>Ga0209066_10006244_pt1 | contig 12228 bp, 5 predicted proteins | sample All_14_2_FD_187198 | JGI IMG/M metagenome (GOLD analysis project Ga0209066, IMG submission 187198) | Freshwater microbial communities in response to fracking from Pennsylvania, USA - Allegheny Zone_MetaG_DW_15 (SPAdes) (version 2) ...
CTGCGCTGCGCGAGGCCTTGAACCTGGCCACGCCTCAGGCGCTGAGAGCTTCGCAGTGGGATGCGTTCAGCTTGTTGATGACGCGCCCGGGGGTGGTCTGCCTGTTTCGCCAGACCAAAGGCAGCGAACCACTGGAGCCCAGCGCCTGGCTGGAACGCTGGGCCTCGCGAGACGGCGTGCCCATTGAGGTGCGCAGTGATGCCCGCCAACGCCAGGCAGTGATGGTCAGCACGGTGCCACCGCCCTTGCCAAGCTTGCAGGGGCAGACCTGGGCTTGCCCGCAGCAGGTCACGGCCACCTCGTACGAAGCACTGCGGCAGTGCCCTTATCGCTTTTTTGCTACCAGCGTACTGGGCTTGCGTGAGGCGGATGAGCTGGAAGAAGGCCTGGACCGGTCTGACTTTGGGGTCTGGCTGCACGAGGTGCTGCGCAGCTTTCATGTCCGGCGCCAGGGGCAGTTGGCCATCAGCACAGCCGATGAGGATGTGGCAGCCTGGTTGGCTGCAGCCCATCAGGTGGTGAGCGACATGGGCCTGGACCGCGACAGCCAGCGGCCTTTCTTTCTGCCCTTTCTGGCGGACCTGGATCGCATGGCTGCCGCCTATGTGAGCTGGTTGCGTCGGCACGAGGACGAGGGGTGGTCCGTGCAGGACACCGAGGCCGTGGCGGAGCGGGATCTGATCGTTGGCGAGGGCTTGTCCGTGCGTCTGTATGGTCAGCTTGACCGGGTTGACATGCGCCACCGCGATGGCGAGAAAGCCCAGTTCGTGATCGACTACAAGTCGGGCAGTCTCATGACCTTGAAGGCCAAAGTGGCCCACCCCGATGAGGACACACAACTGGCTTTCTATGCTGCCTTGTCTGATCCACGCTGGCCGGTTGAGGCAGCCTATCTGCATCTGGATGCCCGGGTTGTGACTCAGGTCGACCATGGACAGGTTGGCGACAGCGCGCAGACTTTGCTGGAGGGCCTGGCGCAAGATTGGCAACGCCTGCATGCGGGCGCGGCGATGCCCGCCTTGGGTGAGGGCGCCGCTTGCAGCTACTGCCAGGCGCGCGGCCTGTGCCGCAAGGATCACTGGTCCATGCAGGAGTTGGCCCCATGAGCCAGGCCGCCTACGAAATCAATGGCGAGCTGGTGGACAGTGGCCTGTTTTATCAGGTCGCGTGCGACCCGCATCGCAGCGTGGTGGTGGAGGCTTGCGCGGGTGCTGGCAAGACCTGGATGCTGGTGTCGCGCATCCTGCGGGCGATGCTTGATGGCATCCCACCCAACCAGATACTGGCCATCACCTTCACCAAAAAAGCGGCGGGCGAGATGCGTGAGCGCCTGCACGACTGGCTGCGCACCTTTGCCCAGGCCAACGAGGCCCGGCGCGAAACCGAATTGCTCATCCGGGGTGTGCTACCGCATCAGGTGGCTGAACTGGCACCCAGGTTGCAGCAGCTGTACGCGCAATGGCTGGAGGACGGGCGCGGGGTCGACATCCATACCATTCATGGCTGGTTCTCTCGCCTGGTGAAGGCGGCGCCGCTGGATGTGCTCAACGAGCTGGGCTTGCCGCCCGAGCTGAACCTGATTGAAGACACGGGCGAGTTGTGGCCAGAGCTGTGGGGGCGCTTCTTGCGGCGACTGGATGCACCTGAAGGCGAGCTGGAGCGGGGTGCCTTCGTCCAGATCGTGAGGACGGTGGGCCGCTTCAATGCCGAAGCCTGGTTGCAGGTGGCACTGGGCAACCGCCTTGAGCTGACACTGGCCGATCAGGCCGGGCATTTGACGCAAGGGGTGGAGTCAGCCGCAGCGTGGTCTGCGGCATGGGCTGATCTGCCTGAGCCCAGTGATGCCTTGGCGCGCGCCAGTGTGCGAGACCAGTTCTGGTCCGTGGCGCGGCAATTGGCCACGGCCAAGGGCAGTGTCGCCCCGGCCGCCGGCGTGGCCATGGAGCAGGCCCTGGGTTTGCCGACGCACGCTCAGCAGGCGGCGGCGCTGTGTGCCGCTTTGCTGACCAAGGATGGGGAGCCCCGCAAGCGCATGGGCGACTCACCTGATCTGGCCTGGGCGCAAGCCTGGTTGATGGATTTGACGCAAGCCACGCTGCAGCACGAGTCGCATGTCTTGCATGGGCACATGGTGGCGCTGTCGCGCTTGTTGTTTGCAGAGTACGCCCGTTTCAAGACCGAGCGCGGCCTGGCAGACATGGTGGACCTGGAGCTGGCCGCAGCCCGCTTGTTGGGCGACCCGGTGCTGTCCGGGTGGATCCAGGAAAAGCTCGACAGCCAGGTCAAACAGCTGCTGATGGACGAGTTCCAGGACACCAGCCCTTTGCAGTGGCAAACCTTGAAGTCGTGGCTGTCAGCTTACGCGGGAGCGGGCGGCGGTGCGAGTGGCCAGGCGCCCATTCAGGTATTCCTGGTGGGCGACCCCAAACAGAGCATCTACCGCTTTCGCCGCGCGGACCCGCGCGTGTTCACCGCGGCCAAGGACTTTGTGCTGTCGGCCCTGGATGGCGACCTGCTGGCTTGCGATCACACACGGCGCAATGCGCCCGGTGTGGTGGCGGCACTCAACAAGGTCATGGGGCTGGCGCATGACGAAGGCGCTTTCCCGGGCTTTCGTGCGCACACGACGGCGTCAGAGGCCCAGGGGCGCATCCGTGTGCTGCCATCGGTCATGCGCGCAGATGCCAGCAAGCCCGAGGTGGTGGAAGGGTGGCGCGACAGCCTGCTCACGCCGCGTGAGCGCAGTCACACCACGATCAAGGAGATGGAGGCCGCTCAGGTGGCGCGGGCCGTTGCCGCATTGATCGCGCAGGAGGGTGTGAAGCCCTCCGAGATCTACGTTCTGAGCCGCAAACGGGCGACCCTGGCGCTGGTGGCGCAGTCGCTGGATGAGGTCCGCGTGCCGCACATCGCCCCCGAGGACACCTTGCTGATTGATACGCCCGAGGTGCGTGACCTGGTGGCGGTGCTGGACGTGCTGGTGTCGCCTCACCATGACCTGGCCTTGGCGCATGCGCTCAAAAGCCCGCTGTTTGGCGCCAGCGACGCCGACCTGATGCGGCTGGCCCACCGAGTGAAGCAAGCGCGAACCGCCATCAACACCAGTACCAACTGGTGGGATGCCCTGCAAGCGGGTGACGCCAGCGCCGACTGGCCCGCCAGCCTGAGTCGGGCCGCACTTTTGCTGGCCGGCTGGGCCGAGTTGGCCAAGGTGGCGCCGCCCCATGACCTGCTGGAGCGCATCGTCACCGAGGGCCAGTGCCGGGAGCGCCTGCTGGCCTGCGTGCCCGCCAGCCGCCGCGCGCAAGCCTTGTTCCACGTCGATGCCTTGCTGTCCCAAAGCCTGGAGATGGACGCGGGGCGTGACGCCACACCTTACCGATGGGTCAGGGCGCTCAAACGCCTGCCCCTGAGCTTGCCGCCCCGTTCACAGGCCGATGCCGTGCAGTTGTTGACCATCCATGGCGCCAAGGGGCTGGAGGCCAAGGTGGTGTTCATGGTGGACACCGACCCCGAGCCGGCCAAGAAGGACAGCTACGCCCTGATGGTCGACTGGCCCGAGAGCCACAGCGCACCCAGACGCTGCGCGTTCATCCGGTCCGAGGGCAAGCCGCCACCCAGCCTGGCGCAGACACTGGCTGATGACCGCGCCGCGGACTTGCGCGAAGAACTGAACGCGCTGTACGTGGCCCTGACGCGCGCCCGCGAGCAACTGGTGTTGAGCCGAACCGAGTCGCGCGGGCAGGGTGCGGGCAGTTGGTGGCAGCGTTTGGCCAGCAGTGGCGCAATGGACCCGGCCGATGTGTGGCTGGTCCCGCAGGCGGCGATGCCAGCGCTATCGGGTATGGATGCCGTGCCCGCCGAGCTTGTTTTCATGGCCCAGCCGAGCCTGGGTCACCGCATCACGCCGGGATCGGACTTGACCCGCGAGCCCCAGGAAACCAGTCATGAGCAAATACTTGGCCAAGTGGTGCACCGCGCGCTGGAGTGCCTGACCACGCTGCCCCTGGCCCAGCGCACGCCTGCGGCCATCTCCCGTGCGGTGTCTGCCGCGGCGCGGGCCTTGCAGCTGGATACCAGCAAGCTGGATGAGGCTGCCAGATTGGTCAGCGTGATCCTGCATGCCCCCGCTTTGCAGACCTGGCTGGACCCGAGCCAGTTGGCCTGGGCGGGCAACGAGGTGGCGTTGGACGACCAGGGTCAGCTCTTGCGCATCGACCGGCTGGTGGCGCTGGACACCCCGTCCGGGCGCGAATGGTGGGTGCTGGACTACAAGCTCCAGCACAGGCCGCAAGCCTTGGACAGCTACCGGCAGCAAATGAACCGCTACGTGGCGGCAGTCTCGGCCCTGCAGCCAGGTGAGCGCGTGAAGGCGGCCTTCATCACCGGCGCAGGCGAATGGGTGCCGCTGGGTTGAGGCACTGGCCGTGAAATAGCACCGGGTTTCTACCTTTAGACGGGCTTTCGTGCGGCACGCCGCTGTAGTGCAATCGGTTTAATTACATGGGGATGCAGATGTCCCCAGGGATCAACCGTCTTGCAACCATCCATGGCTGTCGCTCCGCCTCCCACGCCCAGTGCGCCGCGACATTTTGGGCGCTTCGAGTTGCGGCAGATGCTGGGGCGCAGTCACGCGTCCAGCACCTGGCTGGCTGTTGACCCGCGCGTGCAGCAAGAGATCTTGCTGATCGTGCCCCGCGCGCAACCCATGAATGGCAAGGAACGCGACGCCTGGACGCAGGACGTGCAGGCCGGTTCGCGCCTGAAACACCCCCGCCTGGCCCCCGTGCTGGAGGTGGGCATGCACGAGGGCTGGCCCTTCGTCAGCTATGACCGCGGGCAAACCGTGACCCTTGTCGAAAGACTGGCCTCGGGCACGCCGCCCACGCCCGTTGAGGCAGCCACCATGGTGTGTGATGTGCTGGACGGCCTGGCCTATGCCCACGAGGCCGGCGTGGCCCATCAGGACATCGGCTTGCACAATGTCTTCATCGACAAGAGCGGACACGCGGTGGTGTCCGGCCTGAGCAGCGGCCTGGCCCAACTGGCGCCTGGCGAGCTGTCTCGCCGGCATGAAGGACGCCAGCAGATCCGATTGGCGGCAGAGCGCGACGTGCTGATGGTCGGCTTGCTGATGTACCGTTTGCTGGCCAACAGTGCGGCCCTGGACGATCAGGATCTGGGCAGCGCCGCCAAGCGGGTCGGCCCTGAAATCGTTCGTTTGCCCTGGACCACGCCGCACCCGGTGCCCGAAACGCTGCGCGCGATCGCTAACCGATCGACCGACCGCCAGCACCGCCAGCGCTATCTGAATGCCCGCACGCTGCTCAGCGCCCTGCATGGCTGGATCAAGACGAACTCGCAAGAGGCGGGTGGCCCCTTGCTGTTGTTGCTGGACCGGCTCAACACGGTGGGTGCCTTGCCCGGGCGCCCCCACACCGAACGTGCCTTGATCGCCACCTTGTCGCAAGAAACCTTGCGTGTGGATGATTTTGTCGACATCGTGGTCAAGAACCCCAGCCTGAGCTGGGAGCTGCTGCGCTCGGTGAATGTGGCCACCTACAAGAGCCACAGTGCCGACGAGGGCGTGACCACCTTGTCACGCGCCATCTTGCTTCTGGGGCAGCAAGGCCTGCGCCGTGTGGCCGGGGCCGTGCGCAATTGGCCGGGGGTGCTGGCCGCACAATCGAGCTTGTCGCCCGACGACAGCAACCGCGCTGTTGACGCACTCAACACAGAGTTGCGGCTGACCTGTTTGGCCGGGCACATTGCGCGCCTGATGGCGCCGTTTTCGATCAACGATGAAGAGGCTGCCATGGGGGCCATGTCGCAGCGTCTGGGTTGGCTGCTGGTGCTCTATCACTTCCCTGACGAAGCCTCTCAGATCAAGAACCTGATGCAGCCCGGTCCACCGATCGAAGCCGAAGGCGCCCCGACACCCGGCATGAACCTGGAAGCTGCTGCAGGTGCGGTGTTGGGCGTGAATCTGGACGACCTGACGGCAGCGGTCATGAAACACTGGGGCATGCATGAGCGCCTGCAGCATGCGGCGCGCCCGCTGAGCCGCAGCACGCCTGTGCGCACGCCCACCTCGGTGGACGATACCTTGAGGGCCGTGGCCAGCCTGGCCAACGAGATCACCGGCACCTTGCAGGTCGAGCCGGCGAAAATGGCAGCGGCACTGCACCATGCCTACCTGCGTTATGCGCGGCCCCTGGGCTTGACCACCAAGGAGTGCCAGTTGACGCTGGAGCACGCCATCCGCCTGGTGGACAGCGTGAAGGCGCCGGCGGCGGTCAGCCCAGCTTGAGGGCTTGCGCGCAGTCCTTGATCAGGCCGGGGCCCTTGTAGATCAGGCCGGTGTAGATCTGTACCAGATCGGCGCCGGCATCGCGTTTGGCGCGGGCGTCCTGCGCGCTCATCACGCCACCCACACCGATGATGGGGTAACGCGGGCCCAGGGCCGCACGCAGTTGCCGGATCACCTGGTTGCTCGCTTCCAGCACGGGGGCGCCGCTCAAACCGCCGGTTTCTTCGGCGTGCTGGAGGCCCTTGACGGCCTCGCGCGAGATGGTGGTGTTGGTGGCGATCACGCCGTCAATGCCGTTCTTTTGCAGCGTGGCGGCGATCACGCCCACCTGCGTTTCATCCAGATCAGGCGCGATCTTCACGAACATGGGCACGGTGCGGCCATGGCGTTTGATCAGGTCTTGCCGGCGCGTTTGCAACTGGCCCAGCAGGGCGTCCAGCGCCTCGTCGCTTTGCAGCGCGCGCAGGTTCTTGGTGTTGGGCGAGGAGATGTTGACCGTCACGTAGTCGGCATGCGGGTACACGCCTTCGAGGCAGATCAGGTAGTCGTCAACGGCGCTTTCAATCGGTGTGACCGCGTTCTTGCCGATGTTCAGGCCCAGGATGCCGCCTTGTTGACGAAACTGTGCGCGCTTGACGTTGGCTAGGAAGGCATCGAGCCCTTCGTTGTTGAAGCCCAGGCGGTTGATCAGTGCGTTGGCTTCAGGCAGGCGGAACATGCGTGGCTTGGGGTTGCCAGGCTGCGCCTTCGGCGTGACCGTGCCGACCTCGACAAAGCCGAACCCCATGGCCCCCAGGCCGTCGATCACCCGGCCGTTTTTGTCCAGCCCGGCGGCCATGCCGACGCGGTTGGGGAAGGTGATGCCGGCGACTTCGACCGGGTCCTGCACCCGGTCCGTGCCCCACAGACAGGCCAGCGGCGTGTTCTGCAAGCGGGCCAGCGCGGCCATGGTCAGCTCGTGCGCGGCCTCCGGGTCCAGGTTGAACAGCACGGATTTCGGCAGGGAGTAGGGGATCAGGGCCATATGGCGGGTCAGGCGGGCGAGGCTGGGTAGTGGTCGGTCTAACCCTGTATTGTCCCCGATCCGGTGTGGCAAACTGCCTCCCCCTATTTCAAGTCTCTCTACAAGGCTGACGCGTGGACAAGATCCTGATGCAACTGGCGGCGGAACTGAAGGTTCGCCTCGCCCAAGTCAACGCCGCTGTGCAACTGCTGGATGGCGGCGCCACGGTGCCCTTCATCGCCCGTTACCGCAAAGAGGCCACCGATGGCCTGGACGACACGCAATTGCGCGACCTGGAAGCGCGCCTGGGCTATCTGCGCGAACTGGAAGACCGCCGCGTGGCGGTGCTCAAGAGCATCGACGAACAAGGCAAGCTGACGCCCGAGTTGCGTGCGGCCATCGAAGCCGTGCCCACCAAGCAGGAGCTGGAAGACCTGTACCTGCCTTACAAGCAAAAGCGCCGCACCAAGGGCATGATCGCCCGCGAGGCCGGCATCACGCCGCTGGCCGACAAGCTGTTTGCCGACCCATCGCTGGACCCGCAGGCCGAAGCTGCGGCTTTCATCAATGCCGAAGGTGGTTTTGCCGACGTGCTGGCCGTGCTGGACGGCGTGCGCGACATCTTGTCCGAACGCTGGGCTGAAGACGCCGCGCTGATCGGCAAGATGCGCGACTGGTTGTGGTCTGAAGGACTGTTCAAGTCCAAGCTGATGGATGGCAAGGACGAGCTCAACCCGGACGTGTCCAAGTTCCGCGACTATTTCGACTACGACGAACCCATCCGCACCGTGCCCTCGCACCGCGCGCTGGCGGTGTTCCGCGGCCGCACGCAAGAGATCCTCGATGCCAAACTGGCGCTGGATGAAGAAGTGGTGCCTGGCAAGCCAACCATGGCCGAAGGGCGCATCGCCATCCACCTGGGCTGGAGCCACGCCAAGCGCGCCAGCGACGACCTGATCCGCAAATGCATCGCCTGGACCTGGAAGGTCAAGCTCTCGCTCAGCCTGGAGCGCGACCTGTTCACTCGCTTGCGCGAGTCGGCCGAAGCCACAGCCATCAAGGTGTTCGCGGAGAACCTGCGTGACCTGTTGCTCGCGGCACCCGCCGGCAAGCGCGTGGTGATGGGCCTGGACCCTGGCATCCGCACCGGCGTGAAGGTGGCGGTGGTGAGCGACACCGGCAAGGTGCTGGACACCTCAACCGTTTACCCGCATGAGCCGCGCAAGGACTGGGAGGGTTCGATCCACACGCTGGGCCGCCTGGCTGCCGCACATGGCGTCAACCTGATCGCCATTGGCAACGGTACCGCCAGCCGCGAAACCGACAAGCTGGCGGCCGACCTGATCAAGCGCATCCAGCAACTGGCGCCGGGCACGGTCATCGAGAAGGTGGTGGTGTCTGAAGCGGGTGCGTCGGTGTATTCAGCCTCTGAATTTGCCAGCAAGGAGCTGCCCGATCTGGACGTGAGCATCCGCGGCGCGGTGTCGATCGCCCGCCGCTTGCAGGACCCGCTGGCCGAGCTGGTCAAGATCGACCCCAAGAGCATCGGCGTGGGCCAGTACCAGCACGACGTCAACCAGAGCGAGATGGCCCGCACGCTGGACACCGTGGTGGAAGACTGCGTGAATGCGGTGGGCGTGGACCTGAATACGGCCTCGGCGCCCTTGCTGTCGCGCGTGTCGGGCCTGAGCACGGCGGTGGCCAACAGCATCGTGCGCTGGCGCGATGCCAACGGCGCGTTCAAGAACCGCAAGCAGCTGATGGACGTGGCCGGCCTGGGCGCCAAGACCTTCGAGCAGGCGGCGGGCTTTTTGCGCATCCGCGATGGCGACAACCCGCTGGACATCTCGGGTGTGCACCCCGAAACCTATGTCGTGGTCGAGAAGATGCTCAAGGCCACGGGCCGTACCGCGGGCGACCTGATCGGCAAGAGCGACGTGCTGCGCACGCTCAAGCCCGAGCTGTTTGCCGATGACAAGTTCGGCGCGATCACGGTCAAGGACATCATCAGCGAGCTGGAAAAGCCAGGCCGTGACCCGCGCCCGGACTTCAAGGTGGCGCGCTTCAACGACGGCGTCGAAGACATCAAGGACCTCAAGGAGGGCATGGTGCTGGAGGGGACGGTCAGCAACGTGGCGCAGTTCGGCGCTTTCGTGGACCTGGGTGTGCACCAGGACGGGCTGGTGCATGTGAGCCAGCTCTCCAACAAGTTCGTGACCGATGCGCGCGAGGTGGTCAAGACCGGCGACATCGTCAAGGTGAAAGTGGTGGAGGTGGACCTGGCACGCCAGCGTATCTCGCTGACCATGAAGCTGGACGCGGCGACCGGGCCCAAGGCGGCGGGTGGTGCGCGGGACAACAGCTACCGCGCACCGGCGCGCAACGAGCGCAGCCAGGGCGGTGGGCGCGGCGCGCCTGCATCAGCGCCATCAACAGGCCAGTCGGCGATGGCCGCGGCTTTTGCCAAGCTGCAGCCCAAACGTTGACCCAAGCGCTGAGCCAAGCGAAGAAGCCCGCCCAAGGCCCTTTCAAGGCTTGAGGCGCAGCAGCCGCAGCCCGTTGAAGACGACCAGCAGGCTGGCGCCCATGTCAGCGAACACGGCCATCCACAGCGTGGCGTGGCCCGTCAGCGCCAGCGCCATGAAAACGACCTTGATGCCCAGGGCCAGGCCGATGTTCTGCTTGAGCACGGCGCCTGCGCGTTGGCTTAGGCGAATGAACTCGGCGATCTTGCGCGGGTCGTCGTCCATGATGGCCACGTCGGCCGTTTCCAGCGCCGTGGCGGTACCGGCCGCGCCCATGGCAAAGCCGATATCGGCGCGGGCCAGGGCGGGGGCGTCGTTCACGCCATCGCCCACCATGCCGACGGCGCCGTGCTGCTTGGCCAGTTCGTTGATGGCCTTCAGCTTGTCTTGCGGCAGCAGGTTGCCGCGTGCGTCGTCCAGCCCGATCTGATCAGCGATGTGCCGGGCGGTAGCGGTGTTGTCGCCCGTCAGCATGATGGTCTGGATGCCCAGCGCCTTCAGGTCGGCGATGGCCTGCCGGGATTCGCCTCGGACCGTGTCGGCCACAGCCAGGATGGCCGCCGGCCCCTGGGCGTCGATCAGCACGAAAGTGGTTTTGCCCTGGCGCTCCAGTGCTTGCAGGCGGGCCTCCAGATCGGTGGTGCAAACGCCCATGTCCTCCACCATGCGGTGGTTGCCCAGGTGCCAGGTCTGGCTGTCGATCACACCTTGTACGCCGCGCCCGTTCAGCACGGCAAAGTCGCTCACCGGTATCAAGGCTGCATGGGGTTGTTGCGCACGCCAGCCTGCTACCACCGCTTTGGCGACAGGGTGGCTGCTGCGCTCATCGAGGCTGGCAGCGTGGCGCAATGCCTCGGCCTGCGTCAGGCGGCTCAGGGCGATGACATCGGTCAGGGCGGGGCGGCCCTGTGTGAGCGTGCCCGTCTTGTCCAGCGCGACGGCCTTGAGCAGGCGGCCACCTTCCAAATGCTGCCCGCCTTTGATCAGGATGCCGCGGCGTGCGGCCGCCGCCAGACCGCTGACCACGGTGACGGGTGTGGACACGACCAGGGCGCAAGGGCAGGCGATCACGAGCATGACCAGGGCCTGATACAGCCAGTCTTGCCAGGCGCCACCGGTGATCACGGGGCCCAGCAATGCCAGGCTCAGCGCCAGCACAACCACGGCGGGCGTGTAGTAGCGTGCAAACTGGTCCACAAAACGCTGGGTGGGCGCGCGCAGCGACTGCGCTTCCTGGATGGCCGACGCGATACGGGCCAGCGTGCTGTGCCCGGCTGTGGCCGTGACGGTGGCCTCGATGGCGCCATCGGTGACGATGCTGCCGGCATAAAGCGTGTCGCCAACCTGTTTGTCAACAGGCAGGCTCTCACCCGTGATGGGGGCCTGGTTCAATGCCGCATGGCCCCGCACCACGCGGGCATCGAGCGCCACGCGCTCGCCGGTGCGCACCCGTATGCGGCTGCCCTCGGGCACCTCGCCGATGGGGGTGGCGACCCAGGCGGCGCCCTGCAACACGTCGGCTGTGTCGGGCGCGAGTGCCGACAGCGACTCGATGGCGTGGCGTGCGCGCTCCAGGGAGAGCGCCTCGATGGCCTCGGCCACGGCAAACAAAAAGACCACCATGGCCGCCTCGGACCATTTGCCGATCAGCAGGGCGCCGGCCACCGCCAGGGTCATCAGGAAGTAGATGTTGAGCGTCGCGTGGCGCAGGGCGATCCAGCCCTTCTTCAATGTGGGCAAGCCGGCTGTGCCGATGGACAGGGCAGCCAGGCCCATCACCAGCCAGGAGGCTTCGACACCTGTGACCCACGCGCTGACTTCTGCGCCGACCGCGGCCAGGCCAGATGCCGCCAGCAGCAGCCTGGCGCGCCGGGGCAGGGCGGGCGGCAGGGCCACCTTGGGCTGGCCGGCTTCGATCAGCGCAGGCGCCATGTCCAGCTCGACCAGGGCGGACGCCAGTGGCTGCACATCATCCAGGCGGTGGTAGACCGTCAACTCGCGCGCCAGCAGGTTGAAGTCCAGGCGCACCACACCGTCCATGGGCTCCAGTTTGTTGCGGATCAAGCGCTCTTCGGTCGGGCAGTCCATCTTGTCGATGCGCCATCGGACCTTGGCGGCGCCCTCGGGCGGTGGCGCAACGGGCGTGTTCAGCTTGCTCGCATCGGTTGCGGGCGTGCAGCAGGCGTCTGCGTCTTGGGGGCCGCTGTGCTGGTGAGCCGGGCCATGGCCGTGGTCGTGCCCATGATGGTGTTCATGGCCGCCACAGCAGTCATCCGAGGCCGGCGGGGCTGCATGAATGGGGATGGTGATGGGGCGGCGTGTTGTGGGGGTGCTCATGCTGCGTGCAGGGAAATCGATCCAATGTCATCATTCAACACCCTGTAGTCACT
>Ga0209066_10006245_pt1 | contig 12225 bp, 12 predicted proteins | sample All_14_2_FD_187198 | JGI IMG/M metagenome (GOLD analysis project Ga0209066, IMG submission 187198) | Freshwater microbial communities in response to fracking from Pennsylvania, USA - Allegheny Zone_MetaG_DW_15 (SPAdes) (version 2) ...
ATATAATTGTTATCAATGGTATATCTATTGAATTCCTTTATCATTTTGATAATATCTTTATTTGAAATATCCTTAGCATACTTTTGATGATATGTAGAAACTAGCATTCTGTTTATGTAACCTAATGCATTATTTAATTCGACATAGTCATCATTTTTAAACAACTTATTAAGTTCGTATTCAACAGATCTTTTCATTTTATTATACATATACAAATCAAAACTACTGTTTGCAGAAAGACCAATGGTGTTGTTTGGTTCAATGATGAAGTAATCGACTTCACCTTGACCATTTGCATTTTCTTCAGCCCTTGTTCTTATAATCATAGGAGTTACCTTTTTACCATAATATTTTTCGACCAAAGATGATAGCATTATTGCCGTTGTCTTTTTTTCTGGTAATTCCTCCAATGTCTGAATCATGGATTCAACTAAAGTGTAAGGTGAAATCTTAAGTCTATTTCTACTTTTCTCTTCATCTATTAACTCAAGTCGATACTTTACAAAATCCATGCTGAAAATAACAAATTTTCCCACACCATCTTCCACAACAATAGCGTAATCATTATTTTCCATAATTGGATCAAGATTTTTTAAGTCTTTTTCAAGAGCCTCTTTTGTTATTATTCCTTTAAAATCAAGTTTCATCTAACCACCTCATGATAAATTCTATCATGTTTATGAGAAAAAGTATAGAATAGTATATACATAACCATAAAAAGTGATATAATAGTATTGGATAGTATAATACATGTATAATAAGGAGAAGAAAATGGTTAACGAAAAGTTTAGTGAAGCAATTAAGAGATTTGAGTGTAAAGATTATGAAAAAGCAATAGATCTATTTAAAAGTATTTCGGAAAAACATGTTTTATCAATGTATTATCTAGGTGCGATGTATCGCATGGGTTTAGGTGTCAAAGAGGATCAAAGAGAAGCATTCAAATGGTTTTTAAAAGCAGCTAAACTTGGACACGTTGAGTCACAGTTTTTGGTTGGATGTGCTTATACAGGTAATGATTTTTTGATAGATTGTGAAACTGAACTTGTTAAATGTGATAGAAAACTTTTATATTCAAATTGGTTACAGGATACTTCTGTTTGGCAAGATTCATTACCTTTCTTTGAACTATCAGGAGTTGGAACTGAGCCCAATGATGCAGAAGCTTTTAAATGGATATCTAGAGCTGCAGAGCAAGGTTATGTAAGAGCACAAGTTGTTTTAGCAGACATGTATGATTGGGGAGATCATGTCGTAGAAGATAAAGAAAAAGCAGTGCACTGGTATGAAAAAGCTGCAAGTAATCAAAATACTGAAGCAATGAGGAAACTAGCATCTTTGTTATATGATAATAAGTCGGATATAGCCAAGAAGATAGAAGGGTTAAAAGAGGCATATGATTTAGGCGATCAGCGAGCAGCATTTAGTCTTGGAAAAGTATATGAAAGAGATATTGAAGAAGAAGGACATATAAAACAAGCTATACACTGGTATAAAATTGGAGCTGAAAAATATAATTGCTTCGAATCACAATTTAAACTTGGTGATTTTGCACTTAATGGAATAGGTCAAAAAAAAGATATCAAACAAGCAGTAACTTGGTATAAAAAAGCAATAGAGACATTTAACTTGATACATCATTATAGACATTATGGTCGAGCAAATGAAAGATTAATTGACCTCTATGAAAAAGGGTATAAGGATTTAATTACCGAAAATGAATACATAGAATACCTCAAAGGTGCAGTTGAAAGTTCTAAGGATTCTGCAAGATATAAATTAAGAGAGTACTACAAAAAAGGTTATGATGTAGGTGAACAAAACAAAAAGTTCTTTGAATTATTAGCTAGTGCTGAGCAAGGAGATAAAAATGCTCAATTAAAGTTCGGTTATCTATATGTAGTGGATAAGTTCATTGATGAAACATCATTAAGACGTGTGAAAGATTGGTTTCTAAATGATGCAGTCAATGGAGACGTTGATGCACAATACCTTATTGCCAATGTCTATAATAGTTATACTAGTCAACAAGAACATCATTATTGGTTGAAGAAGGCTGCCGATCAAGGGCACTCAGCAGCTCAGTATAAGTTTGGGATAGAAAAAAAGGATGAAAATCCAAGTGACTATATCCAATATATTATGCTGGCATCAGAAAGTAATGTCGATGCACAGATTGAATTAGGATATAACTACGCTCATGGTAAGTATGTATGCAAGAACTATTTGGATGCATACAATTTATATCAAAAAGCTGCAGATAATATGAAAGAAATCAAAGATATTCGAGAGTTAAGAACAATTAATAATATCAAAATCCGTTACAACGCAGCAAATGATGAAGCAGAACAATTAGCTCTAAATGGTGATGTTGATGCTCAATTGTATATGGGCTGTTTATATCAATATGGTTTTGAAATAAAACGTAACAAAGACAAAGCAGTATACTGGTATGAAATGGCAAAAAAACAAGGTAGTAATGAAGCGCAGATACAACTCAATCTGTTGTATATGGATTTGGAATAAAATATGGATGAGAAGCGATTAAAGAAAGTCCTTATCGAAATAAAAAATGGACTAGGTTTGGATTATGCACTACATAAAGGATTTGTAAGTCCAACATGTACAGCTAAGAAACTTGATGAATTATATGGAGATAACTCAATTGGCATATATGTCAGATGGTTTGGAAAAGATCAAGAGCAACCACAAATTAGATATCTGGATAAACTTTACATTAATCATGATCTTGGAAGCGAAAATTGTGATTTTAGAAAAAGTGAAATAGTCAACATACTTTCTAAATATTATGATGTTGATTGGGATTACTCAGATAAAAAATCAATTCTAATTAAAGAAAAAGGAGAATCGAAAGATGCTTGAAATTTTATTGGTATTAGTGATTATTATTGCAATTACATTAGTAGGATTACTGATCTTTATATGGAATCAATTAAACAACACAGAATCTACACTAGTAAAATTAATAGAAGATAGAATCAGATTAAATAATGTCCATTATGAACTAGATAGACTTGACTTTCCAATTATAGAAGATGAATCATTGGATTAAAAAAATAATAGGAATATAACACAGTAAGAAGGTGAAACAATGCATACTTATGAAGTGACGATAATATTAAAAGGAAACAAAAGGATTGTTGATACCGTCAAGGCAAGCACAAAGCAAAATGCAAAAGCAGTCATGGAAAGTAGATATCCTAGTGCAAATGTAAAAACACCAATACGAATCGACTAATTGCCATAGTAAGACTACATAAAGGCCTCAACAAAGCCATAATTTTAGGGTGCTAAATTTCTACACGATTTAACGCAAGGGTGTTAAAAATCTACACGATTATGACACAAGGGTGCTAAAATTTTTACACGATTTGAAGGTAGGGGTGTCAAAATTGTATTAAACCTCACAACCTTAGACATATAAGAAGCATAGGTTTGATACAATACGTATCAGGCCTTTTTTTGCTTTAATAAGGGCTTTTTCTCACTTAGGCGAGTATATTTTGATGTGAAAAGTTGCTGAAAATTGGTAAGAAATCATATCAGTTTATAGGTGCTTACACGATTTGCTTGATTTTTACACGATTACAAGTCTGTTTACACGATTTGAATGACTTTTACACGATTACCCTTTAATTAATTGATACACATGTTTAAAATGTTGCATATGTTACATTATTGTGATATTATGTTTATTGAGTTATTTGAAACGATTTCAGAAAAAAGAAATCAGGGGTTTACGATAAGTCATCTTATATCATGAAGGTAAAATACTCTAATGCTGTATTATAGGGAGGATAAACGAATGAATCGACAAATCTACAAAACAAAGAACGTTATTTTCGAAGCACTTCTTAGAAAAATGCAAGTGAAAAACTACCATGAAATTACAATTATTGAAATCACAGAAGATGCTGATGTGGCTAGACTTTCTTTTTATAGACACTTCAAAACAAAAGAGGATATTATTCTTTTTAAGTTTAAAGATATTATTGATAAAATTGTAAGAAAAATTTTTGCCACTGGTATGGATATTCCAAAAGAAATTTTAGAATTGATACTTGGAGTAATCAAAAGTTATAAGTCTACATTCAACGTGATTATCAAACATAATCTATATGGGTTAATCGTTCAATCCTTTAGTTCAGATATTAGAGTAATCACAAAAAAAATAACCAATCTTGAAGATTCTGACGCTTATCTACTAACATTTTATGAGGGAGCACTTATAAATCTTTTAATTGAATGGGTTAGTAATGAAAATGCAGTTTCAAAGAATGAGTACTTGAAAATTATTGATAACATTTTCAATAAACAACGACTGTTGCTAAAAACTAATAATATATAGGTGATACATTTATGAATAAATTAGGAATCTGTTTGTCAGGTGGTGGTGCAAGAGGTGCATATCAAATTGGCGCATTACAGGCACTTAAAGAATTAGGAATCTTAGATAGAACTGTAGCATTTTCCGGTGCTTCAATCGGCGCAGTGAATGCCACGTTTGTTACAACCGATGCAATGGATATTGCGAAAGAACTATGGTTTAATGTTCCAGAAAATCCTTTAGGCGATAGCCCATCAATAGTTAATACGCTAAGAGATCAAAAACTTAAAGTCATTGATAGTGGTTTATTTTCAATTAAGAAACTAAATCAATTGCTAGAAGAAAACATTGATTTTGATTTACTAAAAACCAAGGACATTTTTATTGCGGTCGCTGATACAGGAGATGCTGAAAAAGGGATAATTGATTTGTTAAGATCAACAATCGCTCATTATATTCAAAAGGATTCCAAAATCCAATATATTCCCCTCAAGGGACTCAACAAAGAATTACAGATTGATACAGTGGTAGCATCCTGTTCAATTCCTGTTGTTTTTCCTCCAATTGTAAGCAACAACAGGAAATATCGAGATGGAGGGTATTTTGACAATACGCCAATAAAGCCTTTAATCGACTTTGGTTGTGACGAGATTATCTGCATCACTATTTCCATGTTGTCATCAATACGTTCGACAAGACAGAAATACAAAAACATAAAGATTCACGAAATAAAAGCAACAAGAAAATTAGGGAAAGTACTTGATTTTTCATCTGACCATTCAAAAAAGTCTTATGAATATGGATATCGTGATACGATGAGTTATTTTTCTAAAAATAACATAGTTTATGATTTTTAAAAGATTGGCTTTAACAATTTTTTAAACCGCTTTATTGATGGAGGTGCGATAAGATGAGTAAGCGATTAGCTATTGGTTTTTTTACTGATGTATTTTTTCCGATGATAGACGGTGTAGTCAACGTTGTACATAATTACGCAAAAAAGTTATCGATAGATTCAGATGTATATGTTTTCGCTCCTGACTACGGAGAAATTAAAAACCTTGACCAATTGCCATACAAAGTCATAAGGACTAAATCAATCAAAATACCTAAGTTAGATTATAGGTTTTCAATGCCAACATTTGATATTATCTTCAAGGATGATATCAATAAAATAAGATTGGACATAGTGCACATACATAGCCCATTTGCAATTGGTGTATATGGAATTCATTATGCGCGAACACATCACATACCTGTAGTTGCTACGCTTCACAGTCAATATAAAAAAGATTTCTACGAGAGAATAAAAAACGAATATATAACTAAAATGGCCACAAAAGAACTTATGCGACGATTCAATAAATGTAATAGATTGCTTGCTGTAAATGAAGAGGTTGCAAAAGTATTTTATGAGTATGGTGCAAATGAAATGCCCAGGGTTATACATAATGCAACTGATTTAGCACCGTTTATGAACAGCAGTTATATCAATGAACTCAAAGCAAAGTATCATATAGATTTCAGTCAAAAAGTGTTGATCTATGTGGGTAGATTGGATGCAATAAAAAATCTTGGATTTCTAATCGATTCACTGATTACCCTGAGAGATCTTCAGTTTGATTTCAAGATGATTTTTGTTGGATCTGGGCCTTATGAAGAAACGATGAGAAAAAAAATTATTAAGAACGACTTAAACGATCGCGTTGTATTCACCGGAAGGATTGTGGATAGAATAGACTTAAGCGCTCATTATAAACTTGCAAACCTTTTTCTACTACCTTCACTTTATGATTCATCTTCACTGGTTCAAATTGAAGCAGCAAGTCAGTATACACCAACCCTATTTATTGAGAGAGCAGTTACTGCTTGCACGGTAAAAGACGGTATCAATGGATATCTTTCCCAGAATTCACCAAAAAAGTTTGCTGAGAAAATCATTACTATTTTTGACGATGATTTAGAGTATATGAGTATTTCGAACAATGCATTTAGAGACTTGTATGTAACGTGGGATAACATAGTGGATAAACTAAGAGAGATTTATTCAAATCTTTTGAAATATGAAGATTAAAGAAAGGTATGAGTTATATGAATAGACGATTAGTCATTAATACATCAACTGGGGGATTGGATTATTATCCGTATCCGCACAACATTGAAATCCTTCGCATAAAGGTTTCCATCTAGGGACGTGAATATGAAGACGGTACTACGCTTAAAGCAGACGAGTTTTATCGAAAACTAAATGAAGACAGAAATCTGCTTCCCAAGACAAGTCAGCCTTCAGTAGGTGAAATTGTTGATATGTTCCAAGGTTATTTTGACATGGGCGTGAAAGAGATAATAGTCGTAACACTTTCTTCTGAAATGAGCGGAACTTACAATGTTTGTGTTCTAGCTGCCAAAGAATTCGAGAACAAGATGAAAATAATCGTCTTTGATACAAAGACAGTTTGTTTCTCAGAAGGTCTTTTCGCACTTGAAGCTGAAAAACTGCTGAATGAGGAAATACCTTTGGAAGTAATTGAGGAAAAGTTGATAGAAATGCGAAAAGCGAACACGATTTTTTTTGCCGTTGATTCACTAAACTATCTAGTTAAAAATGGTCGTCTTAGTAACGCTGCTGGTTTTGTAGGTAAAATGTTAAAACTTAAACCAATTTTGCAGGTGCAGGAGTCGGGAAAAATTGTATCAATTGAGAAGATTCGGACAACACGTGCTGCACTTCAGTCAATTACAAGTAAGGTTAAAACTTTTACACATGGAAGGCCTTATCATGCTTATATTCTATATACTGGAAATCCCAAACTAAAATCTTATTTTATCCAAATTATTAAGGAAGATCTCGGACTAGTTGATTTGTATGAATCACCATCAACCCCTGTGGTTGGGGCTCATGTTGGACCAGATGTCATTGGTATCGGAATCTTCCTAGATCATGATTCTAGTTTGCCTCACATCGAGAAACTTTAAGCATTAAATGGCAAATAATTATGGTGTCCTACAAGTCTTTGTTGTAAAATGCTTGTCATCATATGAGAAAGTTAATAAAAATTATAAGTGAGATACAATTGCTATGAGGAAGAAAGGATAATAATTATGGAAGTTATTCGTGTGAAGAATTTCACTAAAGATTATGGTTTTAATCGAGGAGTATTTGATGCAAATTTTGATATATACAAGGGAGAAGTATATGGTTTTCTAGGACCAAATGGTGCTGGGAAGACAACTACTATTCGACATCTAATGGGGTTTTCTAAACCAGATAGTGGTTCTACACAGATAATGGGGTTAGATTCATTTGAGCACCGAAGTAAAATTCTTAAATCAGTTGGGTACATTCCAGGTGAGTTAGCACTGCCAAGCGGGCTTACAGGATTTGAGTTCATTTCTATGATGAAAAAAATGAGAAACGTCAATGATGATTCAAGAATTAATCACCTTATTCAACTATTTGAGTTAGATGCTAGTGGCGATACAAAACGAATGAGTTTTGGAAACAAAAGAAAACTTGCAATCATTGTAGCATTTATGCACGATCCGGAGATATTAATACTTGATGAACCTACATCAGGATTAGACCCTGTGATGCAAGAGAAGTTTATCGAATTTATCAAAAATGAGAAGGCGAGGGGAAAAACGATTCTTCTCTCAAGTCATATTTTCAGCGAAGTTGAAGCATTGTGTGATCGTGTTTCTATTATTAAACATGGTCATATTGTGGATGAATTTCCAATGAGTAAGCTGAAACACAATGAGAATAAGACTTATGTGTTCAGATTTGAGAACAAAACAGATGCAAAAGATGCATTCGATAAATTATCAAAGTCAACTCAGTATCAAGTTGAATCTATTGAGGAATGTCAACTGAAAGTAAATGTTCACGACACTAATATAAATAGATTACTCAGTGATTTAGAGGGCTTGAAGGTTATTGATTTTGAGTATAATAGACTCACTCTAGAATCATATTTTATGACATACTATCACGATGAAATAAAGTTCGGAGGTATACAAAAATGAGTGAAATCACCATTAAGGAGTTAACTAAAGACTATGGACACTCACGTGGTGTTTTTAATGTCGAATTTGAAGTGAAAAAAGGTGAGATATTTGGTTTTATTGGAACCAACGGAAGCGGTAAAACTACGACAATTCGTCATATCATGGGTTTTAGTAGACCAGACAATGGGACGATAAAAGTTAGGAATATTGATGCAACAAAGCATTCAACAGAAGTGAAAAAATGGATTGGTTATGTTCCAGGAGAGATTGCATTTCCGGATTTGTCTACAGGAAAATCATTCATTGAATCACAAGCAGAACTTCTTAAACTAAAAGATTTTGACTTAGCAAATCGACTAATCGATATTTTTAAGATTGATTTGCGAGTTAATCCTCGTAAAATGAGTAAAGGTATGAAACAAAAAACTGCAATTATTGCTGGATTTATGAACAACTCAGACATTTTGATTCTTGATGAACCGACAACAGGATTGGATCCTCTAATGAGAGAGGAGTTTATGCATTTACTTGAGTATGAACGAAATAAAGGAAAAACAATCTTTATTAGTAGTCATTTGTTTGATGAACTCGAAAACTTGTGTGATCGTGTGGCTCTTATCAAAGATGGACATATTGTAAGTATCGCCAACATAAAAGAAATCAAACATCCAAATGAAAGAGAGTATAAGATTGAATTTAAGGACAAAGAAAATTATGAAGCATTTATCAAGTTGCCATTCACATTTGATAATTATCGACCTGAGCAAAATCAAGTGTTTGTTATTGTAAAACGTGAGGAAATCCCTATATTTATTGCATCGTTAAGCAAATATAGTCTTAAGTTTGTGATAGAAATCAAATATAATTTAGAAAGATTTTTCAAAGATAAATTTAATTATAAAGAAATGGTTGGTGTTGAATTATGATTAGTATTCCATTACTAAAACAGTCGATTAAAGCAAATAAAAATATTTGGATGATCATTACAATTGCGACATCGTTAATGTTGGCTACAATTATATTTGTAATCGGAAATATTAATGTTGGTGAATTAAGAGATTCGTTTTCCGAGACCTTTGCTAAGTCTGAAATAGAGTCACAAATTAAAGCTAATAGCATTGATGCATTTGTACAAGTTAATGAGACAACAGTTGAAATGTACCCTGAAGTCAAGGATCTTTATGACTTAACAACGTCTGCAATAGATCTCTATAATTCAATTAAAATATCAGGGAGCTTGTCACCAAAAGAGGACACGATTGCAACGATAACAACAGGGATGAGTCTAGAGCAAACTGAAAAGATGACTCCAGTTATTTCAGCTTTAATAGATCAATATGAACTTGCATCTCCAAGTTCGGAGAATCTCATTCCTTTTAAATCTTCATTTATCATTGAGATTATTTTATCAAATCTTGAGGTTGATACCGATGAACAAACATTGCAATTAATCCACACGCTTTCTGAGTCCATGATTGCTATATATTCGGTAAATGGCACATTGAGTAGTGAGGACTTGCAAACCATTTCAAGTAATATTGTCAGATTTTCTTTTGCTTCTCAAATTGATCAAGAAACAATGATTTTATTCGAAGAACACGGATTTTCCCCAGAAAAGATTGACACAATTGTGAATTCTGCTCTTTTGCAATATGTAGCTTTGACAAACAATGGTATTGATAGTGAAACTGCAAAATCCGAAATATCAAACAGCATTCTTTCACAGATGCCTGAAGTAGTTACAAATTCTCTTAATGAAATTGTGGATTTAAATATTGATCATCTTGTAGTTGGTACCATTTTCTTTAAAATTGCTGGATTATTATTGCCTTTAGTTTACGTGATTGTAGTTTCGAATAGTTTGCTTGCTGGACAGATAGATAGTGGATCAATGGCTTATGTCCTTTCAACCCCAACAAAAAGAAAAGTTGTGACTTTAACTCAGATTGCCTTTATGTTGTTATCTTTATTTATGATGTATATGATTATACTCGTTACTGGATTATTAACAATATTAATTATTAATAACCAAGAATTAATGATTACAAATAGCGATTTAGTGAAACTGACGATTGCAGCGTTTATTACGATGTTTTCAATAAGCGGTATCAATTTTTTGACATCTGCATGGTTTAACAAAAGTAAAAATGCAACAGGACTAGGAGGGGGGATTTCGATATTCTTTCTTGTATCCACAATATTGGGTCTTTTAGGATCTCCAGTCATTCCCTCTGCCATTCGTATTGATGCACTCAATATTTTTAATTATTTCTCATTAATCACTTTGTATGATGTTAATGCGATTCTTGAAGGAAATATTGATTATCTTAACTTGTCAATATTATTGGTGGTAGGTGTTGCAACATTTTTATTAGGTCATATAATTTTCACAAAGAAGGATTTACCGTTATAATTTGACACAATAATCTAAACATGAGGCTCAATACCCAACAATAATAAGATAGTTAAATAGTTCATTCTGACACAAAGTAATTGACACTTGAAATTTGTTCCATAAAAAAGTCTAAACAAAAGCATTTTTAAGGGTGCGTGAATTTTACTAAGGGTGCGTAAAAATGGGCTAGGGGTGCGTAAATTCTGCAAAGGGTGCGTAATTGTATTAAAATAGGTCACACAACCCATATAACAATGAACTGACTCCAAAAAGTTGGAGAGAAGGTATAATAATGATACCTGATCTTGAACAAAGGAGTCTTTTTTATTATGAGATTAACAATGAATCATTAATATATTTCATCGGATTCTAATACGAGAATATACCGATCAATAATGGAATTTATTTCATCCGATTGATCACTATATGCTAAATGCGTGTCATATCCTTCTAATTTTTCTATATATCTTCCCGCTAAAGCAATATCTGAATCTCTTGAATGAATCGATGATATGATGTAAAATTGTCCAATTTCAACATATTCTTCTGTTGTTTCATTATAACAATCATGAAACAAATCATTACCTTGTAAGACACAATAACTTCTCATAATTTTATCATCTGAATGCAATAAAGTTAATGTAGTTATATCAGTGCTATCACCTTTAAGTACCTCAATGAAAGTTATCTGGAAATCTATTCTTTTTTGTTTATCCTGAAGATACGTGCCCTCGTTGCTAACGATTTGCACAATAGCTACAACATCGTCATATTGTAATTCTTGTTCAAATGTGAAATCATCTGACTGGACGTGACAAGAAAATAGCGCAAGACTTATCAATCCTAAAATGAATAATTCTAATAATTTTTTCATTAGTAATTTCCCCACTTATATAGATATACTAGACGATCACAAGGTCCAAGTTCAGTGAGTTCTCTACGGCCTTGACGCATAACATTTATTAGGTCTTCAGGAAACGGTAATTCTGTATAATCGCTTGTGTTGAATTCATTAAATCCCAAAGCGTGTCCGATTTCATGCATGACAGTTTTCAATCTTTCTGAATATGTCCATGTGTCTAAAAAGAAAGAATTAAAATATATTCTATTCAATACGGGTATAAACATAGCAACTGATCCATATTCATTATCAATATCATAAACATTAACAAAACCATCACCTGCAATAGTTAAGTTGGGTTCATATGAAATATCTACATGTCCTAAAGAATTCCATTGATCAATAGCGTCTTCTAACTCTGAACTATATGTTGTTGCTGGTTCAAAGAGAAGACTATCAAGAATGAGGGTGTTAAAAAAACTAACTGCATCATAATTAAACTCATTTAAAAGATCAAATACATAATTATCACAATGACAATCTAAATCATAATTATATTCAATATAAAAATCGCCAGATGGCAACCAGGTAGATTCAGATTCCACTGCTATAATATAATAACCTGGTACAAGA
>Ga0209066_10006246_pt1 | contig 12223 bp, 11 predicted proteins | sample All_14_2_FD_187198 | JGI IMG/M metagenome (GOLD analysis project Ga0209066, IMG submission 187198) | Freshwater microbial communities in response to fracking from Pennsylvania, USA - Allegheny Zone_MetaG_DW_15 (SPAdes) (version 2) ...
TCTCCTACTCCAAGGCTGAGCGCACCAACTCGTGGAAGGGCGTGCGCGTCGAGGCCTATCCGGAGTGGACCAGCTTCGACACCCGGGCCGGTCAGACCCCGACCATCACCACCAGCGCCGAGACGCTCAGCCTGCCGCAATTCGCCAACCAGTGGGGATCTTACGACGGCCCGGAAAACCTGAACGACGAGCTGAAAGCTGCAGCCCTGGACTTCACCCGCGACCTGGGCGACGGCGCGCTGAAGAGTGTGCAGTTCGGCGTTCGCGCCTCGGATCGCACCAAGGACCACACCAGCTTCAGCTTCTCGCCGGCCCCGACAGGTGCGACCGTGGCCGCCAGCCTATTCACCGCCTACACGATCGGTGAGGGCGCCAATGTCCCGGCTATCCTGACGGGCGATCTGGACGCCATCTCCGCCGTTGCCTACGGCCCCAACGCCTTTGCGCTGTCCAACGCCACGGAGGAACTGGCCGAGCGCTGGAGCGTCAACGAGAAGGTCTATGAGGGCTACGGCAAGCTGAACTTCGGCCTCGACGGGATCGCCGGCTCGTGGGTCAGCGGCAATGTCGGCGCCCGCGTCGTCCGCACCGAAACCAGCAGCGACGGCCAGCAGCAGGACACCGCCGGGGTGTTCAGCGGTGTCACAATCGACGCCGAATATACCGACGTCCTGCCGTCGGCGAACGCCAAGTTCGACTTCGGCGACGGCAAGGTGGTGCGCCTGGGCGTGGCCAAGGTCATCGCCCGTCCGCCGCTGGATGAACTGCGCGCCAGCCGCAGCCTGACCACCTGGGCGCCCTATACCGGCAGCGCCGGCAACCCGAACCTTGATCCGTTCAAGGCCTGGCAGTTCGACGCCTCGGCCGAATACTACTTCCGTCCCGAAGCCCTGATCGCGGCGTCCTACTACTACAAGGATGTCAGTTCCTATATTGGCTGGAAGCAGAGCCCTGTGGTCTACAACGGCACGACCTACGCAGTGTCCAGCCCGACCAATGGCGGCGGCGGTTACATCCAGGGCTTGGAGCTGACCTTCCAGACGCCATTCTTCTTCCTGCCCTCGGGGCTGGACAAGTTCGGGATCTATTCGAACTACGCTTATGTCGACTCCGACCTGAAGGAGTTCTCGCCGGCCAATAACCCGCTGGACATGACCGGCCTGGCCAAGAACACCGCCACGGTTGACCTGTGGTACGCCAACGGTCCGCTGGAAGCGCGCCTGGGTTACAAGTACCACAGCCCGATGACCGTGATTTACGGCTGGAGCGGCGCGGACCTGCAGACCCTGGAGACCGAGAAAACCCTCGACTTCAGCTCGTCCTACCAGATCAACGACGCCGTCGGTGTGCGCTTCCAGGTCAACAACCTGACGAACGAAGCCCTGCGCATGTACCGCGACAACGATCCCAACCGGATCGGTCGCTACGACGTCTATGGCCGCCGCTTCCTGATGGACGTGACGGTGAAGTTCTAAGGCCTTCCGTCGCCTCTTCCTGCGTGAGGCGACGGCTGGCGGGTTCGCCCGCCCTTTCTGGGATTCATCACGCCTCCCCGATGATCCTGCGACTGGGGAGGAAGCGCTGCGCTTCCTCCCCCCTTTTATGATTTGAGCGCGAGGTCCCCATGGTCGAACTCAGCCGCCGCCAAGCCCTGGCCGCCACCGCCGGCGTTACCGCCCTCGGAGCCAGCCTCGCCGCCACATCGTCCGCAGGGGCGGCCGCCAAGCCCGTGGCTAAGACAGCGGTAGCGCCTGTTATCGACCTGGCCCCGCGCGAGCGCGTCTCGCTGGACTTCGACTGGCGCTTCAGACTGGGCCACGCCCAGGACCCCGCGCAGGACTTCGGCTTCGGCGCCAACCAGCGCACCTTCGCCAAGGCCGGCGCCAGCGCGCCCAACTGGTGGGTCGCTGCGGCCGCCCAGGCCGAGTTCGACGACAGCGCCTGGGACCCGGTGACGCTACCGCATGACTGGGCGGTGGAGCTGCCGTTCGTCGATAATCCCGACTACAAGCCCAGCGGCAAGCCTGACGACGAGGACCTGCGCGCGGCCCACGGCTACAAGCCCCTGGGCCGCGAGTTTCCCGAGACCAGCATCGGCTGGTACCGCAAGACCTTCGCCCTGCCAGCCGCCGACGCGGGCAAGCGCCTGTCGATCGAGTTCGACGGCGCGTTCCGCGACGCCACGGTCATCGTCAACGGCTACATCCTGGAGCGCGAGGACAGCGGCTACAGCCCCTTCCGCGTCGATATCACCGACATCGCCAATGTGGGGGGCGACAACAGCCTGGTGGTTCGCATCGACGCCAGCCTCGGCGAGGGCTGGTTCTATGAGGGCGCCGGCCTCTATCGTCACGTCTGGCTGGTCAAGGCCGCGCCGGTTCACGTACCGCAGTGGGGCGTGTTCGTGCGCGCCAGGGTGGACGGTACGCTGTCGATCGACGCCGATCTCATCAACGAGAGTGATGTCGGCGCCGATTTCGAGCTTCGCCACACGGTACTCGACGGGGAGGGCCGGCCAGTTCTGGCGCCCGCCCCCGCGCAGGGGCGTCTGCCGGCCTGGGAGCGCCAGTCGCTGTCCCTGACGGTTCAGTTGCCCGATCCCGTCCTGTGGTCGCTGGAAAACCCGCACCTCTATACGCTGGTGACCGAGACGACGGTCGGCGGCGTGGTGGTCGACCGGTTTGTCAGCCGGTTTGGCGTGCGCTCGGTGCTGTTCGACCCGGCCAAGGGCTTCTTCCTGAACGGCAAGTCCATCAAGCTGATGGGCGCCTGCAACCACCAGGACCACGCCGGCGTTGGCGCGGCCATACCGGACGCCCTGCAGGTCTGGCGACTGGAACAGCTGAAGAGCATGGGCTGCAACGCCTATCGCGCCTCGCACAATCCGCCGACGCCCGAGCTGCTGGACGCCTGCGACCGTCTGGGCATGCTGGTGATCAACGAGACCCGCCGGATGTCCAGCGATCCCACCTCGATGGACGAGCTGGAGCGGCTGGTGCGGCGCGACCGCAACCATCCCTCGGTGATCCTGTGGTCGATCGGCAATGAGGAGCCCCAGCAAGGCACGGCGCGCGGCTTGAAGGTGGCGCGCACGATGAAGCGGCTGGTCAATCGGCTCGACCCGACGCGGGGCGTGACGGCCGCCATGGACTCAGGCTTTGGCGAAGGCATCACCGAAGTGCTCGACGTCATCGGCTTCAACTATCGCCACGAGAAGATGGACGACTTCCACGTCCGCTTCCCGAAGATACCGATCATCGGCAGCGAGAGCGGCAGCGTGGTGACCACCCGCGGCGAATATGCCCGCGACGAGGCGAAGTCCTATGTCCCGGCCTATGACACCGACCACCCCTGGTGGGCGACCACGGCCGAGAAGTGGTGGAGCCATGCGGCCGATCGGCCGTGGATGGCCGGCGGCTTCATCTGGACCGGCTTCGACTATCGCGGCGAGCCCACGCCCTTCAATCGCTGGCCCAGCATCAGCTCGCACTTCGGCGCGCTGGATACCTGCGGCTTTCCCAAGGACAACTACTACTATTATCGCGCCTGGTGGCGGCCTGAGCCGCTGCTGCACCTGCTGCCGCACTGGAACTGGGAGGGCCGCGAGGGCCAGCCGATCTCGGTGTGGGCGCATAGCAATTGCGACAGGGTCGAGCTGTTCGTGAACGGCAAGAGCCAGGGCGTGCGCGAGGTGGTCCGCAACCGGCATGTCGAATGGTCGGTCGCCTATGCGCCGGGCGTGATCGAGGCGCACGGCTACAGGAACGGCAAGGTGATCCTGCGCGAGCGCCGCGAAACGGCTGGTCCGGCGGCGTCTCTGCGCCTGACCGCCGACCGCTCGCGTCTCAAGGCCGACGGCCAGGACGTGGCGATCCTCAAGGTCGAGGTGCTGGACGCCAAGGGGCGGCCGGTTCCGCGCGCCGATGATCTGGTGGTGTTCGAGGTCGTTGGGCCAGGGCAGGTGATCGGCGTCGGCAACGGCAATCCTACCAGTCACGAGTCTGACGTCGCCAGCCAGCGCAAGGCCTTCAACGGGCTGTGCCAGGCGATCGTGCGAACGCGACGCGGGGCGGCTGGCGATCTGCGGGTGACGGCCTCGGCCAAGGGGCTGAAGGGCGCGAGCCTGGTGTTGAGGGTGGAGGCCTAACTCATTCATCCGCCCTCCCAGGCGAAGGCCGGGGCCCAGATCGAACCCAAGGAGATTGGTGCGCTCGGCAATGTCCGAAGGCGCATCATCCCCAAACGCTCTGGATGAATCTGGGTCCCGGCCTTCGCCGGGAAGAGCGGATTTTGGGAATTTTAAGGCGCGAACCACACCCGCGCGGTCATCGCCAGCCACCCCTCAGGCGACCGCGCCCAAAGCTCAGCCCCGCCGTCAACGAGCTTGCCGCACGCCTCGAACGGCGCGCCATCGAACAGCGGCCGCACGGCGCGAAATGAGAAGCGCTTGACCACCCGTCCAGGCGGCATCGCCTCCAGCAGGCTTAGCGCAATCAGCGGGCCGTGGACCACCAGCCCCGGATAGCCCTCGACCTTGGTCGCATAGTCCCGGTCGTAATGAATGCGGTGGGCGTTAAAGGTCGCCGCCGAGAACCGCATCAGCAGGGTCGCATCCGGCGTGATCGTTGTCTGCCAATCGGCGTCATCGGGCGCGGCGATGGGGGAGGGCGCGGGCTCGCCCGGCGCCGGAGGCTGGCGATAGACCAGGGTCTGGGTCTCGGCGACGCAGGGCGCTCCGCCCTGCGAGATCCGTCTTTCAACCTCGACGAAGGTCAGCGGACCGCTCTTGCCGGCCTTTTCGGAAATGGAGGCGATACGCTCGATCCACTCGGTCTCGACGCCGGCCAGCAGGGGCGCCTCGAACCGTATGTCGGCTGCAGCGAACATCCGGCGCGGGGCCGCGATCGGCGGCATGAAGCCGCCGCGCAGGGGGTGGCCATCAGGGCCGATCTCCGACTGGCGCGGCGTCTCGACCGCGCAGGCCCAGTGCCAGCCCGGGGGAACCTCCAGCGGCGCCTGGGGGCGGTCCAGCACAGCGGCCAGCCGCGCCAGATCGCCCGGCGCCAGCACCTCAACCCGGCGTTGCTCGCGGCCGATCCAGTCAGAGACCTGCGCCATCAGTAAGACCTCGGCAGGCCCAGCACATGCTCGGCGACATAGGCCAGGATCATGTTCGTCGAGATCGGGGCCACCTGATAGAGCCGGGTCTCGCGGAACTTGCGCTCGACATCGTATTCCTCGGCGAAGCCAAAGCCGCCGTGGGTCTGCAGGCACATGTCGGCGGCGGCCCAGCTGGCTTCGGAGGCCAGCATCTTGGCGATGTTGGCCTGCTCGCCGCACGGCAGTCCGGCCTCGTAGCGAGCGGCGGCGTCATAGACGGTCAGGCGCGCGGCGTGAGCCTGGGCATAGGCCCGGGCGATCGGGAACTGCACGCCCTGGTTCTGCCCGATCGGGCGGTTGAAGACGCGACGTTCGTTGGCGTAGTCGCGGGCCTTGCCGATCAGCCAGGCGCTGTCGCCCAGGCACTCAGCGGCGATCAGGATCCGCTCGGCGTTCATGCCGTCGAGGATATATTTGAAGCCCTTGCCCTCTTCGCCGATCAGGCTGTCGGCGGGGATGACCAGATTGTCGAAGAAGACCTCTGTGGTGGCGTGGTTCAGCATGGTGGCGATCGGCTTGATCGTCAGGCCCGCGCCCCTGGCGGCGCGCATGTCGACCAGAAAGACCGACAGGCCTTCGCTCTTCTTGCTCACCTGATCCTTGGGCGTGGTGCGCGCCAGCAGCACCATCAGGTCAGAATGCTCGGCGCGGCTGGTCCAGACCTTCTGGCCATTGACCACATAGGTGTCGCCCTCGCGTCGCGCGAAGGTGCTGATCGAGGTGGTGTCGGTGCCGGCGGTTGGCTCGGTGACCCCGAAGGCTTGCAGGCGGATCGAGCCGTCGGCCACGGCGGGCAGCCATTTGGCCTTCTGCTCGGCAGAGCCATGCCGCAGAACTGTGCCCATCGTATACATCTGGGCGTGCAGGGCCGCAGCGTTGCCGCCGCTGGCGTGGACCTCTTCCAGGATGGTCGCCGCCGCCGTCAGGCCAAGACCGCTGCCGCCATACGCCTCGGGGATCAGCACGCCCAGCAAGCCGGCTTTGGTCATCGCCTGCACGAAATCAGTGGGGTAGGCCTTCTCTCGGTCCAGGCCGCGCCAGTAGACGGGCGGAAAGTCGCGGCACAAGGCCCGGACGGTATCACGCAGGGCATCCAGCAGTTGCGGGTCGGACGCTGTCGCGGCGGGATCTGAACTCATGGTGCGGCCCTGGGCAAATGCATCGCGCATCTGAATCGAACACGCGTTTCACGCAGAGCTTAGCGGCATCGCGCCAGACGGCGAGAGGCTTGCGGCGCATTATGGCCAAGGCGCAGCCCAAGAACTTGACCTGCGGCCAGTCGCCTCGGAAGGGTGGCCTTTAAGAGACTGTTTTTCCGGAGTAAGTGGTGGGCGCAGTAGGATTCGAACCTACGACCCGCTGATTAAGAGTCAGCTGCTCTACCAACTGAGCTATGCGCCCGCTCGGTCCGAAGCACTTGACTGCCCCGGCGGCGAGGCGCGGAACATACGCAAAGATTCCTGGAACGCAAGGGACTATTTTTTGGCCAGACGAGACATCAGCGGCGCGGTCGATTTCGCCTATCTGGAAGGGTTCGCTGCAGGGGATTCCGGTGTAGTCGATGAGGTGCTGGCTCTGTTCCGGGAACAGGCGGCAATGTGGACCCCCATGCTTGATCCAGCCCATGCCGGGTGGCGCGACGCGGTCCACACCGTCAAGGGCGCCGCGCGGGGCGTGGGAGCGTTTTCGCTCGGTGATGTCTGCGAGCGCTGCGAGGCGGATCAGGCCAGCCTTGATGACGTGAAGACGGCGTTGGACACGGCGCTCATGGACATAGCTGCCTATGCCCATGAGCAGATGCTGAAGTCTCTGAAGGGCTAGGACTGTAGCGGGCGCGACCGCGCGGGCAGAAAGCGCGGATTGCGCAGCAGGGCGGCGCTGACCAGCGTCACAAGCAGACCGACCGGGAAGATCTCGGCGAAGGTCATCGGCATGCGCAGCAGCGGGTTGCGGTACATCTCGACCATACCCTGCATTTCCGTGACCAGCTTGTCATAGGCTGCGCCCGTAACGCCTGCGGCGCGCTTGGCCTCGAGGGTGGTGGCCACATAGCGCTCCATGAACGTGTAGTTGGTCAGCGCCAGATAGGCTTCCCAGACCAGCACGTAGGCGAGGCCGGCGATCACGGCGATACCCAGGCCCACCTGAACGGCGCGCCAGAAGCCGATGACGCCGCCCAGCGCCTGATCGCGGTATTGCTTGATCCCGACCAGGATCGCCGAGAGCGCGACCAGCATGATCAGATAGCCCAGCCACACGTTCGAATGCGGCGCGTCGCCGTTCCAAACGATCGTGCCGATGATGCCGGCGATGGTGACGAGGCCTGAGATGAGGCCGTGGGTCAGGATGATGCGGAGCATGGCGATCAGGTCTTTCGCGTTGTGAACAACAGACACCGAGCGTGCGGATTGGCGGAGGGCGACGCCATCACCCGAAAGGGTGAAATCGATCCTCTCACCCTCGCGGCGCGCCGTTCAAGCCTCATGGAATCAGCTGCAGGTCACGAGCCTTGTGGATCGCCTGGGTTCGGCGCCGAACCTCAAGCTTGCCAAACAGATTGGCCAGATGGGTCTTCACGGTGTTGGGCGACAGGCCCAGGGTTTTCGCGATCTCCTTGGTGGATTGCCCTTCGGCCAGTCGCTCCAGGACCCGTACCTCCTGACCCGTGAGCCCCAGAGATTTCACCGCCGCACTGTTGCGAGAGAAGGCCGCCGGCGCATGGCGCGAGGCCAGCTTCCAGCCAACCCACACACCGCCGACGGCGAAGCTCGCTCCGATCACGGCGATGTAGATCTGCGCCGGGAAGACCCGCGCCAGATACTGATACTCAAGCCACTGCAGCGCGAAGGCGCCCAGGGTGAGCACCAGAGCCCATGGGATGATGGTCCGGATCATGGCGCGATGGTGCGCGATCCGCGCAAGGCGTCAACAGGCACGGCGACGGAGGCTCTTGGGCGCGAAGCGCGGGCGTTCTAGATTGCGCGCTCTCTCAACGGAGCCTTCCCCATGCCCCCCAGCCCCTGGCATCACGAGCGCAACGCCAACGTCGCCGACGACATCGACTTCGACATCAAGGGCCAAGAGCTCCAGTTCGTCGAGATCGAGCTGGATCCTGGCGAGAGCGCCGTGGCCGAGGCTGGCGCTTTCATCTGGAAAGACGCCAGCGTTGAGATGACCACGGTGTTCGGTGATGGCGCGGGCGCAACCGGCGGCGGCTTCATGGGCAAACTGCTGGGGGCCGGCAAGCGGTTGATCACCGGCGAGAGCCTGTTCACCACCGTCTTCACCCACACCGGCCAGGGCAAGGCGCGGGTCGCCTTCGCGTCGCCGACGCCGGGATCAATCCTGCCGCTGAACCTGGGTCAGCTGGGCGGGACCCTGATCTGCCAGAAGGACAGCTTCCTGGCCGCCGCGCGCGGCGTGTCGATCGGCATTCACTTCCAGAAGCGGATGATGACCGGCCTGTTCGGCGGCGAGGGCTTCATCATGCAGAAGCTGGAAGGCGACGGCTGGGTCTTCGTCCAGATGGGCGGCACGCTGGTCGAACGCGAGCTCAAGGCCGGCGAGGAGCTGCACGTCGATACCGGCTGTCTGGCGGCCTATACGCCGGGCGTCGACTTCGACCTGGTGATGGCCGGCGGGGTCAAGAGCGTGCTGTTCGGCGGCGAGGGCCTGTTCTTCGCGCGCCTGCGGGGGCCGGGGAAGGTCTGGATCCAGTCGCTGCCGTTCTCGCGTCTGGCGGGCCGGATGCTGCAGGCGGCCGGCGGCCAGGGCGGCAACCAGGGCGAAGGCTCGCTGCTGGGCGGCCTGGGCGACCTGATCGGCGGCAATCGCTAGGGATCAGAGGGGGCTGGGGTTGCCCCTCAGCCCTTCGTCTTGTCCCAGCTGTCGTACTCATAGGCGATGCAGCGGTCGATCAGGGTGCGCCACACCGGCTCGGCTATGGCCTCCGACAGGCCGGCTTCGCGGGCGGCGGCCTTGACCTTGGTCACGACGTCCTCGATGCGGGCGCGGTCGAAGACCTTGGAGCGGTCGGCCTTGATGCGGGCGGCGGCTTCCATATAGCCCTGACGCTCGGCCAGCAGGGCTACCAGGGCGCGATCCAGGGCGTCCACACCCTGGCGCACGTCGATCATGGTCTGGCAGTCGCCGGGAACCAGCCGTTCGCCGACCTCGATATTCGTCTTGACCATGAAGCCCTAGATACCCGCGCCGTTGTCCATCGTGAGGAGAGCCGCCTCGTGCGCGGCGGCCTCGTCCTTGAGCCAGGTGACGAAGGCCTTCACCTGAGGCAGTCGTCCCTTGGCCTTGGGATGGACGACGTAATAGGCAAAGTCGACGGCCGTGGCCATCTCGAACGGGATCACCAGGCGTCCGGCGTCGAGATCGGCCTGGGCCAGGGTGCGTTTTGCCAGGGCCACGCCGCGTCCGTTGGCGGCGGCCTCGATCACCATGCTGGACTGGTTGAAGCGCGGACCGCGTGAGCCGTCGATGCTGCGCAGCCCACGCGCGGCCAGCCACATGGCCCAGTCGGGGCAGCTGTCGTCGGCGTCGGGCGAACCGTCGTGCAGCAGGATGTGGCGCGCAAGGTCCTCGGGCGCGGTCAGCGGATTGTCAGCCAACAGGACGGGGCTGACGACAGGCACCACGGTCTCGCTCAGCAGGCGCACCACCTCCAGGCCGGGATAGCGGCCCGAGCCATAGCGAATCGCCAGGTCCACCTCGCCGGCCGCGAAATCGACGACCTCCATGCCGGCCGACAGCCAGACATCGACCTGGGGCTGGGCCTGCTCGAACTTGCCCAGGCGCGGCACCAGCCACTTGGCGGCGAACGACGGGGCGGCGGTCAGGGTCAGGCGACGGCCATCGACAGCGGCGGTAAGCAAGCTGGCGGCCTCGGCCAGGCGATCAAACGCCTCGCGCAGGGCGGGCAGGGCGGTCTGGGCCGCGTCGGTCAGCAGCAGGCCCTTGGGCGTGCGCTTGAACAGGGCCGCGCCGACATAGTCTTCCAGGTTCTGGATCTGCTGGCTGACCGCGCCCGGCGTCACCGACAGCTCGTCGGCGGCGCGGCTGAAGTTCAGATGGCGCGCGGCGGCCTCGAAGGCCCGCAGGGCGTTCAGCGGCGGCAATCGGCGGCGCTCGGTCTGTCTTTCCATGAGTTTTACTGAACGCCCCGGCAGAAGTCCTTGTTTGCGAATTGGACCGCCCAAGACCAGTTTGCAAGGGCTCGCTGGTGGATTGGCCCTTTTCACCAGTTGGCGCGCGCGGGGCCGTTCCTAGGAACGGCCCCGTTTTTCTTTCTAAGGGTAGGGGCCGTCTTCTGGGACGGCCCCGTCTTGCATTCTGCGGTTATATCCCGACCGCATTGATAGAGGTTCTATACCGCATGGCCCGCCTACCGGCCCGTAATCGCAAGCCCGGTCTTGTCGTTCTCGGCGGGGGCGAGGCCGTGCGCGCCCCGGGCGTGGTGCATCTGGTCGGCGCAGGGCCCGGTGATCCGGACCTGCTGACGATCAAGGCCCTGAAGGTTCTGCAGGCCGCCGATGTCATCGTCCATGACGGATTGGTCTCGGCCGAGATCCTGGATCTGGCGCCGTCCAGCGCGCGCCGCATCGATGTGGCCAAGCGCAAGTCGCGCCACACCCTGCCGCAGGATGACATCAACCAGCTGCTGGTCGCTCTGGCGCTTGAGGGGTTCACGGTCGTACGTCTGAAGGGCGGCGATCCGTTCCTGTTCGGACGCGGCGGCGAAGAGCTGGCCGCCTGCCGCGAGGCCGGCGTCCCTTGCCATGTCGTGCCCGGCGTCACCGCCGCCTTGGCCGCTTCGGCCGGCGCCGGCGCGGCCCTGACCCATCGCGGCTTGGCGCAAGCCGTCACCTTCGTCACCGGCCACGCCGCTCATGGTGATCCCGATCTGGACTGGATCGCGTTGGCCCGGTCCAACCAGACCGTCGTGATCTATATGGGCGTCTCGACCGCCGGCCTGATCGCCGAGCGCCTGATCGCCGCCGGTCGCGCCGCCTCGACCCCGGCCCTCATCGTCGAGAACGCCAGCCGCGCCGACGAGCGCCGTATCCTCACCACCCTGCACGGCCTGGCCGTCGCCGCCGGGGGCTTGAAGGGCCCGGCGCTGCTGATGGTGGGCGAAGCCATGGCGATGGCCCAGGTTCAATCTCCTCCCTCGCTTGCGGGGGAGGGGGACCACGAAGTGGTGGAGGGGGCGTCGCCGACGCAGGACGCCCCCTTCGTCATCTCGCCCAAGAGCGAGCTGACACCGCCCCCGCTTCGCAGGGGAGGAGAAAAGATATGAAAGCCATCACCGCCAACCGCCTGCTCGACGGCGAGGTCGTGTTCTGGAAGTCTGGCCAATGGGTCGAGGCCTTTGGCGACGCCGAACTGTTCGACAATGATGATGAAGCCGTCGAGGCTGCTGTCGCCACCGGCAAGGGCCAGCCCACCGTGGTGGTCGATGTCTATCCCATCGACCTGACGCCGTCCGAGGGCCGCTGGGCGCCGGTCAGCTATCGCGAGCGCATCCGGGCGCTCGGCCCGACCAACGAGCCCACCCACGGCAAGCAGGCTGACGGCGGCGCGTCCATCGACGCCCTGCGCCACGCGGCGGGCGCGGCGCGCTCGACCGGCCGTGTCGACCTGATCCGCAGGAAGTAAGCGATGTACCAGTACGACATCATCGATCGCGAATTCCTGGTCGACCGCTCCAACGAGTTCCGGGGTCAGGTGCAGCGCCGCCTGGCCGGCGAAATGACCGAGGACCAGTTCAAGCCGCTGCGGCTGATGAACGGCCTCTATCTGCAACTGCACGCCTACATGCTGCGCGTGGCCATTCCCTATGGCTCGCTGAACGCCGCCCAGACCCGTCGCCTGGCCTGGATCGCCCGGACCTACGACAAGGGCTACGGGCACATGACCACGCGTCAGAACATCCAGTTCAACTGGGTGAAGCTGAAGGATGCGCCGGACATCCTCGACGCCCTGGCCCAGGTGGACCTGCACGCCATCCAGACCAGCGGCAACTGCATCCGCAACACCACGTCAGACCCCT
>Ga0209066_10006249_pt1 | contig 12218 bp, 8 predicted proteins | sample All_14_2_FD_187198 | JGI IMG/M metagenome (GOLD analysis project Ga0209066, IMG submission 187198) | Freshwater microbial communities in response to fracking from Pennsylvania, USA - Allegheny Zone_MetaG_DW_15 (SPAdes) (version 2) ...
GGCGCGCGCCGCGTCGGCGAGCCCGCGGCTGAGCTCGTCGAACCGCGCCGGCGTCGTCATCGCCGGTCGGCCGGGTCGACGCGACCCGCCGATCCCCCGACCCCCGGTGCCGCGGCGCCCGGGGCCACGACCCCCGGCAGCGTCCACGCCGCGAAGGCCGGCCCCTCGGCGGCGATGCGCACCGCGCCGTCCTCGGCGACCGCGAGCGTCGCCGCGCCGACCTCGGCGACGGCGCGCGCGGCCCCGGGGATCGCCCCGGCCGCGAGCGCGACGTCGAGCGAGCCGGTCGTGGCGACGACGAGCACGCACTCGTCCGCGGCCTCGCGGACGAAGACCACCGACGCGTCGTCGACGTGGATCCAGCGCAGCCCGCCGGTCGAGAGCACCGGATGCGCGCGCCGCAGCGCGATGAGCTCGCGGTAGAGCGCGAGCCGTGACGCGACCTCGGGCTCGGTCTCGGCGCCCCACGGGATCGGCGTCCGGCTCGCCTCGCCGTCGGTGCCGGTGAGGCCGAACTCGTCGCCGGCGAACACGACCGGGACGCCCGGCAGCGTGACCGAGAGGCCCACGGCGAGCGGGATCGTGCCTGGCGCGGCGTTCGTCGCGAACCTCGCCGTGTCGTGGGTGTCAAGCGCCTGCATCGTGCCGAGCCGGACGCGCCACGGGATCCCCGCGGTGAACCGCACGACCGCATCCGCGAAGTCGCGGGCGGTGTATCTGGGGATGCCGCCGATCGGCTGGCCGAAGAACCACGGCTCGGTCACGACGGTGCCGTCCGAGACGGGATACGGTGCACCGGTCGGCGCGCTGAGCCAGCCCCAGAGCGGCCGGGTGAACGAGGGGTAGGTCATGGCCCCGTGCCAGCCGTCGCCCTGCAGGTCGCTCGCCGCGTCGTTCGTCGACTCGGCGAGGAGCACCGTGTCGGGATCGACCTGGCGCATGGTCGCGAGGATCGTGGTGCGCACCTCGGCGTTGAGGTCGACGTCGCGGAGGCGACCGGTCATGTTCGCGACGTCGATCCGCCAGCCATCGAGCGCGTACGGCGGTCGCAGCCACCGGCCGACGACGGAGTCCGGCCCGTCGATGAAGCGACGGCGCAGCTCCTGGCTCGCCCAGTCGAACTTCGGCAGGGTCGCTGTGCCGAGCCAGCACTCGTAGTCGTCGCGATCCGGGCCGTGGAAGAAGTAGAAGTCGCGCTCCGGCGCATCCGGCGAGGCGAGCGCGGCGCGGAACCACTCGTGGCGGTCGCCAGAGTGGTTCGTCGTGAGGTCGCCGATCACCCGCAGCCCCCGCGCGTGCGCCGCCTCGATGAGGCGGATGTAGGCGTCGTCACCGCCGAGGAGCGGATCGACCTCGGTGAAGCTCGACGCGTCGTAGCGGTGGTTCGAGGCCCCGGGGAAGACGGGCGTGAGGTAGAGCATCGTGACCCCGAGCTCGACGAGGTGGTCGAGGTGCTCGACGATGCCGTCGAGGTCGCCGCCGTAGAACTGCTGCGAGCGCCCGGGCATGACCGGGTCGACGGGGTCGCTCCACGCGGCCGGGATCGCCCAGGTCGGCGTCGGACGCGCGTCGGCGGCGGCCGAGCGGGCGAACCGGTCGGGGAAGATCTGGTACATCACGGTGTCGAAGAGCCACGCGGGCGGGGCGCCGCCGGCGACGATCGCGAAGTCGTCGTCGTCGCGGGTCTCGCCGCGGTGGAGTCCGGCCTGGTTGAGCCACTCGACGACGCCGTCCTCGTGGCGCAGCACCCAGCGGTAGCCGTGGCGCGGGTTGCCGACGACGATCTCGGCCTCCCACCAGTCCCAGCCGTCGGCGGTGCCGACCCGCACCGCCTCCGTCCACGCCGGCTCGTGGTCGGGGTTGGACCGGGTGCCGACGCCCGCGAGCGGGCCGTAGCCGGACGGCACGCGGAGCCGGACCCGGACGACGTCGCCGATGGCCGGGTCGATGGCGTCGACGTGCAGCGGTGCGCCGTCGTGATGCGGCAGGAGTGGGGCGGGGTGCGTCATGTCGGCACCAGGTCCTTTCGTCGGCCGGCGGGAGCGCCGGAATCGGTGAGACGCGGGAGACGTGGTTGCACGACGCACGGTCGCGAGCGAGCCGGTGCATGGTGACAGAGCCGTCGAGTTGTGGGGGCGATGTTCGATTGTGGGGTGGATGCCGCCGGGCGGGCGGTCAGGGTGCGGTCGCGAACCGGTGGGTCGCCGCCGTGGCGCCGGCGGCGAGTGCGATCCGCGCCGCGCCGCCGGCGACCTCGATGACGGCGCCGGTGCACGGGCCGTCGACGCCGATGCGCGGCCCGCCGGAGATGACGTCGCAGTACCGACCATCCGGCAGGCTCGTCGGCACGGCGATCTCGGCGGGCTCGGTGCCGGGATTGACGGCGATCACCGCGCGGCCCTCGCGCTCGAAGCCGAAGGCGTCGCCGGCGACGACGCCGGGCAGCCGGTCGGCGCCGGCGGCGACCCGGCGCAGCTCGACCATCCCGCGGATCTGGGGCCACGCGTGCACGCAGGTGCGGTCGCCGTCCTCGAGCGCGGCAGCGCCAGACGCGGCAGGGCCGACCGCGTCGCCGGTGCACACGGTCCCGAGCACGCGACCCGCCGCATCCGTCGGGGCGCCGGCGTCGCGGTCGCTGAACGCGTAGCCGGAGTACACGACCGGCGTGCCGTAGTCGTCGGCGAGCATGAGCGCGACGGCCATCACGTAGGCGTCGCCGTCGCGCCACGTGAGGTCGGCCTCGCCGCGCTCGGTGTCGTGGTTGTCGATGAAGACGACCGCCGCGGACGACGGCACGTGCGCTGGCCGGTCGCCGTCGAGCTCCGGATCGGCGAGCAGGCCGGACTCCAGCTGCGGCCAGAGGTCCCGCGCGTACTGGAACTCGAAGACCTCACCGAAGGCCGTGTACTCCTCGGGCGCGATCGGCTCGCGGGCGCTGCGGATGACCTCGCTGATGACGCGGGTGCCGTCGGGCAGGGCGCCGACGATCGCCGCGACGTCGTCGGCGGGGATGTGCTTGGCGGCGTCGATGCGCACCCCGGCCGCACCGAGGTCGATGAGGTCGGTGAGCAGCGCGACGATGCGCTCGCGCACGTGCGGCGATGCGGTGTCGAGGTCGGCGAGGTTCACGAGCTCGCACGACTGCACCTGCTCGCGCGAGGTGTAGTCGCGGATGTCGTCGTCGGCGGTGAGCCCGCAGTGGTGGAAGTCGCCGTCGTCGAAGAGCCCCGGGTACTCGAAGTGCGAGTACGGCGAGCCGGCCCATCCGACGCTGGGCTGATCGCGCCCGGACATGTGGTTGATCACCGCGTCGGCGATGACGTCGACGCCGGCCGCGGCGCACCGCGCCGTCATCTCGGCGAACTCGGCCCTCGTGCCCAGCCGCGACTCGATGCGCGCGCTCACGGGCTGATACGACGCCCACCACGGCTCGGCGACGATGTGCTCCTGCGCCGGCGAGACGAGCACCCATCCGTAGCCGGCCGGGCCGATGACGCGCTCGCACTCCTGCGCAACGGCGGTCCATGGCAACTGGAAGAGCTGCACGCCGACGTCGCCGCGCTCGAGCGTCGACGGATCCACGACCGGCTCCCCCGCGCCGGCGCACCCGCCGAGCAGGAGCGCGCCGACGGTGGCCGCCGACGCGGCCGCGACGGCCCGTCGCCTCACTTCACGCTGCCGGCCGTGAGGCCGCCGACGATGAAGCGCTGGAGCGCGAGGAAGAGGGCGATCGGGATGATCGCGGCGAGCACCGCGCCCGCGGCGAAGACGCTCCAGTTGCGCGAGGTCTCCTGCGAGATGAACTGGAAGAGGCCGACGGCGAGCGTCTGCTTCTCGGGGTCGATGAGGATGACGGAGGCGATGACGAACTCGCTCATCGTCCCGAGGAAGGAGAGCAGGCCGACGACCGCGAGGATGGGGGCGACGAGCCGGAGGATGATCGTGAAGAAGATCCGCGCGTGCCCGGCGCCGTCGATCTTCGCCGCCTCGTCGATCGACGTCGGCACGGTGTTGAAGAACCCGTACATGAGGTAGGTGTTCACCCCGAGCGCGCCGCCGAGGTAGACCATGACGAGGCCGATCTGGCTGTTGAGGCCGATCGCGGGGAAGATGTCGCCGATCGCCGACATGAGCAGGAAGATCGCGACCATCGCGAGCAGCTGCGGGAACATCTGCACGAGCAGGAGCGTGATGAGGCCGACGCGGCGGCCCGAGAAGCGCATCCGCGAGAACGCGTACGCGGCGAGGGCGCCGAGGAGGACGGTGCCCGCCGCCGAGGTCAACCCGATGAAGAGCGTGTTGAGGAACCACGCGGCGTACGGCTGCTGCGGGCGGTTGAACAGCTCGACGTAGCTGCCGAGGCTCACGTTCGAGAAGAGCGAGTTCGCCGTCATGAGGGTCCCGCCGGGGTTCAGCGACGCCGAGAGGACGTAGAGCAGCGGGAAGGCCGCGAACACGGTCATGACGACGCCGACGATGTGCCGCCATCCCGTCTGCCTGAACCACGTCCGGAAGGGCCGTCGCGGGAGCGCGACGACGGTCGTGCCTGCGACGGTGTCGGCGGCGGCGGTCGCCGCGGTGCGCTGGTCAGCGGCCATGTCAGTTCAGCTCCTCGAGCGACTTGGTGCGGCGGAATGCGATGACCGAGATCGTGCCGACGAGCACGAAGATGATGATCGAGAACGCGCTGGCGAGCCCGTAGTCCCGGTCGGCGCCGACGAAGGCGACCTTGTAGACCATCGAGATGAGGATGTCGGTCGCGCCGACGTTCACCCCGGCGGCGACGTCGCGCGGCCCGCCGCCGGTGAGCATGTAGATGAGGTTGAAGTTGTTGAAGTTGAACGCGAAGGACGAGATGAGCAGTGGCGCGACCGAGACGAGCAGCAGCGGGAGCTTGATGAGCCGGAAGGCCTGGAACGGCTTCGCGCCGTCCATCTGCGCGGCCTCGGTGAGCTCGTCGGGAATCGACTGGATCGCACCGGTGGTCACGAGGAACATGTAGGGGAAGCCGAGCCAGAGGTTCACGAGGATGATGCTGAACTTCGCGAGCCACTCGTTCGTGAGCCACGGGATCTGCGCGCCACCGAAGAGCACGGTGTTGATGAAGCCGAACTCCTGGTTCATCATGCCGGCCCACACGAGCGCCGAGAGGAACCCGGGGAACGCGTAGGGCAGGATCATGATCACCCGGTAGTAGCGCTTGGACTTCATCCTCGGATCGTTGAAGACGATCGCGAGCGTGAGCCCGAGGATGAAGGTCGTCGCCACCGAGAGGAAGGCGAAGACGAAGGTCCACACGGTGACCGACACGAGCGGCCCGCGGATGCTCGGCTCGGTGAACGCCCGCACGAAGTTGTCGGCGCCGACCACGATCCGCCAGCCGGGCATGAGCTCCTGACCGCTCGGCGAGGTGAACGCGCCGGTGCCGAGGTCGGCGTAGACCTCGCCGGAGCGCGTGTCGACCATCGTGTCGGTGGCCTCGTCATAGACGTAGCGCGAGAGATAGAGGTAGGCGGTCGCGCCGTCCTGCGTGCGCAGCATCCCGTCCTCGGGGTCGTCCGTGAGCTGGACGGCCATCGACGTGATGGCCTGCTGGTTGGCGATGAGCCCCGAGAACGAGAGCGAGTTCCAGCCGTCGACGGCGACGGCCTTCCCGCCCTCGAACGTCGCGTCGACGGGCTCGAGCGGCCGCTCGACGCCGCCGAGCGCCGCATCGCCGTCCGGCAGGGTGACGAGGAAGGAGAGCTCGCCGAAGCGCTCGACGACGGTGAGCGGGTAGGTCGCCGAGTCGGCGACCCGCTCCTGGTTCTGGAGCATGAGCGCCTGGACGGCGTCGTCCTTGGTGCTGTTGTGCCCGGTGCCGTAGTTGGTGAAGGCGATGAAGCCGGAGTAGAGCACCACGAAGATCTGGAAGATCGCGAGGAAGATGAGGCCTGGCGCGAGGTACTTCGCCGGCAGCGCGCCACGGCGGAAGTAGATGACGTTGACGATCACCGTGACGACGGTGACGATGCCGGCGACGACCCAGTCGCCACTGCGGGCGATCACGAGCACCGCGTAGACGGCGAGCGCGTCCACGAGGCCGAGCGCGACGATCTTGACGAGGACGGCGACCCATCCCCCGGATGCGGCCTCGGCCATGCGTGCGGCGTCGGCGGAGCGGCGCGCGCGCCGGACGTCCGGCGGTGTCGGCTGCTGGGTGCTCGTGCTCATGTCGTCCGGTCCTGACGGGAGTGGGTGGTCTCGGGCCCCCGAGCCGGGGCGGGCGGGCTGACCCGTCCGCCCCGGCGGGGTGCGGTTCGGCCGGCTCAGCCGATCGCGGCCGCGATGTCCGCAGCCATCTTCTGCCACAGCGTCACCGGGTCGCCCTGACCGTTGATGATCGCCACCTCGGTGACCCCCCAGAACTCCCAGACGGAGCCCATCTGCGGGATGCTCGGCATCGGCACGGCGTCCGCGCCGACCGCGCCGAAGCCGGCGACGATCGGGTCGTTCGCGACCGCGGCGTCGAAGGCGGCCGTCAGCGCCGGCGCGCGGCCGCCGACCTCGTAGAGCGCCGTCTGGACGGCCTCGGAGCCGACGTAGTTGATGAGGAAGTTCGTCGCCGCGACGACGTTCTGGCTCTTGGCCGAGAGGAAGAAGCCCTGCACGCCGACGAAGGGCTGGGCCGGCTGGCCGCCGGCGCTCGGGATCGGGTCGATCGCGATGTTCAGGCCGGCCTCCTGCGCCGACGGCACGTTCCACGGGCCGGTGAGGTAGAACGCCGACTTGCCCGCGTTGAAGTTCTCCCGCGCGAGGTCGCCGTCGATGTTCGTGTTCAGGATGCCCGCCGCGCCCTGCGCCGCGAGCCACTGCGCGAAGGCGTCGCCACCGGCGTTGCCGATCTGCAGGTCGGCCGCGTCGTAGCTGCCGTCCTCGTTCTGGCCGAAGACCGGCGCCCCGAAGGAGGTCTGGAACGGGTACAGGTGGTACGGGTCGCCGGCAGCCGGGTCGAGACCGACGAGGAACTTGTACTCGGTGCCCGCAGCGGTGCCGGCGGCGATCATGTCGTCCCACGTGGCGGGCGCCTCGGGGGCGAGGTCGGTGTTGCGCACGAGGGCGATGTTCTCGATCGAGTACGGGAGCCCGTAGACGTTGCCGTCGTAGGACCACGCGTCGATCGCGACCTGCTCGAAGTTGCCGGCGGCGTCGCCGAGCTCGATGGGCGCGACCACGCCGTTGGTGACGAGCGTGCCGAGCCAGTCGTGCGCGCCGACGGCGATGTCCGGGCCCTCGCCGGTCGGGACCTGCGCGACGAACTGGTCGCGGATCTCGCCGAAGTCCTTCTGGACGAGGGTGACCGTGACGCCCGTCTCGGCCTCGAACTCGGCCGCGGCGTCCTTGAGGACGGTCGCGCGGTCCGCGTCGACCCACACGGTCAGCGATCCGGCGCTCTCGTCGGTGCCGCCCTGGTCGCCGCTGGTGCAGCCGGCGAGCGCGAGCGCCCCGACCGCGATGAGCGCGCCCGTCGCGAGCACGCTCCGCTTGTTCACCTTCATTGGTGTGCCTCTCTGGTCGTTGACCTTCGGAGCCGTTGTGCCTGTGCTGCTCGGGACTCCGTCGGCCTCTGCGGCTTGCGATTGCAAGCGCTTTCAGTACTATCTCATGCGCCGCCGGGCCGCAAGTCCCATCGCCGAATCGCAACCGTTCGGTGACGAAGGCCGGAATATCGCGGGTGAAGCGACATTCTCGTGGGAGCGCTCCCACGGGCCTGGGCGCGGCGGAGGGACGGCGCTGTGACTGTCGACCCCCGAATCCTGCAAGCGCTTCCGGTTATGCTGTCCGCATGTCCGACCTCGATGTCGGGGGCAGCGAGGCCCCCTCGACCGCGCGCACCGACGCCGAGGCGTGGTGGCGCACGGCCGTGATCTACCAGATCTACCCCCGCTCGTTCGCCGATGCCGACGGCGACGGGGTCGGCGACCTGCCCGGGATCACCGACCGCCTGCCCGCGCTCGCGGAGCTCGGCGTCGACGCGGTCTGGCTCAGCCCGATCATGGTCTCGCCGCAGCGCGACGCCGGCTACGACGTCGCCGACTACCGCGATGTCGACCCGCGCTTCGGCACGATCGACGACCTCGACCGCCTCGTCGCCAGGGCGCACGAGCTCGGCATCCGCGTGATCCTCGACCTCGTGCCGAATCACTCCTCCGACCAGCACGCCTGGTTCCGTGAGGCGCTCGCCGCCGCCCCCGGCTCCGCCGCGCGGGCGCGGTACCTGTTCCGCGACGGCCGCGGCCGCGACGGCGATCTGCCCCCGAACAACTGGCAGTCGGTCTTCGGCGGCCCCGCCTGGACGAGGATCGTCGAGGCCGACGGCCGGCCCGGCCAGTGGTACCTGCACCTCTTCGACGCCTCGCAGCCCGACTTCGACTGGACGAACCCCGAGGTGCGCGAGGAGTTCCTCGACATCCTGCGGTTCTGGCTCGACCGCGGCGTCGACGGGTTCAGGATCGACGTCGCGCACGGGATGGCCAAGGCCGACGGCCTGCCCGACTACCACCCGCCCGCCGACGCCGACTCGATGGGCGGCGACGAGGAGGACGTGCCCTACTGGGGCCAGCCGGCGGTCCACGAGGTGTATCGGCAGTGGCGCGCCCTCGTCGACGGCTACGACGGTGACCGGGCGCTCTGCGCCGAGGCGTGGCTGCCGACGGCCGAGCGGACCGCCCTCTGGGTGCGTGAGGACGAGCTGCACCAGGCGTTCAACTTCCCCTACCTCATGGCCCCGTGGGATGCCGACGTGCTCCGCGAGACGATCACCGAGTCGCTGCGCGCCTTCGGCGCGGTCGGCGCGCCCGCCACCTGGGTGCTCTCGAATCACGACGTCGTCCGGCACGCCAGCCGGCTCGCGATCGACTTCGACAACCCGCAGGGGCACGGGATCGGCCCCGGGACGCCACGGCGACCCGACCGAGCGCTCGGCCTGCGCCGGGCGCGCGCCGCGACGACGGTCATGCTCGCGCTGCCCGGCTCCGCATACCTCTACCAGGGCGAGGAGCTCGGACTGCCCGAGGCGATCGACCTGCCGGACGCGGCGCGCCAGGACCCCACGTGGTTCCGATCCGGCGGCGAGCGCTACGGGCGCGACGGCTGCCGCGTGCCGATCCCGTGGGAGGCCGATGCCCCGGCGTTCGGCTTCAGCCCGACCGGTGCGAGCTGGCTGCCGCAGCCCGCCGACTGGTCGGCGCTCGCACGCGATCGCCAGCGCGCCGACCCCGACTCGACCCTCTCGCTCTACCGGACGCTCCTGCGGCAGCGGCGCGAGCGCGGGCTCGCGCGGGGGCGGTTCGACTGGGTCGACCTCGGCCCGGACGCCCTCGCGTTCCGCAACGGCGCCGTGACCGTGGTCGCCAATCTCGGCACCGCACCGCTGCCGCTGCCGGGCGGCCGCGTCGTCCTCGCGAGCGGGCCGCTCGAGGGGGATCGTCTGCCCGCGGACACGGCCGTATGGTTGGAGCCGGAATCGATCGGATGACGGGGTCGCCATGGTGAGCATCGACGAGGTCGCGCGCGCGGCCGGGGTGTCGGCCGCGACCGTCTCCCGCGCGCTGAGCGGCCGCGGCCAGGTCTCGCCGACCACCCGTGAGCGCGTCTCCGCGGTCGCGCGGGAGCTCGGCTACACCGTCTCGTCGGCCGCCTCGAGCCTCGCGACCGGCAGGACCCGCTGCATCGGCGTCATCGTGCCGTTCATCGACCGGTGGTTCTTCAACTCGGTCGTCTCGGGGATCTCGGACGCGCTCACGCGCGCCGGCTACGACCTCATCCTCTACAACGTCTCGAGCGACCCCGACGCGAGGCGCATGATCTTCGAGTCGGTGATCCACCGCCGCCGGGTCGACGGGATGATCGCGGTCTCGCTCGAGCTCGCGCCCGACGAGGCCGCCCAGCTCGCGCGGCTCGACATCCCGGCCATCGCGATCGGCGGTCCGAGCGAGAACCTGCCGGCGCTCGCCATCGACGACCTCGCGCTCGGCCGGCTCGCGACCGACCACCTCGTCGCCCTCGGGCACCGGCGGATCGCGCATCTCGGCGGCGACCCGGCGTTCGACCTCGACTTCCACATCCCGACGCGCCGCCGCCAGGGCTACGAGCAGTCGCTCGAGGCGGCGGGGCTGCCGGTCGAGCCGGTGCTCTACGCCCAGGCGGACTTCACGGTCGAGAGCGGCTACCACGCCGCCAAGCAGCTGCTCGGCAGACCGGACGCGCGGATGACGGCGCTCTTTGCCGCATCCGACGAGATGGCGATCGGCGCGATCCTCGCGGCGCGCGACCTCGGCTACCTCGTGCCGCGCGACCTCTCCGTCGTCGGCATCGACGGCCACAGCCTCAGCGAGTTCTTCGGCCTCACCACCGTCGACCAGTTCCCGACCCGCCAGGGCGAGCGGGCGGTCGAGGCCATCGTGGCCGAGCTCGACGGACTCCCGATGGCGGCGGGCGAGCTCCCGTTCGAGCTCATCGTGCGCTCCTCGACCGCGGCCGCGCGACCCGCCGAGACCTGACCGGGGCCCCACGGCCGGCTCGGCGGCGGACCGTCGCGCTCAGCGCACCTCGTATTCGGCGGCGATCCGCACGTCGACCACGACCGACACGGCGTCGGGCACCACGCCGTCGAGGGCCGTGGCGAGCTCCGCCGTCGGCGGGATCTCGCCGTCGCGCGTCGTGACGTCGACGGTGGCGGTGAGCCCCGTCCAGCGCACGTCGTCGATCCTCGCGCCCGGTGTCGCCGCGAGCCACGCCTCGCCGGTGTCGCGGATCTGCGCCGCCCAGCCCGACAGCGCGATCGAGGCGATGGAGTTCGCCGCGAGCGGCACGGCGATGAGCACGCCGACGCCGGCGACGATCGCGTAGGCGCGGCGGCGCCTCGCCGTCGGGCGCGAGGAGGGCTCGACGGCATACCCGGCGATCGTGAAGACGATGCTGCCGGCGATGACGAGGGCCACGACGTTCGAGAGGAAGAGCAGGAAGGCGCCGAACGCGGCATCCCACGCGCCCTCGCCGACGCAGACGCCCACGACGCCGAGCGGCGGCACGAGCGAGATGGAGATCGCGACGCCGGGGAGCACGGCGCTGAGATCGCGTCGGCTCATCGCGAACGCCCCTGCGGTGCCGGTGGCGAGCGCCGCGAGCAGGTCGAGGAGGCCAGGCGAGGTCCTGCCGACGACCTGCGAGTTCGTGCGCAGGCTCGCCGGATCGACGACGACGATCGCGAAGAGCAGCCCGAGGAGCACGACGATGGCGAGGCCCGCGAGGACCCAGGCGAGCGACCGGAGCACGAGTCCGAGGTGCCCGGTCACGAGCCCGAGCGCGATGCCGAGGATCGGCGTGCCGAGCGGCGCGATGATCATGGCGCCGATGACGGTGGCCGTCGAGTCGGCGAGCACGCCGGCGATGGCGATGACCCCGGCGAGCACGAGCATGATGAGGAAGCCGGTGCGCTTGGCCACGACGTCGCCGCGTCCGAGGTCGAGCGCCTCCGCGACGTCGTCGACCGGCTGACGCTGCGTCGGCGGGAACAGGGTGCCGATCACGCCAGCCACGTCGACCTCCGCTCCGTCCTCGCGCGTGCGCGCGGCGCGACCACTGTATCGCCGCGGACGGTCGGCGCCCCGGCCCGGCTGCCGCGCCGCCGGCGTACACTCATTCCTGAGTACACTCAGGAATTCACGGAGTCGGAGGATCGATGACCGTCGAGCCCGGCCGCCGCGCGAGAGCCAAGTCGGACAAGCGCGCGCGGATCCTCGCGGCCTCGCGCGCGGTGTTCGCCGAGACGGGCGTCGACGCGGCGACGACCGCGCGGATCGCCTCGCTCGCCGGGATCTCGCACGGCACGCTCTTCCTCTACGCCGCGACGAAGGGCGAGCTCGTCCTCATGGCAGGCAACGCCGCCGTCGCCGACGCGATCCGGGTCGGCGTCGAGGCGGCCGCGGGGCAGCGGGACCCCCGCGAGTGCATCTCGGCGCTGCTGCGCCCCCTCGTCGCCGAGCCGGGCGCCATCGCCTTCCTCGCCGCCTACCAGCGCCACCTCCTCGACCCGGCGGGCGGTGGCGAGCACCTCGAGGCCGCGCTCGCCCTCGTCCGCGAGACCGAGCGAGCGCTCGCGACGATCCTCACGGCCGCGTGGACCGGGCCGTCGCCGGCCCCATCCGCATCGAGCGCCGCCCGCCGGGTCGAGGAGG
>Ga0209066_10006250_pt1 | contig 12213 bp, 7 predicted proteins | sample All_14_2_FD_187198 | JGI IMG/M metagenome (GOLD analysis project Ga0209066, IMG submission 187198) | Freshwater microbial communities in response to fracking from Pennsylvania, USA - Allegheny Zone_MetaG_DW_15 (SPAdes) (version 2) ...
ATATTGTGCTTCGGAATAAGATTATTAAAGAAAAATCTGCCGTGATAAAATTCGAAAACTTACCAGATATATCTAGCTTTAAAGTACCAATTCAGCAAGTTTTTCATAATTTGATTGATAATGCGTTGAAGTACTCTCGTGATGGTGTGAATCCAATAGTTGAAATTAAAGCGGTTGACAAAAAGAATCATTGGGAATTTTCTATACGTGATAATGGAATTGGAATTGAAAATGAGTCCTACGATAAAATCTTTTTAATATTTCAACGTCTTCACAACCGTGAGGAATTTGAGGGTAGTGGAATCGGATTAGCAATTGTCAATAAAATTGTTGAAAGTCTTAATGGGAAGATTTGGGTGGAATCAACAGTTGGTGAGGGTTCAATTTTTTACTTCACAATTAAAAAAAATTGATTGATGAAGAAAGTACACATTTTACTTATTGAGGACAATGAAGGGGATATTTTATTGATAAAGGAAGCCTTTGAAGAACGCAGAATAATTGAAAAAATCAGTGTTGTTAAGACGGGTAAAGATGCATTGGATTTTTTATTCAAAACAGGAAACTTCAAGAATGAACTACTTCCAGATTTTATTTTGTTAGATATCAATTTACCCATTAAAAATGGACATGAGGTGCTACAAATTATTAAAAGTAATAAAGACACTTGTAAAATTCCTGTGATTATATTCACGACATCTTCTTCTCAAAAAGATATTGACCAATCATATGCACTACAAGCGAATACTTATATTACCAAGCCAATTGAAATAGAAGCATTTTATGAGGCAATTCACAAAATTGAGGATTTTTGGATGAAGCTTACAAATCCTCCGAATGACAATTGAAGCTTTTGTCAATTAAAAAGTGACATAGATTTTTTAACAACTTACTTATTATTCCAATTCGTCATTGTCATTCCTAAACCAATTGTGGAAAATCCTTTTATGAATTCTGTCGCGATTTGAATGCGTTCTTTCAATGTTTCTTTTTCTTCAGGACCCCACTCTCCTAAAACATAATCCACTTGCTGGCCTTTATTAAATTCACTTCCAACACCAAAGCGCAAACGAGCGTATTCTTGCGAATTAAGTGTAGCTTGAATATCTTTTAATCCGTTGTGTCCACCATCACTGCCTTTACCTTTCATGCGCAATTTTCCGAAGGGTAATGCAAGGTCATCCGTAATCACCAAAATGTTTTCTCTTGGAATTTTTTCCGCTTGCATCCAATAGTTGACTGCTTTACCAGAGAGATTCATATAGGTCGTTGGCTTAATCAATACAATTGTGCGACCTTTAAATTTTACCTCAGCAACTTCTGCCTGTTTATTCAAAGCAAAACTACCGCCTTGTTCCTTCGCAAATGCTTCTACTACCTTAAAACCGATATTGTGTCGCGTTTCTGCGTATTTATCACCAGGATTTCCAAGACCAACAATTAAGTATTTCATTGCGCAAATATAATTAGAACATGGAATACCATGCAATGAATAGATAGATTTGAAAAAGGTCACTTTTACTATTTCAATTTTCCAGTTCTCTAATGCCTAATCCCTATATTTGTCAAAAAACAAACAACGTGGCTGAGAATCACAAAATAATTGACGCTTCAAAATCGAGTATTGTTCCTGACTTTAAGGAATTATATCGTTACAAGGATTTATTTATCACCTTGACATGGAGAGATTTTCGTGTGCGATATGCTCAAACCACGATTGGACTTCTTTGGGCAATTCTTCAGCCTGTTGTGACGCTGGCCATTTTAGCCTTGGTTTTTGGAAAGTTTGTGGGAGTTAAAACGGATGTTCCCTATTTACTTTTTGCGATGACAGGCATGAGTATTTGGACTTACTTCGCTTTCGTTATGTCAAACGCTGGTTCATCTATTATTGCAAATCAGGGAATGGTAAAGAAAATTTATTTTCCGCGATTAATTATTCCATTGTCAAAAGCAGCGGTTGGATTAATCGATATGGGTATTTCGCTTGTGTTGATGATTATTCTGATGATTTACTTTGGAATTGGTCCAAGTGCCAACGTTTGGTTAGCCCCTGTTTTCTTATTTGTTGGAATGATTGCGGCATTGAGCGTTGGAATATGGCTGAGTGCTCTGACGGTTCGCTACCGTGATTTTCAACACATTGTGCCGTTTATGGTGCAAATTGGCTTGTACGTTACTCCAATTGCATATCCAGCTGAATTTGCGATGCAACAACTACCCAAGTGGGCTGCAGCAATCTACTACTTAAATCCAATGGCAGGAGTAGTTCAAGGTTTCCGTTGGGCGGTTTTTGGTGGCGAAGCACCGGGTTCACTCATGTTTGTATCCTTTGGAGTGATTTTTATTCTCTTTATTTCAGGACTCTTTTACTTCAAGAAAGTGGAAGATGATATGGCCGATTACGTTTAATCAATTGACCAAAAAGAAAAAATCCAGGTCCCAACTAAGGAATCCTGGATTTGTACACGCTAAAACAGATGAAGCAACCAATTCTATTTTATACAACTAAAACATTGGTTGTTTAGCGGGTCTTGAATTATATAAAGCTTACTTTCTTAACAAGTTTATCACCATTTGCTGTCATCAAGTGAATGAAGTAGTGACCACTAGCCATTTCATTCAATTCAACTTGTTGTGCGTTTTGAACTTGATCAATTGTTTTGAACAACTTACCAGTTACATCATAAATTACAATTGTTGTTACATCTAAATTTTCCCAAGAGATTGTTGTGCGACCATTAGCTGTTGGATTTGGATAAACATTTACTGAACCTTCAGTAAGTTCGTTTAAACCTAAACTTTGCTCTTGCTTAGATATTGCTGTAATCTCATTGATATTGTTGTATGTATCCAATTCATTTTCAATCGCCGCCATTTCCATTGTTGAAATTGTTGCGTTTTCAGAACTAACACAGCCATTAGCATCAGTAATTTCTACTTCATAAAATCCAGCTGGAATATTTACTAAGTCTTCTGTTGTTGCGCCATTGTTCCAATTGTAAGAATAGGGAAAAGCTCCACCGTTAACAGTAACATCAATACTAGCAGCTTGATTGAAATCACCATTCACGTGATTCACTGAACTAACTAAAGCTGAAGGAGAAGTAATGTTAAATGATTCTGTCAACACACAACCATTTCCATCAGTTATAGTAACGTCATACGTTCCCATTGTGATAGCAGAAAGATCTTGACTTGTTTCGCCATTGTTCCAAGCGTAAGTATAGATTGTTGAACCACCAGTCACTTCTAAATCAATCGCACCAGAGTTTGTTCCAAAACATTTTACGGATTGAATATCTGAAGCATATATCATTGGTGATAAGGTGTCAAATTGAGTAGTAAAAACTCCCACACAACCAGTGCTGTCTTTTACAATTGCAGTGTAGTCGATTCCAGCAGCGGCATTGTCCAATGTCATTCCTACTTGTTGATTACTCCATACAGTTGTGTAAGGTGCAATTCCACCATCAACAGTAATACTTACCGATTGACTGTAATCAACACAGTTTACAGCTTTTAGACTAGTGATAGTTAATTTATTGAAAGTTGACGCCATTAATACAGCTGCAGCTGCATCCATTCTTCCAGCGCCTAATCCACCAGCGTAAGCAGGATTCAATCCATCAAGGTTTACAGCTGTTGCTTTTAAAATATATTCAATATCATCTGGAGTTAAACAAGGATTCACAGCGAACATTAATCCGATTGTTCCTGATACATAAGGCGCAGCGAATGAAGTTCCATTTCCTGTTAAATAATTTCCTGGTGCAATCGTTAAAGCTACATCGTAACCTGGAGCACAAATGTCGACTGTTGAATTATGTTGGTGTGTTGATGCTGGATTTCCAATGTATCGTTCATGGTTATCGTTTGGACCAACGCTTGAAACAGAAATTACATGATTTAATGCAGCTGGATAAACTAAGTTGCTAGAACCACCGCATGTACTGCCATTTCCAGCAGAAGCAACAATTACAGTTCCATTTGCATACACTTCATCAATGATTAATTGAGAATATAAATTATATGAACAGCCAGATGTCCAGCTTACGTTAACCACATGAGCACCTGAGTAAGTAGCCTCAAGCAATTCGTTATAGTTCATTGCTCTTAATTGCAATCTACTGTTGTAACCGATTGAACTTTTACCTAGATAGTTGTTTGTATTTCCAGCAGCCGTTGTTGCTACCGCTGTACCGTGTGAATAATCTGAATTGTAGTTTGGAGTAACATGGTTGTATTTCCCAACTAATTCTTCGTGTCCTAAATGATAGTTCGCATCAGAAATAGCTATCACAATTGAAGTGTCACCTCTAGTAATGTCCCACGCATCCTGTGCGTTGATCAAATTCAAGGCGTAATCATTACCGAATACAGTTGAATAATCATTTGGCACTACTAATATTTCATACGTAGGCGCTAAAGTTGGATTTAAAAACAAGGTTGATTTACGAGCAATCCCCTGTAAAAGATCGTTCTCATCGCAAGCGCAAGAAATTTCATATACATTCGTAAGTTCTGCGCTTTTTGCAGCAGGGAAGGCTTTCGTAATTGAATTTACATTTAATTGAGTGAAAAGTGCATTCAAGTCGCTGTTCTTACTTGTTAAAACCCCTTCTTGATTGATCAACTCAAGTGATGAGATTGAAGAGATGCTTGTCCAAACTTTTCCAGTTTGACTTAAACCTGTTGTTGCAAAAAATAAACTTGCAAAGCTGAAGATCGATAATTTTAATTTAGTTGCATTCATAACGTATTGTTTTAGTTGTATGAAGCAAAGGAAGGGCGAGTGAGGTCGATTTTTTTTAAATAGGAGGGGCAACAAAATGTAAATACAGAAATCCCTCTATGTAGACTACAAAAAAACACGTTGTTTACTACGTATATATGCTTAGTACTAGTGTTTTCAACAGTTTCAGGGTTTGGTAAAAATCCCACATCTACGTAATTTTACTTAGTATGTGTGATTTATATAAAATTTAAAATAAAGAGCAATAATAATTTGTCTTATCTTAGGGACTTAAACAACAATGTAACCTCAACCACGAAAGATGTCAGAAGTAATTAAAATACTTATAGTAGAGGATTATAAGCTTTTAACCCAGGCTTGGAAAATGATTTTAGAAAGTCAAGAGAACTTTAAAGTCATCGGTGAAGCGGATAATGCCAAAGATGCATTTGAACTATGTATAGGTTATCGTCCAGATATCGTAATGATGGATATTAATCTAAAAGATAGTAACGGGATTGATGCTACTGCAACCATTACCAATAGTTTACCTAAAACAAAAATCATTGGTTTATCATTGCATAGTGATATTTCGATAGTGAAGCGCTTAATTTCAGTGGGTGCTAAAGGTTACCTGAGTAAGAATTGTGATCAAGCAGAAATGATTGAAGGAATTAACAAGGTTTATGCAGGTGAAATTTACATTGCAGCTGAAATCAAAGACCGTTACTTCAATTCAATGATGCACGTTCAATCGGAAAATGTTGAAGCTAAAAAAGAATTGACTTCTAAAGAAATCGAAATAATTAAACTTATTTCTACTGGAATGACTTCCAAAGAAATCGGTGAAAAGTTGTTCATTTCATCACGCACAGTAGATACGCATCGTCACAATATTTTGAAAAAATTGGATATTCCCAATGCTGCTCAGCTCAGCCGTTGGGCAATGGAAAAGGGTTATTTGTAATACAAAAAAAATAGCAGGTATCTGTAAATTGAAAAGTCGTTGATCTCCACCAACGACTTTTTCTAAACCTAAAACTCTACCTAACCACTACTCTACTATGAATTATCTTTCTGTCGATCGATAACTCTACAAATATCCGTCATTCAAATCAACACACCCTTAATTTTACCCAATAGTGAAATAGAATTACGTAAAATTACGTAGAGGATGGTGGTGGAAACTTGCGGCTGGGGACTGGGAACTAGAAACTAGAGACTAGAGACTGGGGGCTGGAGATGAGAGTCACTAATCTCGATTCTAAATAACAATCATTTAATCCAAGTTTAAAACACGACGCGAATTCGCCTGAAATCCTCGTGCTACCTTTGTTCTAAAGATAAACAGATGTTAGCTGAGATGAAACAAAAACATGAAGCTGACCTAACCACCTACATTGAAAGTTTAACCTACGCAGAAATCATTCAGCGTGGATTACTACCCAAAAAAAGACACTTTGAACGGTTGTTTGATGACTATTTCGTTATTTATAAACCACTTAACATCCTTTCTGGTGATTTCTATTGGATCGGTAAAAAGGAACATTTAACCTTTATTGCTGTCGGCGATTGCACTGGTCATGGCGTACCTGGAGCACTTTTATCAGTCCTTGCAACGAGTATTTTAGAATACTCAATCATGAACAAAGGACTGAATAAAACCAACAAAATATTGCAAGAGGTGGACAACAAGTTCATCGAAAGCTTTTCGGGTGCAAAAGAAGAGTTCTTTAACAACGACTGGGTAGATCTTGCACTGGTGTGCATCGATAACAAAGAGAACAAAATATACTTTTCATCCGCTAATCGTAAAATTTGCATTATTGATACAAAAGGCAAAATCAATATTCTTGCAGGAAGTCCGTATCCAATTGGAGGATGGCAAGTAGAAAAAGAACGCAAATTCGAATCAAGGTCCTATGCCTTCAAAAAAGGCGATTGCTTGTACCTCGGTTCAGATGGTTTTCAAGATCAAATTGGTGGACCAAAAATTAAGAAGTTCTCTTCAAAACGACTGCACACACTTCTCGGGGAAATCAGCCAATTAAACATGGAAGCTCAGGGCAGAACCCTTGAAAATGAATTCAAAGATTGGAAAGGAACCAACGATCAAATAGATGATGTTTGTGTGTTGGGAGTGAGGCTGTAGGATTAGAGATATTGGATAAGGTTAATTGTATTGTTTCTTGCCTCCTCCCTTGAGGGAGGATTGAGGAGGGTGGCACCTAGCAAACCAATTGAGGAGGGTGGCACCTAGTAAACCAATTGAGGAGGGTGGCATCCAAAAAACGAAATAAAGAGGTTAGCATTCAACAATCACATTTTTAAATTCAACGTTGAATTTTTTGGTTGTTAATCTTAATTCAATGTTCTTTTGCTAAACCAGAGAGTAAATCCACCCACCTTAGTCCTTCCGCCGCGGCGGAAGGAAACTCTATTCTTCAGCAAACTTTGGTTTTTTTAGAGCAGGTTAATTGTGTTATTTCTTGCTTCCTCCCTTGAGGGAGGATTGAGGAGGGTGGCACCCAACAATCACATTTTTAAATTCAACGTTGAATTTTTTGGTTGTTAATCTTAATTCAATGTTCTTTTGCTAAACCAGAGAGTTAATCCACCCACCTTAGTCCTCCCTCAAGGGAGGAAACTCTAATCTTCAGCAAACTTTGGTTTTTTAGAGCAGGTTAATTGTGTTATTTCTTGCTTCCTCCCTTGAGGGAGGATTGAGGAGGGTGGCATCTAGCAATCACATTTTTAAATTGAACTTGGATCTTTTTGGTAATTGTCTACAATTATTTTTCTTGTGTTAAGTACCGAAGGTTTAATCCACCCACCTTTATCCTCCCTCAAGGGAGGAAACTCTATTCTGCAGCCAACTTTAAGATCTATTTCTTAACCTCTATTTCGAAATAACAATTTTCTCCATGCGCTCGTTTTCACCATTAATCATGCGCACAAAATAGGTACCGTTGGAAATGTTTTGAACGTCTACGACATATGAATACAAGCCGATTGGAAGTGTTTGTGTTGGAACGATGTTTTGAATCTCGCGACCACGTGAATCGTAAAGATTGATGGTGAATTCTGATTCAGCACCAACAATCACTTGAAGCGTCATTGTTTCAATTACTGGATTTGGGAATATCGGCATTAAAATAACGTTTTCACCCTCGATGTTCTTGCACGATTTATTGTTGCCTAAGTAACTTTCTGCAAGACCGTTCGCATTGTACCCTAATCCCTCCACGCAAATAAATGCATCACCCACGTCTTCACTGTTTACCGCAACATTTGGTTTACCTGTAAATACGTAAATAACGGATTCTCCAGGTAACAATAAACCGTTCCATGATTCAGTAAACAACAAGCCTTTTTCTGTCCACATTTCTAATTCTGCGTCCGTAATGTTTACTGTTCCAGCGTTAAATAATTTAATTCCAACCGTATACGAATTCGTATTTTCTTGCGTGTAAATCGTCTGTAATTCTAAATCTATGCGTGGAGTGGCTAATTCAATTGTTTGGTATGCCGTGTCTTTACATCCAGCTGCGTTGATGGCAATTAAGTAGGGATTCAGCGTTGAATCACTGAAGAAACCAGAATAGGTATGAATCGGTTCCTGATCAGTTGAAAAAGTTCCATCATCAAAATTCCACAATAAGATTCCCGCACCAATACTTGTGTTATTAAATTGAATTGGATCTCCAATAGCAACAATTCCCGTTCCCACATTAAAAGAGGCAATTAAGGTGTCTACCACATCGAAAAATTGCAAATCACTACTTGAACAACCAACAGCAGAAGTACTCGTTAATTCAATTTCATTCTGATCCATTAAGTCTATTAAGAAATAAGCTGGATTGCCATACACCGTATCGGCATTGTTCATAATCCACATATTGGAAACAATACTTCCTTCTGGTAGGGATGAAGAACTGTTCATCTCCATGTAACTTCCAAAGCAGTGCGGACCAAAACTAAAATCAATTACCGGATTCGGGTTGACATAAACTTGACGCATTGCAGTATCCGTACAACCGTTTGATGCAGTTACACTTAATAAGATATTTCTTGGACCGTAAGTAGGATAACTTTTTACAGGTGTAGCTAAGATGGAGAACGTCACATCACCAAAATCCCATAAATACGTTGGACTCACACCACCATTGCTGGTATTGTTAAAGTTGACGAATTCACCCACACACACATCTGGAGCAGAAAAGGCTGCTGCGGGAGTTTGCTCAATAACCACTGTTTGGTAAACAGTATCAGTGCATGAATTAGCATCTGTTACCACCATCATCACATCGTATGATCCTGCAGTGTCAAAAATGCGATTTGGAAGAGTAACCGTAGAATTATTATACGCACCTGTCCATGGCATATCAAAATCCCAGAAATAACCAGTAATGGCGCCATCGCCTGCGGTAGAACTATTCGAGAATTGAACTTCTTGCCCGCTGCAATAACCAACACTGCCAATTACAGCCGTTGGAAGTGAATGAATCGTTACTTGTGCCGTTTGAAAAGCACCGCAACCTCCAACCGATTCCACATACAATTCTACGTCATACGTACCGGGTAGGGTATAGGTGTGAGTTGGATTTTGCGCCGATGAATTGTTTCCATCTCCTAAATCCCATGACCATGTAGCAATATCATCCGAAGGAACGGGCACACTCAAATCGACAAAATTATTGGCAGTTCCGTTACATCTGTCCTGATACGAAAAATTCGCAACGGGAGCTTGACCAGCAATGGTAATTAAAATCGTGTCTTGCGCCACACAACCATTATTGTTTACTGTTTGAACAAAATAATTCCCAGTAGTATCAACAACGTAATTATTTCCAGTGGAGGCATCCGGCCAGAGGTAAGAAACCGTTTCAGCCGCACCAACTTGCAAGGCAATTAAATTACCCACACACAAACTCGTATCGTTCCCCAAATAAGCAGTTTGCGAATACGTATCGATGGTAAAATTCACGGTTCCACTATTTCCAATACATCCCAAACCATCGGTCACTTGCACAGAATAAGATCCTGCTGCAGTAATGTTTAGCGTTGGTGTTGTAGCGCCTGTGCTCCAAAGATAGGTGAACGATGGATCTAATTGCGGATCCCAAGTGATGGATTCGTTGACACAAATACCTGTGGTTGCAGGAAGAACAAGTTCAGGATAATTTACTTGAATGGTATCACGTGATGCATATCCAAAAACATCTGTTCCTTGTACCCAGTATTGACCAGCTTGATTCACAGAAATGGAAAGAGAAGTTTCACCTGTAGACCAAAGTAAATTGGAATACCCACTAGGTGCCGTTAATGAAATTGCACAAAATGTTAGCTGCGTAGTATCTTTTCCTAAATTAAGGGGTGGTGAATATTTATATCGAAGATAATTCTCTGCCTTTAAAATCTCTGCCGAATCTGCTGTGTTTATAAAAACCATCTCACTAATACCCCCATTCAACATTAATAACTCTCCATCATTTGTTGCATTATTGTATGCACCAATAAGAAAGCGAGATGTAGAATTCATATCGAAAGTCGGGTTTATAGTAATCTGTCCAAGAAGATTATTGTTTACCTCCATTCTGTTTTTCGAGTTGGATCTGTTACTAACAATACTATATAAACTGAAATTAGTATTATTTATAGGTGAGTATATATGTGTACTGGCAACATCTTGATAAATAAATGCAGTTTGAACGCCATCTTTTATTAAACCATATCTACTTGATGCAAAAGCAGCAACTGATTTTGAAAACAATGTTTGATCTGATGTTCCCATTTTTCCAACAATAAACATAGAGCGACTTGAAGTTCCAATATCTAACACATCACCACCATTCAAAAAATGATTCCCTGTAAAAGTAAGTGATGGTAAATTATTTAAGGAAGAAGCTGTTACCGATGGACGCTTTATGCTATTCGTTTGTGTAAACTGGTGTGCATTTGGGCTTAAATCCGTCCACGTGTCTACATTACCACTTATATCCAAGGTCAATCCCGCATCGGCCTTCAACCAAAGGCTTAAGTTACTACTTTGAGAAGGGTCGAAATACGTGAATTTATTTATTGAAGATTCTGATATTGTAAGTCCATCATTTCCCAAAACTTTCCAAAACCATGTTCCATAAACCAAAGGGCCTGATGTCCATGAAGTAAGAGTAATGGCTGGAGACTGCGTTAAATTTAGAGTGAAGGCTTCATCTTGAGCTAGCACAACTGTATAATCAATGGCTGTAGACATTGAATTCCATTGGAAATTAACAGTCGATTGATACTCATAAGCATCAAATTTTGGAAAAATCCCTGATAAAGGTTGAGAAAAGCCAGCAAAAGAGCTACCGATAAACAGCAGTAGATAGAATGTATAGCGATAGAATAGCGTCATTTTTTAACCTTTAAATGCAATGTAACAACAAATAGTGGCTTTACCAAAAATGTAAATTTACATCATTGGAAATTTCTAAACAAGTTAGGTTTTACTTTCTATGTATTTCTACGTAGAAGGCAGGACTACTCATGCGCTGACCGAGTGTTCGTAGCGTAGCGAAGAATGTATCGAGGGCAGCACCAAGCAAGCCACCTCGATACAATCCGCCGCGGCGGATCACTCGGTTGGCTTGGGAACTCACCCGGTTGGCTTGGTTGTACACCCGCTGACCGAGTGTTTTGGCTATGGATAACGTAAGGAATATAAAAATTCGCTAAGCCAAAATGTATCGAGGGCAGCAGATCGCCAACCTCGATACAATCCGCCGCCAAGCACGCCACCTCGATACAACCTCCTGCGTCGGCCACTCGGTTGGCTTGTCTACTTTCGCGCTGACCGAGTGTTTTGGCAATACAAAACGTAAGGAATATAAAAATTCGCAAAGCCAAAATGTATCGAGGGCAGGTCGCCACCTCGATACAACCTCCTGCGTCGGCCACTCGGTTGGCTTGGGAACTCACCCGGTTGGCTTGGTAACTCACTCGGTTGGCTTGGGTATTTTCGCGCTGACCGAGTGTTTTGGCTATGGATAACGTAAGGAATATAAAAATTCGCTAAGCCAAAATGTACCGAGGGCAGCAGATCGCCAACCTCGATACAATCCGCCACCAAGCAAGCCACCTCGATACAATCCGCCGCGGCGGATCACTCGGTTGGCTTGGTATCATACTCGGCAGGATTGGTTACTTTCGAAAAATCTTTTTAGACAAGGGTTTTAATAAATTCAGATTTCCTTCAATTAGTGCTTTTTTCTTTGCATGACTCCAGTTTTGAACTTGTTTTTCTCTGAAAAATGCAAAATCAATTCTGGTGAATTCTTCTTTGTATACTAATTTAACAGGTTGATGCATTTGGGTGTGGATGGCTCCTTCACCAGATTGATGTTGTTTTAATCTTCGATCCAAATTTCGAGTACTTCCGGTGTAATAGGTTCCATTCCCACATTCGAGAATATACATGTAACAAATCATAATGC
>Ga0209066_10006252_pt1 | contig 12210 bp, 13 predicted proteins | sample All_14_2_FD_187198 | JGI IMG/M metagenome (GOLD analysis project Ga0209066, IMG submission 187198) | Freshwater microbial communities in response to fracking from Pennsylvania, USA - Allegheny Zone_MetaG_DW_15 (SPAdes) (version 2) ...
ATTCCGGGGCGCTCGCAGAGCGAACCCGGAACCCAGGGGACTGTCACAGACCCCTGATGCTGCACCTGGTGTCGGAGTTGCACGCCTGGGTTCCGGGTTCGCTCTGCGAGCGCCCCGGAATGACGGTGATTTAGAAGCAGAGCTGCGAAAGACGCTGAGTGTCGATTGCCGCTACCGCTTCAGCGCGGCGGCATAGATTTCGGGCTTGAACCCCACGATCGTCCGCTCGCCCAGGTCCAGAACCGGGCGCTTGATCATCGACGGCTGGTCCAGCATCAGGGCGATGGCCTTGTCCGCGTCCAGATCGGCCTTGTCGGCATCCGCCAGCTTTTTGAACGTCGTGCCCGCCCGGTTCAGCACGACCTCCCACCCATGCTCGACCACCCACCGCTCCAGCACGGCCCGCTCCACGCCCGCCTTCTTGTAATCGTGGAATTCATAGGCGACGCCCTGGTCGCCCAGCCACACCCGAGCCTTCTTCACCGTGTCGCAGTTGGGGATGCCGTAGAGAATGGGAGCCACAGTTCCTCGCAGATTTTCTGGTTTGCACCCCGCTCCTGATATCAGCTTTCCAGTCACCTCGGACACCGGCCTTCTTGTCGTTCTGTCAAGCTGATGAGACGATCGGTGATGGAGGTTCGGTGTGTTCCAGCGTGACGCCTATGCTCTGATCGCGCTGGCACTGGCTGGTGTCGTTTTCACCCTCTACGCCGTCATCGGTTCAACACCGTTTTTTCCCAGGTCTTTGCAACTGCAGTCGGGGATATGCCCCGCTAGCGACGACTATCCCGCAGAGCGACGGCGGGTGATGGATGCGTCTGAAGCGGAGTGGTATTCGAGTGGCTTGTTCAGCCTGCATGAGCAGCCGTTGTTCCCTGACAGGGATCGGCCCTTACAAACAGTCAGGTTCACCCTCCTTCGGAGCTTCCATGCGCCATTAACGGTCCGCACCACCGATCTGAAGGACGGACGACTGAGACTTCAGGCGACGTTGGCACCTGGCCCGGACGGCTGCCCGGAGGACAAGGATGACTGTCGAATAGACAGAGTTCTGACCCAAACGGAGCAGGCGCGTGTGGCTAGGGCTCAGTCGCTCCTTGAAACCGACACATACGGCTGCGCCACCGGCATTGACGGCTCAATGTGGCTCGTCGAAGCCAGCTGGCGTGGAGATTACCGCTTCTGGAGCGAGTGGTCGCCACGGCATGGCGAGTTGCGCGATCTGGCCTTGGTCATGATCGATTTGACGGGTTGGGAGCTCAAGGAAATCGACTAGCTCACGCTGGCGTTCGAGTGTTGGCCATGCCTGAAGGGATGGTGTCCACAGTCCGGATTTCGCAAGAAGTTCAGGCTCCCGCCTCCCATTGCGATCACGGAGGCGCGTCGGCCATCGTGGTTGAACGTCCCCTGCCACCCCTCATAGCCACAAGAGTTGTTGATCAGGTCTAGCCTGATGCCATTGGAGAAGTGCAACCCGAGGTCGGCTGTGACGCGATCGATCTGGGCCCACGTCAGCTCGGCACCTTCCAGACAACCATTCGCGATGGTTTCAGCATCCACGGGCTCGGGCAATCCGAACCACTGACCATCGTCTTCGTCCGTCACCGCTATGGCGGCGTCAGAGATCACCCGCCAGTGACACCCGACAGCCAATACCGCCTCCGTCTGGAAGCTGAACAGCCAATCGGCTTCCCTGCGCTCCACGCGACAGACCCGCCCAACCAACGCCGTCTCGAGGGCCGACGCTAAATCATCCATCGAATGGACTCCCGATGTCGATGTCAGGGGTTAGACTGAAGCACTTGTTCCAGGCGGTATCCACTCATGGGCGGTGAAATCCTCTTTGTCATCCCAGCGGCGCTTGGCTTTGCGGCCGTGGCGACTTGCCGGTTCCCAAAGGCGTGCACTCTAATTTTAGAGGCCCATTGCGCTATGGTTCCCTTCACGAGGGGAAAGTCATGATCTGGACCGCCTTTAAACTACTGCCACTCGTCGCATTATCCTCGTCAGGCTGCACCGCGACGCAGGCGGTGCCCAGCGCGCAGGTTGCCTGTGATGTGGCGACAGTCCAGGTGACGACAAAACGAAACCTGCTTTCCACTCATGTGGCGCTCTGCGACCATCTGCCGGAAGAGTCCGTTCCCCGCGGATACTACGTCTTGGCGTTGTACGCCGACTGTGCCGCCCAGCTCTGTGGCAGCGGGAATATAGGTTGGTTCGCTGTTGAGCAGACGACCGGCGAGGTATTCGATTTCAAAGTCGCGACATGGGAAATCGGACCGCCTTTGGCCGACGAGTACTGACGCCGTCTGTCGGCGACACGGCGCATCACGCCGTTCACTGGGGAACTCCTGGATGTGCGAAGGATTCATTGCTGCACGCCCCCAGAGACCTCCCCATGATCCGCCGACTGATGCCCGTGACCTTGGCCTTGGCCTTTGCCCTCGTAGCCTGTGGAGATCGCGCGTCCGAGGATCAGGACAGGGCACAGTCTCGCGCGGAAATGGCCATGGGGCTGTCGCGCAACGGCATCGAGTCCGCCGTCTTCCGGCCTGCACCACCCGCTCCGCCCGCCGCGCAGCCGGGCCAGACGCCGCCCGCCCCGACCCCGCCCGATGCTGCATTGATCCGGGCGCAGATCATGCTGGACCGCGCCGACTTTTCGCCCGGTGTCATCGATGGCCTGGGTGGAGACAACTCGCGTCAGGCCATCGCCGCCTTTGAAAAGGCCAATGACCTGCCCCAGGACGGCGTGCTGGACGCCGCCGTTTTTCAGCGGCTGACCACCGCCGACAGCCGCCCGGTACTGATGGACTATGCGATCACGGCTCAGGACCTGGCCGGTCCGTTCGTCGGGACTGTGCCCACCGATCTGGAGGCCCTGTCGCGTCTGGATCAGGTCGGCTACGCCACCATCGAAGAGGCTCTGGCCGAGCGGTTCCATACGACGGAGGCCCTGCTGCGGGCCCTGAACCCAAACGCCCATTTCCGCCGCGCGGGCCAGCGCCTGGTCGTTCCCGCCGTCAGCGCCGCCAAACTGGCCGCCGAGGTCGCCCGCATCACGGTCGACAAGACCGAACGGTCGCTGCGCGCCTATGACGCCTCGGGCAGGCTGATCGGCTTCTATCCGGCCACGATCGGCAGTTCGGACCGCCCCGCCCCGTCTGGCACCGTCACCGTGGTCGGCGTCGCCCCGCGCCCCAACTATACCTACGATCCCGATCGCGTCACCTATGGCAGCGGTGAGAAAAGGTTGGTGATCGCGCCGGGGCCGAACAATCCGGTCGGCTCGGTCTGGATCGACCTGTCGCGCGACACCTATGGCATCCACGGCACGCCGGACCCGTCCAAGGTCGGCAAGACCTTTTCAAGCGGCTGCGTGCGCCTTACCAACTGGGACGCCGAACGCCTGGCTGCCAGCGTCAAGCCGGGTGTCGAGGTGGTGTTCCTTTAGTCTTCACTTCCAGGATCATTGAGAGCGAGATGTTGATTCGAATTGCAATCACGATCGCAATAACCCTGCTCTCGTCGGCGTGTCGCCCAGCTTCCGATTATATTGTAGACATATGCAAACTAGGTCCGCAGAGGATATCAGACGCAGAATATAGAATAGATTTCCACACTGATCTTATAGATGTATACTACTACCACCCCCCAGGTTGTCCGCGCCAAGAAGTTAGATTAGACACCTCGATTCTAGATAAAAAAGCATTAAATCAATTGATGATGCCGCCTTTGATTATTTATCTGCGAACCGACCCCCTGTGACTTTACAAATGATGCTCAAAGGTCGTATCGTTCGTTCTGACAGTGGAGAAGCAACGGTGACTCCAAATCAAATTTTAGGCATCTCTGCTAGACATGGTGTTTCACCGTTTGTTCGGCGAAGCTGTAACTTCGGGCCATTATCGAGCCAACCATGCCAATGACGCCTCTTCCACGGCCGTGACAACTCAAAAGCGTGGAGCGAAGCGGAGAGCTGGGACGGTTTGGGCGATCCTCGACCCCTGCTGGGAATAGCCGTTCGCGATTGTCCGGGGGATTACTGGCCCCGTTCACGGCTTTGACCCAGCTGCTTTGCGTCTTCCAAGAGACGTCTGGCTCGCGGAAGACTTCACGGATAATCGGCACCGCGATTTCCGGGATGACGATCCAAACTTTGGCTGGATTACCCTGGTAGGCCCGGAGGGACTCGAACCCCCAACCAGACCGTTATGAGCGGTCGGCTCTAACCATTGAGCTACGGGCCCCCGGGGGCGAGACGCGGACCTAGCAGGCCGATGCGTCGCTGAGAAGCCGCAGGTCTTGCGCCGATGTCATGCCGATGAACGGAACCTGCCGATTGTCCTTGCGCTTGGGTTCAGGTGAACACGGCCAAGGTTCGGCCATGACGCGGGGCCAATCTCGCGTCCGGATCGTCACCTCTCGGAGACCAGACTGACATGACCACCCGCCTGCGCGCCCCCCAAATTCGCATGATGGCCCTCGTCTCGGCCCTGATGGCCGCCACCGCCCTGGCCGCTCCCGTCATGGCCCAGTCGGCCCCGGCCCCGCACGTGATGCAGGCCCAGCCCTCGATCAGCCTGTCGGCCGATGGCGAGGTCAAGGTCGCCCCGGACATGGCCACCATCACCTTCGGCGTCGTGACCGAGGCCCCGACGGCCGCCGAGGCCATGGCCCAGAACGCCGCCCGCATGACCCAGGTCATCGCTGCCCTGCGCCGTGCCGGAATATCCGAGCGCGACATCCAGACCTCGGGCCTGAACCTGTCGGCGCAATACGACTATGTCCAGAACGAGCCGCCCCGCCTGCGCGGCTACCAGGCCTCAAACCGCGTCACGGTCGTCATCAATGACGTCAACGCCGTGGGCACCACCGCCGACGCCGTGGTCGCCGCCGGGGTCAATCAGATCGACGGCATCACCTTTGGCCTGAAGAACCCCAAGGCCGCAGAGGATCAGGCCCGCCGCGCCGCCGTCGCCGCCCTGCAATCCAAGGCCAGTCTCTATGCCGATGCCCTGGGCGTGCGCCTGGGCGGTATCCGCTCGCTGAACGAAGGCGGCCCCGACATGAGCCAGCCCCCGGTCTTCGTCGGCAATCGCATGGCCATGGCGGCGGACATGGAATCGACGCCCGTCGCCCCTGGCGAACTGACGGTTCGCATCGACATCACTGGCGTCTACGACATCGTACGATAGGCCTGCCTGGCATCCCTCGCGGTTCGTCCGCGAGGGATAGCTTGGGCGTCAGCGTGACTGGATTATTGTCACCCGACCTGTGTTGACCGTTACCTTGGTATAGCCCTCGGTCCAGCTGGTGCCGCTCAGGACCTCGCCAGCACCGACGTCCCAGCATCCGCTCGACACCGTCCAGCGATAGCGACCACCCGGCGGTATGGACTGCCCACTGGGCAGGCGGTTCAGGCCATAGCTGCCGACGTTGCAGGCCGAGATCAGCACCACGTCCAGCCGGTTGGTCTGGGACACGTTCTGCACTTCCAGAAAGCCCGTCGGCTCTCCCTCGCGCACCAGATCGCCGCCGGTGATCAGGGAGGCGCATCCCCCCATGACCATGGTCGTCGCGATCGCCGCCAAGGCCCACACAGAATTTCTGGACATCATAGACCTCCCCTCAAATGAGGGGGTCAGTGCATAACGGCGTGATGCGACGCGCACCTGTCGAAACCTGACGATGAAATCAGGGGGCCGGGGTATCGCCCTGGCCGGGGAAGCGCGCATCCCGGGCCTCCTCATAGACTTCCCGCACGCCTTCGCGCGGCTGATCGGCCCCCAACAGGCCGATCTGGGTCGCCCAGACATCCGACAACTGCTGCACCGTGGCCGTCACCCAGCCGGGGGCCTGTTGCCGCGACCAGTTCTGGATGGAGGCGGCGTTGAAGATCAGCATGAAGGCCGTCACGAACACCACCACCCGGCTGGTCCAGCGCCGGTCCCTCGCCGCCATGCCCTCGTCGTCCAGCGGCGGCGCAGGCGGAAAGGCAAACCGCCCGATGGCGATCAACCGGTTCTCGCGCGTCGGCAGGTCATGCGGATCGGCCCCGGCATTCCAGTCGCTGACAGGCCCATGGCCCTGGAACTGGCCCTGCGGTTCCAGCGGCGGAAACGGCGAGGCGGTCGGTCCGGTCGGAAACGCCGTCGGAAACGGATCCGGGGGCAGATGGGGATGTTGCAAATCTTTATGGTCTTTAGAGACCGGAGAATGGTGAGAATCGAAAGGGTCTGACGGGTCGTCGGTCATCGCTTCTGCGCCCCCCTAGAACTGGAAATAGATGAAGGGGGCCACGCCCTCAGGACGCACCGCCTCGACCAGCAGGAAGGCCACTCCGATCAGCAGGGCCAGCGTCAGAGACGGCGCACCCTTCAACCGGACCGCCATCCCCTCGATCGCGCGCGGCGGCAGCCAGTGCATGGCCAGGCCGATGGAGATTAGCCCCACCAGCAGCGGCGTCGCCATGACCACGGCCTCCCACCGGCCCAGGCCCGCCAGCATGGCCATAGCCAGGTCGAAGGTCTCGGCCCGGAACAGGATCCACCCCAGACAGACGACGTGGAAGGTGATCAGCACGCCCAGCCAGGTCGGAATAACCTTGCGCTCGCCGAGCGCTGCGCGCCCGAGTCTCTCGAAGACCTGCGCCGCGCCATGCAGCGCGCCCCAGGCCACAAAGGTCCAGGCCGCCCCGTGCCACAGCCCGCCCAGCAGCATCGTGATCATCACGTTCACGCAGGACGACACGAGGCCTTTCCGACCACCCCCCAGCGGAATGTACAGATAGTCCCGCAGCCAGCTGGACAGGCTGATGTGCCAGCGTCGCCAGAAGTCCTGCATCGACGACGCCCGATACGGCTGGTCGAAATTGCGCGGGAACGAATAGCCCAACAGCGCGGCAATCCCGATCGCCATGTCCGAATAGGCCGAGAAGTCGCAATAGATCTGCACCGCATAGGCATAGACGGCCAGGGCGATATCTCCCGCACCATAGGCCGACGGATCGAAGAAGACCGGGTCCACCAGATTCACCGCCAGCTCAGACGCGATGACGGTTTTCTTGAACAAGCCCCAGACAATCAACAGGAAACCGTGCGTGGCCATTTCCCGCGTCAGCCGGGGGGCCCGCTCGAACTGGGGCAGAAGGTCGGACGCCCGCACGATCGGCCCGGCGACCAGATGCGGGAAGAAACTCATCAGCAGCATCACGTCCAGCAGCGACCTGGCCGGGGCCGCCGTACGCCGATAGACGTCCACGACATAGCTGATGCCCTGGAAGGTGAAAAAGCTGATCCCGACCGGCAGGACCACCTGCAACAGCGGCAGGTCCCGCTCCCAGCCGACCTGGGCCAGAAGCTCGACCGCTTGCTCAATAAAGAAGCCGTAGTATTTGAAAAAGCCCAGGATCAGCAGGTTGATCGCGACGCCGGTCCCGACCAGCCACTTGCGTCGCCGGTCGTCATCGGTGGCCACGATCAGGGCCGCCACGCCCCAGTTCAACACCGCGCTTAGGATCAGCAGGCCGACGAACCGCCAGTCCCATTGGGCAAAGAAGAACCAGCTGGCCAGCAGCAGGAACAGCTTTCGCCGCCCGTTCTCGCGATCCAGGCTCCAGCTGGTGAAATAGACGAACAGGAAGAAAACGCCGAAGGCCAGGGTCGGAAACAGCATCAGTCGCTCCCTCCCCGCTGGGCCTTCCAGGCGTCATAGGCGGCCAGGATGTCGTCGGCGAAGATGCCGCCGATCCAGTCGCCTCCGGCCGAGGTGAAATGCACCCGGTCGCCGCGCATCAGCGGCTCGTCCATCGTCGCGAGTTTGTCCGCCGAACAATCTCCGCCCATCCGTCCGTGCCAGTCCCAGAACGCCACACCCATGTCGGCCGCGACCCGGCGTTGCACGTCCCGGACCAGCGCCAGGGAAGGCGGCGGCGCGCGGCGGCCATCGGCGCTGCATCCGCCCGTAACGCCCGATCGCAAGGCATCGGGGGCCCCTACGATCATCAGCGAGGCCCCGGGTGCCAGCCGTCGCAGACGCGTGACCTCCCCCCTCAGCAGGGCCTCATAAGCGACCGGGTCCAGGGCGTCGTCGAACCCTTCGTTGGTGCCATAGGCGATCACGATCAACTGTGGACGCCATATCGCCAGCTGGGTCCGAACCACCGTCTCGTCGCGCGCGGCCAGGTCGCGCAGGGTCGATCCTACGACACCGAGGTTCGATATCTCGACCCCATGACCCGCCCAGCCCAGGGTGATGTCGGTCAAGGCCGCACCCCCGCGAAGAGGACGGATCACCATTCGCTCCTGAAGCGCGCCGATGATGGCATCGACACAGATCATGCCGACTTCGGGCGCGGCGAAATCCACCTCTTCCCGAACCCACTGCCCCAAGACCTCGAACCCGCCGGCACCGGGTCCGCCCATGCCGCACAGGCTGACATAGGTCAGCTCGAACCCCGGCTCCGCGACGAACTCCATCGCCGCATCGGCCCCGAATGTGACAGACTGGACGCCGGTCAAGCCGACGCCTTGCAGCGGCAGGCCATCCGCAGGCGCGAGCGGGGCAAGGAGTGTCGACCAATCTGTCGCCGTCACTCGGACCTGGAACGGACTGTATCCGGCATAGGGGACACCGGGCGGCAGGATACCGCGGCCCGCCCGGCCGAAACGCTCCTGCATCGCCGACCTCAGGGCTCCGGTGATCCGGTCCCCGGCCGTATGGCTGTCGCCGATCTGGACGATGCGGACCAGCCGCTCGCGCTCGCCGGTCTCCAGGCGGTGAAGTCCCTCAAACAGTAGCTCCAAGGCCTCCGGCTGGCACAGCCCCCCGGCACAGACCGTTGTCCCCGGCGCGGGTAGGCTCTGCGCGACATAGGGCGTCTGGGACAGGGCCGCGCTCGCCGCCGCCATCGTCAGGACCATGGCCGGAACGGCGAAGCGCATGGCCTCAGGGCGCGGGGGTTGCGGCGGGGCCGATACCGGCGTCGCTTTTCAGCCGCTCGGCCACAGGGGCGCTGATCCTCAGATAACCGGCCATCGACATATGGATCCCGTCATTGGCCCGCATCAGCTGCCGCCGCCCGCCGGCACCGCTCAGATAGGCCTCGTATTCGCCCTCGGCGTTCGAGGTCAGGTTGACGGTCTCCAGATACGGTACGCCAAGCGCCTTCATCCGTCCCTCGACGACGTCGTTGACGATCGTCATCCGGGCATCGAAGGACGGTCGCTTCATGCGCGGCAGCCCGACCCAATAGACGGCGACGTCGCGGCTGCGGAGCAGGGCGACCAGATCGTCCACCCGCTGGGCATAGGCCGCCTTCCATCCTTCGGTGCCGAAATCATGCACGACGCCGTCGATGCTGATCCCCTGGGCGTCGTTGGTGCCGAACAGGATCACCGCGACATCGACCGGCTGGACGTCCAGCTGCCGTGTCGTCTTGGCGTGGATGTCGACATAGTCATAGCGCGACAGGCCGGTGGAGACCTCGCTGAACTTGGTCACGGTCACGCCCGGCGTGCCGTCCAGTTCGCGATACAGGCCGGTCCACAGCCCATCGGCCATGGAATCCCCGAACACCCCGATCCGTAACTGGCCCTGGGCCATCCGCTGGGCGATCGGGGTGACGGCCGAGCGTATGGTGGGCGCGGCCGGCAGGGCGGCCTCTGTCTGCTCAGTGGCGGGCGCTGGTGGCGGCGAGGCCGAGGCATTGGCCGTACTGCCCAGCATCAGTGTGGGATGACGCAGCCAGGCTCGCCCGTCCGGCGTCAGCAGCAGGCCGATCAGCACACCGACCACGACGGCCGCCGTCAGACTGTTGATCCCCACCTTCAACGCGCGCGCCCCCGGTCGTTCCGCTGAACAAGCCCAGCGTTAAGACCTCATAAACCAGATCGGACCCGCTGCGCCATGCCCCACCCCCTTCGCGCGAGGAACAGGGTTAAGCTGTCACCCCGGTGTCACCCTGGGGGCCTCAGCCCCATTTGCCCTCGGCCCAGCGCGCGGCGAAATAACCGCCCAAGGCCGAAACCGTCGTCAGCGTCGTGCCCCAGCACAGGTCGATGATCGTCAGCTTCGTCGACCACACGTTCAGCGTCGCCTGGTTGGTCAGATCATAGGTGGCATAGGCCACGAACCCCAGCACTGCCCCGTTCAAGGCCGCCCGTGTCCAGTTGCCTTCCTTCAACGCGGGCGCGATGGCCAGGAAGACCGTGCCGAAGATCGATACCAGATAAAAAATCACTGCCGCCTTCATGTCCGGCTTGTCCGCCAGGATCGGCCCCAGCACCGGCTTGTAAAGCCGGTCGGTCATGGTGGTCAGCCACACCGCGTCGATCGCTGCGAACGTCAGTCCCGCGCCAAGATAGGCGGCTATGTATTTGATCATTCGTCACTTCCCGTTTCAGCGGCTGACTTCAGCCGATAGTGGCTGACGGCCCAGGTCCGTCCCTCGTCGTTTCCGAACAGTCCCGCCGTGGCCATGTAGAACCGCCGCCAGCGCCTGCGCCACAGGGCCGCGTCCTCTCCATAGGTCTCGCGCATCAGCTCCATCACCCGGTCGGCATTGGCATCCATATTGGCCAGCCAGTGATTGGCCGTGCGGGCATAGTGGGTGCCGTTCCAGGTCCATTCCTGCTCGACCTCGAACAGGTCCGGGAACTGCCTAATCAGACCCTTGCTGGGCATGACCCCGCCGGTGAAAAAATGCTGAGCGATGAAGTCACCGCTGTCGCCATGATCGAACCGGTACGGCGCATCGCGATGGGTGAAGATGTGGATGAACATCCGCCCATCGGGTTTCACCCATCCCTTTGCTCGCGTCAGCAGGGCTCGCCAGTTGGCCATATGCTCGAACATCTCGACCGAGACGATCCGGTCATAGCGGTCCCAGTCGGCCAACTCCGGCCGAAAATCATTCATGTCGCAGGTAACGACGGTCAGATTGGTCAGCCCCCTCGCCTCGGCCTGCGCCTCGATATGCCCGCGCTGTCCATGGCTGTTGGAGACCGCCGTGATCCGCGCCTTCGGATAGTGTTCCGCCATCCACAGGCTGAGCGAGCCCCAGCCGCAACCCAACTCCAGGATCGTCTGGCCGTCCTGCAGATCGGCGTGTTCGCACGTCTCGGTCAGGGCAGCGACCTCGGCCTGATCCAGCGTCTCGTTGCCCGTCGGGTACAGACAGGACGAATATTTCAGTCGGGACCCCAGGCAGATCTCGAAGAATTCCGGGGCCAACTCGTAATGCTGCTCATTGGCCTTGTCGGTGTGTTCGGCGATGGCCCGTCGCGCCATGTCCCGGGCAAAGGCGGCTTCGTCGTGCGGCCCCTCCCGATCCAGCCGCAGCCGCGCCTCCGTCACCAGGCTGTCGATGGCCGGCCGGGCGACAAAATCCGGAAAGGGGGCATCCTGAAGCTGGCGGATGGCGACATTGGCAAGGCTCATGCGTGACGGGTCCTGAAAAGGGGCGACGATCGTGACGATCCGGTCTTGCAACCTAACGCCGTCACAGGCGTAACGGCTCCGCTTGGATCGGGGAAAGTTACGACACGGCGCATCCGCCGGATGCCCTCATCCGAACGATGGGGTTTGGCGTAACTATTGTCGCACCATACTGCTGGAGACCTCATGACCGCCCACCTCGTCGCCGATGCTACGACCCAGCCCGTCCGCGGCAAGAAGATCGCCGTCGTCGGCTCGGGCATCGCGGGCCTGTCCTGCGCCTGGCTGCTGTCGAAGTCGCACGACGTGACCCTGTATGAAGCGGACGACCGCATCGGCGGCCACTCCAACACCGTGGAGGCACCGACCCCCAGCGCCCCGGTTGCTGTCGACACCGGTTTCATCGTCTATAACGAGGGAAACTACCCCAACCTCAGCGCCCTGTTTGAACATTTGAAGGTGCCCACCAAGCCGGCGCATATGTCGTTCGCGGTGTCGATCGACGATGGGGCCTTCGAATATTCCAGCCACGGCATAGCCGCCCTGTTCGCCCAGAAGCGCAACTACGCCAGTCCCAAATTCTGGGGCATGATCGGCGACCTGCTGAGGTTCCAGAAACAGGCCCCACGCGATCTGGCCGAGCTGGAACGCACGGACGAATCCCTGGATGCCTATCTGACGCGGAGGGGCTTCGGCACCCTGTTCCGCGAGGCCCATCTGCTACCCCAGGCGGCGGCGATCTGGTCCTGTACCATGGGGCAGATGGCGGAT
>Ga0209066_10006253_pt1 | contig 12209 bp, 8 predicted proteins | sample All_14_2_FD_187198 | JGI IMG/M metagenome (GOLD analysis project Ga0209066, IMG submission 187198) | Freshwater microbial communities in response to fracking from Pennsylvania, USA - Allegheny Zone_MetaG_DW_15 (SPAdes) (version 2) ...
TTGTCGAACAGGCCCTTCCAGCTGTCCGGCGCCATCATCATGTCCATGCCGGCGATATAGGCCTGCGGGCAGTTGGTGTTGGTGCAGCCGGCCACCTGGCCATGGGCGTTCCAGTCGCCGACCACGAAGCCCTCAAAGCCCATCTTGCCCTTCAGGACGTCGGTCTGCAGGCTCTTGTTGCCGGTGATCTTGACGCCGTTCCAGCTGGAGAACGAGACCATCACCGTCAGGATGCCGGCGTCGATGGCGGGCGGATAGCCCTGGGCGTGCAGGCGGATCAGATCCTGCTCGGAGATCTGGGCGTCGCCCTGGTCCTTGCCACCCTCGGTGCCGCCGTCAGCCAGGAAGTGCTTGGCCGAGCCCACCACGCGGTTGGCTTCCAGCCGCTGGCCGGCCTTCAAGGCGCCTTGCAGGCCAAGGGTCATAGGACCGGCATAGGCTTTCACCACCTCCGGATCTTCCGCATAGCCCTCATAGGCCCGGCCCCAGCGCTCGTCGCGCGGCACGGCCACGGTCGGACCAAAGGTCCAGTCGGCGCCCGACGCAGCCATTTCCAGCGCCGTAACCTCGCCGATGCGACGGATCAGGTCCGGATCCCGCGCCGCGCCCAGGCCGATATTGTGCGGGAAGAGCGTGGCGCCGACGACATTGTTGTGGCCGTGCACAGCGTCGACGCCAAAGATGATGGGAATGCTCTGACGATCGGCGCGCTTTTCCAGGGCGGCGGCGCGGAAGTCGCGGATCCATTCCACCCAGCGCTGGGGCGTGGCGCGGTCATTGCCGTCCGGCGCACTGTTGCCCCCCACCAGCACAGAGCCCAGTGGATACTTGCGCAGGTCATCCGGGGTGAGCGACCCGCCGTCGCCCTGGATGGTCTGACCAACCTTCTCCTCAAGGCTCATTCTGCTCATCAGATCGGTGATGAACGCCTCGGTCCGGGCGTCGGTGATCGCACTGGGGCTGGCGGCCTTGGGCCAGAGTTCAGGATTGGCGACCGCCGACGGCGTCTGAGCGAATGCCGCTGCCCCGAGACTTCCGGCCATGAGAAGCGCGAGAACCGAGGCGTGGGCGAAAGGGCGATAAGCGGCCATGAAACTTCCCGTGGTGCGGCGCCGGCCATCCGGCCAACAGAAAAGGCTCGACGCAGCGCGCAGGTGCGCCGCGTCGAGAAGCATGCGCCTGGACGCTCCCTGCAGGGGGCGATGACCGTCGACGAGGCGGTCAGGCGAAATAGACGGCGAGGTGGTGTCTCCTCCAGACGCCGGTTGTGAGCGGCGTTCTTGCTTGGTGTCATGACAACCCAGCCAGACAGCGCTGTCAACCGTCAACTTCTCACCATCCCTCGAAAGGCTATGGCGCCGCCTGGCCGGTGGACTCCCGAACCACCAGTTCGAAATCCAGCAGCTTTGAGGGGGGAAGCGCGCCATCCTCCCAGGATACGCCGCTCAACAGCATGTCGGCCGCCGCCGCCGCCATCGCGGCGATGGGCTGGCGCACGGTGGTGAGTTGGGGCCAGACGACCCTGGCGCCCGGCGTATCGTCAAATCCGGCGACGGACAGGGTTTCCGGCACATTGAGGCGCAAACGGTTGGCGACCGCCATGACGCCCAGCGCCATGTCGTCATTGCTGGCAAAGATGGCGGTGGGCCGGTCGTCGCCCGTCAACAGGCGCTCGGCCGCCTCGAACCCGGAGCGAAACGAAAAATGGCCCTGCTCCACCCGCTCGGGGCGGGCCGTCAGGCCGCTATCGGCCATGGCGGCCAGAAAGCCCGCATGCCGGAGATGGGAGGCGCCGTGGTCGGGGTGACCGATGATGAAGCCGATATCGCGGTGGCCCAGCGCGATCAGGTGCATGGTCATCTGATAGGCGGCCAGGCGGTCGTCCATGCCCACGCGCGCGGAACGATCCAGCTCACTGCCGGGGGAGATGCGGACATAGGGCACGGCTTCCCGTTCCAGCGCCGCCAGCACCACGGGATGGTCGCAGACCGGCGCGGTCAGAATCACCCCGTCCATGCGCAGGGTCGCCAGCATCGGCGCGACCTGATCCTCGATATCGTCCGCGGTCGAGTCGAGCGGCTCGACGATGAGGTGATAGCCCTCCTCCCGACACCGCGCGATGGCGCCGAGCTGCACATCGGTGATGTAGCCGGGGCTGGGATTGTCGAAGAAGACGCCGATCAGATAGGCCTTTGATCCCGCCAGGCTGCGGGCCGAGATGTTGGGGCGATACTGCAGCGCCGTGACCGCCGCCTGCACCCGATCGCGGGTGTCAGCCTTGACGTTCGGCTCGCGATTAAGGACACGCGAGACGGTTTTGATCGAGACGCCCGATTGCCGGGCGACATCGTGGATCGTGATCTTCGAACTCAATTCCGCCCCTCGCCCCGGAGCCCTTTTTGGGCTCCAAATCCTGTCAGGAGCGCGGCGGGAGCCGAAACTGACGCGCCACATTCGGCCGCCACGCTCGCTGATTCCTTCAGCTTGGCAGGCAATAAGCCATGACAGCCTTGTCATGGCGAGCCCCTCCGCACGCTTAAGGGGACGCGAGGCTAGGAGATCGACGCCCTGCCGTCCGGCGTCATCGCCACCGCCGCGCCGATCAGGGCGGTATGGGGATGCAGGATCACGTGGGTCGGGATCGCCTTCATGTAGTCGACGAACCGGCCCTTGGCCTCGAACCTTTCGCGGAACGGACCCTTCTCCAGCAGGTCGATGATCTTGGGTCCGATGCCTCCGGCGATGAATACGCCGCCCCGTGCGCCCAGGGCCAGCGCCAGATCGCCGGCCGTTGAGCCCAGCACCGCGCAAAAGCGGTTCACCGTGGCGAGGCTGTCAGCGCAGCCGTTCAGCGCCTGTTCGGTGATCTGCCGGGCCTCCAGGGGCGCGACCTCCCGCCCTTCAGCGTCACCCAGGGCGACATGAAGATCCTCCATGCCGGGACCCGACAGGATACGTTCGACCGAAACGCGGCCGTACTTCTTGGTCAGCAGACGCAGGATTTCGATCTCGACCTCGTCGGTCGGGGCGAAGGCGATATGCCCCCCCTCGGTGGTCAGGGGCGTATCGACGCCATGCCTGCGCATCATGCCGGCGGCGCCAAAGCCGGTGCCAGGGCCCAGGATGGCGAGGTCGCCTTCACCCGAGGTCGGCAGCGGGCCGATCTGGCGCAGGTCCCGCGGAGAAATGCGCGGCGCGGCCAGGGCCTGGGCGGTGAAGTCATTGATCAGCAGGGCCTGCCGGAAACCGCCCGCGCGGCGCAGGCTGTCTTCGGAAATCCGCCAGTCCAGATTGGTCATGTGGACCGAGCCATGGTCGATCGGCCCCGCGACGGCGACCACCGCCTGATCGGGATGCTTGACACCGACCTTGTGCAGGTACTCCTCGATGGCGTCTTCGGCCTTGTCGTAGTCTTCGCCCTTGTAGGTGGTCGGCTCGATCAGGCGCGGATCGGGCCCGTCGAATTCCACCAGGGCGAAACGGGCATTGGTTCCGCCGATGTCGCCGACCAGGCCAAGCCCGCCGCCATTCAAGCCGCTCATCAAGACTGCTTCCTCAAGCAAACAGCACGGAAGCGCCGTGGTCGGCGGGGCCGACTCCTGCGCGCATCCAGCCGAACAATTCCCGCCCAAAGCCCGGCTTGGACGCCGGGACGTTTGCCGGCGTGCGAGCGCGAAGAACCGCGTCGTCCACCAGCACTTTCAGATCGCCATTCGCAGCGTCGACCGTGATCAGGTCGCCGTCCTGGACATAGGCCAACAGGCCGCCCTTGGCCGCTTCCGGCGTCACATGGATGGCCGCCGGCGTCTTGCCCGAAGCGCCCGACATCCGGCCGTCCGTGACGAGGGCCACCTTGAAGCCGCGGTCCAGCAGCACCGAGATCGACGGGGACAGGTTGTGCAGTTCGGGCATGCCGTTGGCGGCCGGCCCCTGGAAGCGCATCACCACCACCACATCGCGGTCGAGCTCGCCGCGCTTGAAGGCCGCGATGAAGTCTTCCTGTTCCTGGAACACCGCCGCCGGGGCGGTGATCGCGTGGTGCTCGGGCTTTACGGCCGAGATCTTCATCACGCCGCGCCCGATATTGCCGCCCAGCATGCGCAGGCCGCCCTCGGGGCTGAAGGCGTCGGAGACCGGGCGGACGATGGCGGTATCAAGCGACTCCGCCGCGCCGTCGCGCCAGCTCAGCTCGCCATCCACCAGGATCGGTTCCTGGGTGTAGCGCGACAGGCCGGGGCCAGCGATGGTCAGGACATCTTCATGGGCCAGGCCGGCCTTCAGCAACTCGCGAATCACGAAGGCCATGCCGCCGGCGGCCTGGAAGTGGTTCACGTCAGCCGAGCCGTTGGGATAGACGCGGGCCAGCAGCGGCGTGGCCCGGGAGATCTCGTCCAGGTCTTCCAGGGTCAGGATCACGCCGGCCGCGTGGGCCATGGCGACCAGGTGCAAGGCGAGATTCGTCGAGCCGCCGGTGGCCATCAGACCGACCACGCCGTTGACGACCGACTTCTCGTCGATCATCCGGCCGACCGGGATGTAGTCGTTGCCCTTGGCGGTGACGGCGGCCGCGCGGCGCGCGGCTTCCTTGACCAGGGCCTCGCGCAGCGGGGTGTTGGGATGCACGAAGGCCGAGCCGGGCAGATGAAAGCCCATCAGCTCCATCAGCATCTGGTTGGTGTTGGCCGTGCCGTAGAAGGTGCAGGTGCCGGGGCCGTGATAGCTGGCGCTCTCGGCCTCCAGCAGTTCGGCGCGACCGACCTTGCCCTCGGCGTAAAGCGCGCGGATGCGGGCTTTCTCGGAATTGGGCAGGCCCGAGGTCATGGGACCAGCCGGGACGAACAGAGCCGGCAGATGGCTGAACGTCAGGGCGCCGATCACCAGGCCCGGCACGATCTTGTCGCAGACCCCCAGATAAAGCGCGCTGTCGAAGGCGTCGTGGGTCAGGGCGATGCCCGTGGCCATGGCGATGACGTCGCGCGAGAACAGCGACAGCTCCATCCCAGGACGGCCCTGGGTGACGCCATCACACATGGCCGGCACGCCGCCGGCGAACTGGGCGGTGGCGCCGACGTCGCGCGCTGCGGCCTTGATCAGGGCGGGATAGTCTTCCAGCGGCTGGTGCGCCGACAGCATGTCGTTATAGGCCGAGACGATGCCGATATTGGGCGCGTTCGGATCCAGCGCCCGCACCTTGTCGATGCCCGGTGAGGCGGCGAAAGCGTGGGCCCAGTTGGCGCAGGACAGCTTGGCGCGCCCCGGATTGCTGGCGATCGCCGCATCCATGTTGGCCAGATAGGCGGCGCGGCTGTCACGGCTGCGCTCGATGATCCGGGCGGTGACCCTGGCGATGATGGGGTTGAGGCTCATGCGACTACTCCGCCCACAGGATGCGAACCCTGGCGCGATCCTGCTTGAGGATCGACGCCACAGGCAGGGCCGGATCAATGGGGCCCTCCAACAATGCGCGCTTGGCCTCCCCGGTTACCAGCAGCACGATCAAATCGGTGCGGGTCAGGGCGGCGAAGGTCAGGCTGAGACGCGGAATGTCCGGCGCGGGATGCCCCGCCGGGGCGGCCAGCACCAGGCGCTCTGTCTCGGGATCGAGGCCCTGGGCCAGCACCGGCGAGCCCGGAAACAGAGAGGCGAAGTGGCCATCGGCCCCGACGCCCAGCAGCACGGCGCCGAATGGCGAAGCGGCGGCGACGCCCTCCTCCGCCTTCAGGGCGGACTCGTCCTGGCTTACGCCTTCAAAATAGAGGGGTGCGAACCGGGCCTTGGCGGCCTCGCCCACCAGCAGGTGGCGACGGACCAGACCCTCATTGCTGCCGGCATGCGACGGCGGCACGAACCGGTCGTCGCTGAGGGTGACCACAACCTTGTCCCAGGGGGCGGTCATCAGCGACAGGCGGTCATAGACCGGCGCCGGCGTCGTGCCGCCGGTGGCCGCGAAGCCCGCCTGACCGCGCTTGGCGACGGCCGTGGTCAGGGCCTCGACCAGCACCGAAGCGGCGGCGTCATAGAGGTCTTCGCGTGTGTTGAAGGCTTCGATCCGGGGCTGGCTCATGATCAGGCCTTCCACGACCGGCCGCCGGGCGAGATCAGCGCGCTCGACGATTGGGGACCCCAGGTGCCGGCGGCATAGGGCGCGGGCTCGATATTGGCTGCGGCCCAGGCGGCCGAAACGCCGTCGATGAACTTCCAGGCCTGCTCCACCTCGTCGCGTCGCACAAACAGGGTGCGGTCGCCGCGGAAGACGTCGAGGAACAGCTTTTCATAGGCGATCCGGCGACGGCCGCCGCTCTGGCTGAACGACAGCGACAGCGGCAGGGACTGCAGGCGCATGCCCTCTTCCGACAGACCAGGGCGCTTGTTCATCAGCGTCAGGACGATGTTCTCATCAGGCTGCAGATCGATGACCAGACGATTGGAGAACAGGTCGCCGTCCGTCCCCTGGCCAAAGATGTTATGGGGCAGGGGCTTGAACTGCACCACGATCTGGGTGCGACGGTCGGGCAGGTTCTTGCCTGTGCGCAGGAAGAACGGCACGCCGTCCCAGCGCCAGTTGTCGATCGCCACCTTCATGGCCACGAAGGTCTCGGTCTTGCTGGCCTTGCCAACCTCTTCCAGATAGCCCTCGCGCGCGCCGCCCTCGACCACGCCAGCCACGTACTGGCCGCGCACCGTGTCGTGGGCCACCGTATCCTTGCTGAACGGCCGCAGGCTGCGCAGCACCTTGACCTTCTCGTCGCGGACCGCGTCGGGATCAAAGCCCGAGGGCGCTTCCATGGCCACCAGGCAGAGAAGCTGCAGCATATGGTTCTGCACCATGTCGCGCAGCGCGCCGTACTCGTCGTAATAGGGCCAGCGGTCGCCGACCTTCTCGGTCTCGGCGATGGTGATCTGGACGTGGTCGATGGTGTTGCGATCCCACAGGGGTTCGAACAGCACATTGGCGAAGCGCAGGGCCGTCAGGTTCTGGACGGTTTCCTTGCCCAGATAGTGGTCGATCCGGAAGATCTGCTCTTCGCCGACCACAGCGCCGACGGCGGCGTTGGTCTTGCGCGAGCTTTCCAGGTCGCGGCCGATCGGCTTTTCAAGCACAAGCCGAGACCTTGGCCCCGTCAGACCGGCAGACTGAAGCGCAGTGCACACCGGACCGTACAGGCTGGGCGACAGGGCGAAATAGACAACCAGCGAGCCATGCTCCCCGACCCGCTCGGCCAGCAGGGCAGCGCCTTCATCCTTGGTCATGTCGACAGAAAGATAGTCCAGGCGGGCGGCCAGGCGGTTCCAGGCGGCCTCTTCGACCGTGGCGCGCTTGCCCAGTTGCTCGCGAACAAGAGTCTTGTAGCTCTCGCCATCGCCCTCGCCGCGCGCGACGCCAATGATCCTCAGGTCGTGAGGCAGGAGGCGATCGACCTCCAGAAAATAGAGCGAGGGAAGCAGCATGCGCAGCGCCAGATCCCCGGCGCCGCCAAGCAGCACCAGAACCTCGCGGCCATTTTCGCCGTCGTTGGTCATATTCACTAGATCTTCCACCCTATGACAACGTTGTCATGACATGCCTGCTGACGCTTGGCAAGATGCCGTCGACCCACGTTCCGCCCGGGAAGTCGGGCGGCGCTCTAACTAGGCCAAACGCGTGAGGCTCGCCATAAGACCAATCCAGTTTTGCGGGACGTTTATCGCGCGCAGACCCGCGCAGACGCACGCGGCTTGCGCGGTCACGACCGTTTCGACGATCCGAGGAAATTTCCGTGCGGCCCCGGCGCCAACCTGCGGTCAGGCCGGACGCGGAGCCCGGAAGCGGTCCTTCATCTTGGCCACCCAGCCGCCAAACGCCTCGTTGTCGGCGGTGACGCGGGCGAAGTCGGCGCTGGACAGCGATTCGACATTCATGCCCGACAGCGCGACACGCAGGCCCTCGGGGTTGCGCGCGCCCTCGACAAAGCCGGAGTAGCGCTGGCGCAGCCGGCCCAGGGACACATCGTCGTCGGCCAGGCTGTAGGCGACGCCGGCGCGCAGCAGACGCGCCTCCTCACCGACGGCCAGAGCCCCCTGCCCCTTCCAGCGGTCGCCCAGCGACTTTTCATATAGAGCGGCGGCGGCGGGCCAGGTGCGCTGCTTCCAGGCGATCTCGGCGCGGATATCCTGCGAGTCGCGGCTGTTGTCGTTTTCGACCAGTTCCAGCGCCGCATCGTAGCGCCCAAGGCCCATATAGGCCCGCGCCGTCGCCAGGCGGCGTTCTGCGTTGAGGGCGGGCGGCAGGATGGTGGTGCGGGTCTCGTTGATGGTCTGCAGCGCGCTTTCGGGCTGCTTGTTCATCAGGTAGATCCAGGCCAGATCCGTAGCTACCTGAGCTTTCGGCACGCCGTTCAAACGGTTGTCGACCTGGTACTTCAGCAGCTTGGCGGCCTCGTCGAGCAGGTCGACATCCACCAGGCGGCGCACGAGATTGCGCACCATTTGGTCGCCATCAGCGCCCAGCGGGGTCAGGTCCTGGAAGTCGTAGAACAGGCCCACGGCCTGGATCGGCTGCATGCCATCGGCAAGGCCTTCGAGGAACAGCGCCCGGAACGCGCCGCCGAGGTCGTTGCGCAACGCGATGGCTTCGGGGTGATCGGGCTGATTGTTGCCGGCGGAATGCAGGACCTCCAGCGCTTCGCGATAGCGCCCCTGGTCGATGAACAGCTTTCCAAGGCCGCGAATGGTCTCCAGCTCAACGCCGTCGCCCCGCCAGCGGAAGCGAAGCTGGTTGAGCTCGTTGGCCGCCGTCGTCGCGTCGATCTGCCCTTTGGCCAGGCGAATCTGGGTGGCGCGCAGCATGGCGGGCGCGGCGATGCGATCGATGGGCGCCTTGGCGATAGCCTGGAACATGCGCAGGGCGCGGGTCTTCTCGCCCTTAGCCTCGAAGATGCGCGCCTGGGTGAGGCGGATATCGAGCTGGTCTTCGCCTGGAACCTTGGGTTGCTTGAGCGCGTCGCCGACCAGGCGCGCGGCCCCGACGAGGTCGCCGGTTCCCAGTGCGGCCTCGGCCTGGGCGTGCAGGAAGCGGGCGCGCCACAGCGGCGGGAAGAGGTCCAGCGCCCGGCCGCCGGTGGCGAACTTGGCGCGCGCGTCGGCCCATTCGCCCTGCTGGGCGGCGATATAGCCGCGCCACTGGGCGCTGGAGGGGTCGTCGGCCAGAACCGGCGAGGCGAAATCCGTTTCGGCCTCGGTGAGGCGATTGGCCATCACCCGAGCCACGCCGCGCAGACCCCGGAACTCCGCATTGCCCATCAGGGTCTGATGCTTGCGGGCGGCGGCGTTCAGCACGCCGATCGCCTCGTAGGACATGCCCGAGCCGACCAGGAACCGGGCCAGGGCCATGCGCGCGGCGATATCGCCGCTCTTGTCTTCGCCTTCGCCGGCGGCGGGGATGGCGCCCTGCAGCGCATTGTAGCGCGCCAGGAACCCGCCCGAGCCGGTCTTTGGCCAGTTGTCCAGATCGATGAGCGCCGGCATGGCCATCGGCTGGGGCGCGCCGGCGGCGGCCTCTTCCGGCGGAGCCGAGGCCGACAGCGGCGACAGCACCAGACCCTTGGGTCGGCCAATGCGCAGGAGGTCGCCGTCGGTCGAGACCATCAGATCGCTGGCATAGGTCTCGGCGGCCAGCCCCTGCGCAGACGGCAGCAGGGCCATCTCAACATATTCGCGGCGCGACGGCAGGCCCTTCGAGGGCGCCAGGGCCGGCGCGACCAGCAGGCGGTCGCCGACGGCGGGATCATTGACCCAAACCGCCTTGGTGACGCCCGCCAGGGCGGCCGTCAGCGTGGCCGGGGTGACCGTCTCGTCGCGCGCCACGCGGATTGGATCGGGCGCCGGCTGCGATCCGGCGCCGAGGCTGATCGACCATAGCCCACCCTGCCCCTCGGCATGGTAGGGCGTGCCTTGCGGCGTAGTGATGCGCAGGGCGCTGTAGTCAGCGCCCTTGAAGACCTGGATCCTGGAATAGTGAGCGCTAGCGCCTGGCATCTTCGAGATGTCGAGGCGCGCAGGCGTGTCGAAGACCACCCAGACGGCCTCGCCGCGACGAAACACGGCGGCCCCCGAGGGCGCGGCCCAGTTGAAGGTCAGCCGAGCCTGACCGTCCGCCTTCTCATAGCCGCCCCTGACCACGCCGCCCGGCGGCATGGGATTGGCCCGACCGACGGGCGCCACAGACGCAGACGGCGGCGTTGCGGCGGCCGTTGCGCCCGCGCGGGCGAAGATGTTGACGAAGTCGGCGCCGTCCGCCTTGCCCACCCGGGCGTCGGCGTCGTCGGCCAGCGTGATGGCGATTTCCAGCACGCCGCCTGGATGGCTCGCCTGCGCAGACTTCACCCAGCGCGGCGGGTTCAACCGCAGGGTTGACAGGTCCGGATTGGCGTCGCGGCTGAAGCGCAGGATCAGGACCTGACCGTCGCGCTTTGAGGTCATGCGGGCGCCGCCTGCCCAGTGGAACTCCAGACGGCTGAACTCCGCCGCCTGGGCGACGCGCACGTCGAGGGATCCGCGCGACGCGGCGACAGGGCCGGCGGCGTTGACCGACGGCGCCGCCACGCTGGCGATGCAAACCGCCGCGACGCCGGACCGCAGGATCGCGCGAAGACCCATGGAGCGCCTAGCCAGCCTTCTTGGGCGCCGCCGCGCCGGCCAGCGGCGCTGCGGCCGCCTGCTTGGCCGCGTCAGTCTGAGCCGCAGCGCCATCGGCGATCGCGGCCTTGCCCTTGTTGATGGCGTCATTGGCGAAGCGGTTGGCCAGACGCTCGGTCAGGACCTTGGCGTCCGTCGGCTGCATGTTCGCCAGGATCAGGCTGAGGGTCCGTTCCTTCATCTTGGCCGCGATCGGCAGGCGCACGGCGTCGTCCAGGATGGTCATGCGGGCGGCGGCGTCCTTGGGCTTCATGCTCGAGAACACGGTGACCATGCGATCCACCTCGGCTGACTTCTGGGCGTCGGCCTGGCCGAGCAGCCCCTGGATGTCACCCTTCAGGCCGTTCAGCGCCTTGACCTTGGCGTCCAGCTTGGCTTCGGCGGCGGCCAGAAGTTGCAGTTGGACGTCGATGTCCTGCTCGCGCTGGTCCAGCTGGCCGCGACGGGCGCCCAGGCTTTGCAGGATGCGCAGTTCGGCGGGCGACAGACCAGCTTCGCGGGCCAGATCCGTGGCGGAAGGCGCGCAGACGCGGGGCGGAAGGGAGGAGGCCGCCGTAGCGGCCGCGTTCTGACCGGCGGACTCGGCCGACTTGGCCTCTTCGCCCGGCGGCTTGGCGTCCGGCTTGGCCACGCCCTCAGCGAAAGCCTTCGCGCCGCCCAGCATGTCGGGCAGCGACCTGGCGCCGGCCAGGGCGTTGACGGCCAGGACGCCGCCGACAGCGACGCCGACCAATGGGAGAATGCGAGGAATGTTCTTCATCACCGGGCTCTGAAACTGGGTCCGGGACGCGGCGGATCGACCGGGCCCTCGAAGAGGTCATCATCAACCCGCGCTCGTGAACGCGGGGTTTCCTTGGCGACAGTGGGCCGCGAAATCGGTGCGGTGCGCGCCGGGGGCTCGATCGGTCGGCCGACCTGGGCCTCGCGATCCAGCAGGCGTTCGAAGTCCTCGGCCTTCAGGCGGCGATCAGCCTTGGGGTCCGGCAACTCCCTGCGCACTGGCGTCGAGGCGGCGGCCGGCGGCGGGGTGACCATCGGGCGGTTCAGCCGCTCGTCCAGCTTGGCGGCCAGGGCGGTGGCGCGCTCTATGCGGTCGGCCAGGGCTTCGGACGCCTCGTCGGTGGCGGCGCGCAGGTCGGCCAGGCCCTGCTCGGCCCGCGCGGCGGCCTGATCCAGGTCAGCGACGGCCTTGGCGAAGCCGGCATGGCTGTCACGCAGGGCCTTAAGCCGGCGCTCAAGGCGCCAGCCAAAGCCCAGGGCCACGATCAGCAGGACCGCGAGCAGAGCGTTCATGGCGACGGCGATCAGGCTCATTTCAGCTTCTGGACCGCTTTCTTGGCCGCCGGCGTCAGCGGCGCCTCGGCCCGGATGGCGATGGCGTGGTTGCGACGCCCCATACGGCCCCGCGTGAGCGGGATGGAGCCGGCCCGCAGTTCCACCAGGCTATCGGGCGTGGCGTTCAGCATGATGGTGTCGCCGACCTGCAGGTCCAGCACCCGGGACAGGGGCAGTTGCTGCTCGTCAAGCACGGCGCG
>Ga0209066_10006259_pt1 | contig 12202 bp, 14 predicted proteins | sample All_14_2_FD_187198 | JGI IMG/M metagenome (GOLD analysis project Ga0209066, IMG submission 187198) | Freshwater microbial communities in response to fracking from Pennsylvania, USA - Allegheny Zone_MetaG_DW_15 (SPAdes) (version 2) ...
GGCCATGGCGTGGCCGACACCCGGGCCGGGCGGGTGGTGTTCGTCGGCGATCCGGACACGCGCCTGCGCGAGGACTACCTGCGCCTCCTGCGCTTCTTCCGCTTCTACGCCTGGTACGGCCGCGGGGCGCCCGACGCGGCCGCGCTGGCCGCCTGCGCGGCCCACAAGGACAGGGTGGCGAGCCTGGCGGCCGAACGCATCTCCAAGGAGCTGCTCAAACTCCTCGCCGCCGACGATCCCCGCCCCGCCTTGGCCCTGATGGCCGAGATCGGCGTGCTGCAGGCGATCCTGCCGGGGACGGGAGACTTGTCTCGCTTCAACGCCGTGGTGGCGATCGAGCTGGAGCAGCTCTTCACCAACGACCCCGAGCTGCGCCTGGCGGCCCTGCTGCCCGACGACGAGGTGGGGACCGGCAAGCTCGCCGAGCGGCTGCGGCTGTCCAACGACCAGCGCGACCGGCTGATCGCCGCCAAGGGCCGCACCCCGCGCATCACCAGCTGGATGAGCCCGCGCGAGCTGCGGCGAGCGGTCTATCGCCTGGGCCCGCGCGCCTTCGCCGACCGGGTGAAGCTGGCCTGGGCGGCGGCGGCGCGCACGGCGACCACGCCGCAATGGCGCGGGCTGATCGCCCTCGGCGAAGGCTGGTCGCCCCCGGCCTTCCCGATCACCGGCGAGGACGTGATGAAGGCCGGCGTGCCCAAGGGCCCGATGGTCGGCGAGGTGCTGCGCGAGGTGGAGGACTGGTGGATCGACCACGACTTCATCGACGACAAGTTCTCGGCCATCGAGAAGCTCAAGGCGGTCGCCCAGGGCATGGCCTACTAGGATGCGGCTCGGCATCCTCGAGACCGGCGCACCGCCCGACGGCGTCCGGGAGCGCTTCGGCGACTATCCCGGCATGTTCCGCAAGCTGCTGGGCGAGGACGCCCACGCCTACGCGACCTTCGACGTCGCCGCGGGCGGCCTGCCCGCCGCGGTGGAGGCGGCCGACGCCTACATCGTCACCGGCTCGTCGGCGGGGGTCTACGACCCGCTGCCCTGGATCGGACCGCTGAAGGACTTCCTGGTCGCCGCCAAGGGGCGCGTCCCGCTGGTCGGGGTCTGTTTCGGCCACCAGGTGATGGCCGAGGCGTTCGGCGGCAAGGTGATCAAGTCGCCCAAGGGCTGGGGCGTGGGGCTGCACAGCTACGAGGTGCGCGCGGCGGAGGCCTGGATGGACGGGGCCGCCCCGATCGCCGTCCCGGCCTCGCACCAGGACCAGGTGGTGGCGCTTCCGGCCGGCGCGCGGGTGATCGCCGCCAGCGACTTCACCCCGTTCGGCATGCTGGCCTACGACGACCAGCCGGCCATCTCGATCCAGCTCCACCCCGAGTTCGAGCCGGCCTACGCCAAGGCCCTGATCGAGGCCCGCCGCGGGACCCGCTACACGGACGCCCAGGCCGACGCGGCGATCGCGAGCTACGAGGCGCCCGACGACCGCAGCCGCGTGGGCGGCTGGATCAGGGCTTTTCTTGCGGGGCCACCGTCCCGCTAGGCACATACCCGGCCTCCCGTGCGAGCAGAAGGGTATTCAATCGCACATCTATGATGTGCCAGCCGCCATCTGTCTTGTAGAATTGCAGCGTTGCGAACAAAGGAACGATCGTGCAGCGCACATAGTAGGTTTCTTCTATTAGGCCATCTGCAATTACGTTTGTATTGTAGATCGACCAATCCTTGATGTTTCCTGTCGAGCGCAAGAGAGCAGTCGTTCCCGACGCCACGTTGTCGATGGCTTGCGTCCCGAGGACCCTCTCTGAACTCTTAAGCGCACTGTGCATCGCTTCGGAAATTCGCCCGGCCTTCAACTCGTTGAAGAATCCGCTCGAGAGCTCTGCGATCTCCTGGCGCCCCTCCAAGGGCGAGGCTTCCGCCGTGACCGCGGACATCGCGAGCAGCATCACCCCACTCATTGCGATCAAACGCATCGTTCCCTCCACGCGGACTAATTGCACTTTGAGCCTAATTCGCCCGACTCGGTCGCGGCCATCCAGACCTAGTTCGGGAGCTTCTTCGGTGCGGTGGCGTCTCTGTGCGCGACGGCCATTGCGTTCGTCGGCGTCAAGCCATGACGGGCGCCTCGGAAACCTACGGCCAGCTCACCATCGGCGGCATGGACGACAGGATCGATTCGATGTTCCCGCCGGTCTTCAGGCCGAACATGGTGCCGCGGTCGTAGAGCAGGTTGAACTCCACGTAGCGGCCGCGGCGCACGAGCTGCTCCTGCCGGTCGGCCTCCGTCCAGGGCTCGTCCATGCGGTGGCGGGCGATCTTGGGATAGACGTCGAGGAAGGCCTCGCCCACGTCGCGGGTGAAGGCGAAGTCGCGCTCCCAGTCCCCGGAATCGTGATGATCGTAGAAGATGCCGCCGATCCCGCGCGGCTCGTTGCGGTGGGGCAGGAAGAAATACTCGTCGCAGCGCGCCTTGTAGGCCGGGTACCAGGCCGGGTCGTGCTTGTCGCAGGCCGCCTGCATGGCCGCGTGGAACAGCCGCGCGTCGTCGGCCTCCTGGCTGCGCTGCTCCTCCATAAGGGGCGTCAGGTCCGCGCCGCCGCCGAACCAGCTCTGGGTCGTCGCCAGGAAGCGCGTGTTCATGTGCACCGCCGGCACCCGCGGATTGACCATGTGGGCGATCAGGCTGATGCCCGTGGCGGTGAAGCTGGGGTCCTTGTCGGCGCCGGGCATGGTCGCGGCCATCTCGGGGCTGAACCTGCCGTGCACGAGGCTGATGTGCACGCCGCACTTCTCGAAGAACCGGCCGCCGCGCATGAAGCCCATCACGCCGCCGCCGCCGGCCGGCCGCACCCAGGGCTTCAGCTCGAAGCGGCCCGGCTCGCCGGGGTAGAGGTCGGCGGGCGCCTCGTCCTCCAGGCGCTCGAATTCGGCGACGATGCGGTCGCGCAGTTCGTCGAACCAGGCGCGGGCGCGGGTGTTGTAAGTCTCGAGCAGGGCGGGATCGGTCATGATGGCTCGGGATTAGGAAATCCGCCGGCCTGGCGCAACGCCTCGCCGAGCGCGATCGCCGCGGCGGTCACGACGTTCAGCGAGCGCGCGCCCGCCGCGAGCGGGATGAAGACGCGCGCCTGGGCCGCCGCATGCACTTCGTCGGGCGCGCCGGCGCTCTCGCGGCCGAACAGAAGCGTGTCGCCGGCGGAGAATCGGAAATCGTGAAGCGGCGTCGCGCCTTTGGTGGTGAAGAGCACGAGGCGGCCCTGCGCCCGCTCGGGCCGCGCGAGAAACGCGGTCCAACCCGGATGGCGCGCAATATCGGCCCGTTCGGCGTAATCCAGGGCTGCACGGCGCATTGCGGGATCGGATAACGGGAAGCCGCAAGGCTCGATCACGTCGATCGCGACCCCCAGACAGGCGCCGAGACGAAGAGCCGCGCCCAGGTTTTGCGGAATGTCCGGTTGAAAAAGCGCCAAACGCATTCTAAGCGATCCGCCACGGGTTAGGCTGGGGCGAGAGACGAATCGTCGGAAAGGTTGCGCGATCGCGTTGCAACGGCTTTCCGGCGGTGAATTCCTGCCCTAGACGACATCCGAAAGGCCCATACCAGAACCGCTGGCGGGGCCGAAGGCAGGGCGCCCTTAGTTTTCGAGGGGGTCCGTTGGGCCAAGGCGGATTTCCGCCGACCGCCCCAAGCGAAGGGTAGCTTAAAGGTGGCCGACACCGTAACGGGCGCAACTTCCGACCCGCACGCCGCAGGCGACGACCCGAACCGTCGCGACTTCATTCATATCGCAGCCATCGCCGTGGCCGCGGGCGCCGTCGGTTCGCTGGCCTGGCCGTTCATCGACCAGATGAACCCCTCCGGCGACACGCTGGCGCTGGCCTCGATCGAATTCGACCTCACCAAGGTGGCCGAAGGCCAGCAGGTGGTGCTGAAGTGGCGGGGCAAGCCGCTCTTCGTGCGCTACCGCACGCCGGCCGAGATCGCCTCGGCTGTGAAGGACGACAACGCCGACCTGCGCGATCCGCAGCGGGACGAAGACCGCCACAAGGCCGGCAAGCCCGAGTACCTGGTGGTCATCGGCACCTGCACGCACCTGGGCTGCGTGCCGACCTTCGGCGGCGGCGACTACGGCGGCTGGTTCTGCCCGTGCCACGGCTCGCACTACGACACCTCCGGCCGGATCCGTAAGGGGCCCGCGCCGAAGAACCTCGCCGTGCCCGAATACGACTTCCTCAGCGACACCAAGGTCAAGATCGGCTGACACTGATGAGCGGACACTCCACCTACGAGCCGAAGACCGGCTTCGAGCGTTGGCTCGATACGCGCCTGCCCATCGTGCGGCTGGCCTGGGACAGCGTCGTCGACTTCCCGACCCCGAAGAACCTGAACTACTGGTGGACCTTCGGCGGCATCCTGGCGCTTTGCCTGGGCATCCAGATCGTCAGCGGCGTCGTGCTGGCCATGCACTACGTGCCGCACGTCGACCACGCCTTCGCCTCGGTCGAACGCATCATGCGCGACGTCAACTACGGTTGGCTGATCCGCTACATGCACGCCAACGGCGCCTCGATGTTCTTCATCGCGGTCTACATCCACATGTTCCGCGGCCTCTACTACGGCTCCTACAAGGCGCCGCGCGAGGTGCTGTGGATCATCGGCTGCCTGATCTACCTGGCCATGATGGCCACGGCCTTCATGGGCTACGTGCTGCCCTGGGGCCAGATGAGCTTCCACGGCGCGGTGGTGATCACCAACCTGCTCGGCGCCTTCCCGCTGGTGGGCGACGCGATCACGACCCTGCTCTGGGGCGGCTTCGCGGTGGACAACCCCACGCTGAACCGCTTCTTCTCGCTGCACTACCTGCTGCCGTTCGTGATCGCCGGCCTGGTGATCCTGCACATCTGGGCGCTGCACGTGCCGGGCAACAACAACCCGACCGGCGTGAACGTGAAGTCCAAGGCCGACACCGTGCCCTTCCATCCGTACTACACGGTGAAGGACGGCTTCGCGATCGTGGTCTTCCTGATCATGTTCGCGACCTTCGTGTTCTACATGCCCGACGCGCTGGGCCACGCGGACAACTACATCCCCGCCAACCCGCTGGTGACGCCGGCGCACATCGTGCCCGAATGGTACTTCCTGCCGTTCTACGCGATCCTGCGCGCGGTGCCGGACAAGCTGGGCGGCGTGCTGGCCATGTTCGGCGCCATCGCCATGCTGTTCGCCCTGCCGTGGCTCGACACCTCCAAGGTGCGGTCCATGCGCTACCGGCCGGCCGCGAAGCTCTACTTCGGCATCTTCGTGCTGGTCTGCCTGATCCTGGGCTACTGCGGCGGCAAGCTGCCGGACGACCACGTGATCCCGGGGCTGTCGACGTTCATCCTGCTGGACGCCGACCTGAACAGCTTCGTGTGGCTGTCGCGGATCACCACGCTCTACTACTTCGCCTACTTCCTGGTGATCATGCCGGTCCTGGGGCTCACCGAGACGCCCCTGCCGCAGCCGGAATCGATCTCCGAACCTGTCCTGTCGCATCCCGCCGCGACGCCCGCGGGCGCCACGGCGTCGCCTGAAAAGAAGGGTTGAGCCTCAGATGCTGCGCAAAGGTATCGCTCTCGCGGCGCTCGGGCTCGCGCTGGTCTCCGGACCGGCGCTCGCTTCCGGGACGACCCAGGCTCCGCTGAAGCACGTGGAGTTCAGCTTCGAAGGCCCGTTCGGCAAGTTCGACCAGGCCCAGCTGCAACGCGGCTACAAGGTCTATCGGGAGGTCTGCTCGGCCTGCCACTCGATGAACCTGATGTACTTCCGCAACCTCGGCCAGAAGGGCGGGCCGTTCTACGTCGAGGGCGTCGGTCCGAACGACAACCCCTACGTCAAAGCCATCGCGGCCGAGTACCAGATCAACGATCTGGACTCCGAGACCGGCGACGTGATCCAGCGCCCGGGGATTCCGGCCGACAAGTTCCCGGCGCCGTTCCCGAACGAGCCGGCGGCGCGGGCGTCGAACGGCGGCGCCCTGCCGCCCGACCTGTCGGTGATCGTCAAGGCGCGTCACCACGGCGCCCACTACGTCTACTCGCTGGTCTCCGGCTACAAGAACCCGCCCAAGGGTCTGACCGTGGGCGTCGGCCAGCACTACAACCCCTACTTCATGGGCGACCTGACCAGCGCCTGGACCGGGCCACACGACAAGGTGCCGGTGGGCGGCCTCATCGCCATGGCGCCGCCGCTGGCGGCCGACCAGGTCACCTTCGACGACGGGACCAAGGCGACCCTCGAGCAGGAGGCCAAGGACGTGGCCGCCTTCCTCGCCTGGGCCTCCGATCCCAAGGCCGAGGAGCGCAAGGCCTTCGGCCTGGCGGCGATGATCTACCTGCTGATCTTCGCGGCCCTGCTCTATGCGAGCTACCGCCGGATCTGGCGCAACGTCGCCCACTAGGGCGCGGCCGGACAGACGATCGAGGGCTCCGGGACCTGGTTCCGGAGCCCTTTTTCGTGGCCGCATTTCCGATTTGTCATGACAAATCCATAAGTTGCTTGCCTGGCATGGACGTTGTTCCTGAGCCCGCGCCATAGGCGCGGGGAGGGAACGATGATCACCGCACGCCTCAGGGGGCCGCAGGTCCCCTACATCGCCGCCTATGTCGCGACCTGGGCGGCCGCCACGGCCTATCTGGCCGCAAAGGGCGCCGACTGGACCTTTCCCGTCATCTCGCTCGCGATCTTCGGCGGCGCCCTGTCGGCGATCGCCTGGGGGCTCACGCGCAAGGCGCGGCCGCCGGCCGTGCGGGTCGCGCGGCCGGCGCTGGAGCTCGGCGCCGTCCTTGTCTTCCTGGTCCTCTACGCCGTCGTCTTTCTGGGCTGGGGCATGGGCGCGGTGCGCGAGAGCGTGAGCGCCGGCCGGGGCCAGGAGGTCGCCGTCCTGGTGCTCAAGCTCTTCGTCCACGTGGCCGCGCCGGCGATTCTGCTCGCCGCCCTCGGCGCGCGGCTCGCGCCCCTGTTCGACACGGGCCTGCGGCGCCCCGGCTTCTGGCCGCCGCTGATCGTGCTGGGCGCGATCCTGACCGCGCTCCTGGCCGTCGTGAGTCCCAGCCTGAAGGAGATCGGCGCCCTGTCGCCCTCGGCGGCGACGCTGGCCTGGGCCGCGCCGGCGACCTTCGTCTGGCTCACCCTGGAGGCGGGGCTCTGCGAGGAGTTCCTGTTCCGCGCCGTGCTGCAGACGCGCCTGGCCGCCGTGCTGAAGAGCGAGACCGGCGCGGTGGTGATCGGGGCGGTGCTGTTCGCGCTGGCCCACGCGCCGGGGCTCTACCTGCGCGGCGCGCCCGGGGTGGACGGCTATTCGACCGACCTGGTCCAGGTGGCGGCCTTCACGGTGGCGAGCCTTTCGCCCATCGCGATCCTGTTCGGCCTGATCTGGGCGCGCACGCGCAGCCTGCTGCTGGTGGTGCTGCTGCACGCCGCGGTCGACACCCTGCCCAACATGGCCGAGTTCATCACGACCTGGAGCTAGGGCGGCCCGAGCAGCAGCCGCCTTCCCGGGAAGTCGAAGCGCAGGGACCAGCGGCTGAGGATCGGCGAGCCGATCACGCCGATCGCGCCGGCCGGCAGGGCGTCCGCGCGCGTCAGCCCTGCCGGCACGAACTGGGACAGGTCGCCGGCGAAGGACAGCGCCCGCAGTCCCGGTCGCGCCTCGCCGTAGGGATAGAGGGGCTCCGCCTCGGCCGCGCCAGCGACCTCCGCCACGCCGTCCGAGAGCCGCACCGCCGCATCCGCCCCGGTGGCGGCTACGAAGCCGCCCAGGCGCGCCTGTGGGCCGTCCGAGGCCCCCGCCTGGACCACCGGGAGCCCGCCGGGCGTCCGCGCCAGGGCGAGCCGCCGCAGCGCCGGGAAGGGCCCCGCCTCGCGAGGGGAGCGGATCGCCACGCGGCAGGGCGCGAAGCGCACGTCGACCACGTAGCCCCCCAGCACGTCCATGCCGATCACCCCGGCGATCGGCGTCGCGAAGCGCCAGGTGCGGGCGTCCAGGTCGGCGACCGCGACAGGACGGTCGGGCAGCGAGATCCCAGCCAGGCGCACCTCGCCGCGAAGCGCCGTCGCCGCGAAGCCGGCGGTCTGGGCGCGGGTCTCGTGCAGCAGGGTGGCCGGCGCGCCGGTGTCCAGGATGTAGTCCCCGGCGACGCCCGCGACGACGGCGGGGGCCACCACCACGCCGTGCTCGAACCAGCAGGCTGCGCCGCCGGCCCGCGCCGCGACGGGGCAGAGCGCCAATGCAAGGGCCAGGGGAAGGGCAGGGGGCGGCACGGGAGACCTCGGACGACGCCTCACCATAGCCAAGCCCCGCGCGCTCGGCGATAAGCGTCGGCGCGCGGCCGCCGCGCGCCCGATCACGATGGACAGTTGGTGAGCGTCATGGACCTGGCCGAGATCATCCGCACCATCCCGGACTACCCGGCGCCGGGGATCATGTTCCGCGACATCACCACCCTGCTGGGCGACGCGCGCGCGTTCCGCCAGGCGGTCGACGAACTCGTCCAGCCCTTCGCCGGCATGAAGATCGACAAGGTGGCCGGCGTCGAGGCGCGGGGCTTCATCCTGGGCGGGGCGGTCGCCCACCAGCTTTCGGCGGGCTTCATCCCCCTGCGCAAGAAGGGCAAGCTGCCCCATTCCACGATCGGCGTGGAATATGCGCTCGAGTACGGCGCCGACTCCCTCGAGATGCATGTGGACGCCCTGACCTGGGGCGAGAAGGTGATGCTGGTCGACGACCTGATCGCCACGGGCGGCACGGCGCTGGCCGCCGTGGAGCTCCTGAAACGCGGCGGGGCCGACATCCTGGCCGCGGCGTTCGTGGTCGACCTGCCGGACCTGGGCGGCGCCGACCGCCTGCGCGCCGCGGGCGTGCCGGTTTCGACCCTGGTGGCCTTCCCGGGGCATTGAGGCGCCTTACGCCCGCGCGCGCGAGCCCCTAGCTTAGGGCCATGGCCTTCATCCGCGAGTGGCGCGATTTCCGGCGCATGCAGAACGTGGCGGTCGGCGCCGCCAGCCTGATCTACGCGGGCGCGGTGCTGCACGCCTATCAGGTGCTGCCGGGCGGCCCGGCCCTCGTGGCCCAGCGTACGCTCGTCTGGCCCGCGGCCTTCCTGGTGCTGTCGCTCTTCGTCCCGCTGCTCGTGCCGGCCCTGAAACGGCTGCTCGCGCGCTATGTCTGGCTGAGCTTCCAGGCCGGGTTCGGCCAGACGCCGATCTCGGTGATCACGGGCGTGGGCCTGCTGGGGACGGCGGCCTTCTTCATCTACTGGCAGGTGGCCAACGTGGCGCACGGCGGGCGCTATCCGGCCGGCCTCTTCTCCGGCTACGCGGCCGGCATCGGCATTCTGGCGGCCCAGGCGATCCTGGTGCGCGCCCTGGAGCGGCTGCCGGAGATTCGCCAGATCATCGAGGAGAAGGGCCCAAGCTGACCCGTGCTAGGCGCCTTCGCCGCGCCCCCCGGCCGCGCGGCTGAAGAGCTGCAGCGTGCGCAGGCGGGCAAGCCGCGCCGCGTCTGGGCTGTAGTCCTGGCGGCGGTCGGAGACGAAGCCGTGGCCGGCCTCGTAGAGGTGAATCGGCACGTCCGGATGCCTGGCGGCGATCTCCTCGACCTTGTCCATGGGGATCGAGGCGTCGGTCTTGCCGAAGTGCAGGATGGTCGGACACCTCGGCGTCTCGTCCACCAGCTCGGAGATGCGCCGGCCGTAGAAGCAGGAGGCCGCCGCCACGCCCTCGCACCGGCAGGCCGCCAGCCAGGCCGCCGCGCCGCCCCAGCAGAAGCCTGTGACGAACACCGGCGGGGCCAGGGCGTCGATCGCCGCCTGCAGGTCGCCGGCCACCTGGTCCCACGGGGTCGCCTGCGAATGCTGCACGCCCCTGGCGATCCCCTCGGGCTCGTAGCCGGTGGCGAAGCCGGGCTCCAGGCGTTCGTAGAAGGCCGGCGCGATCACCTCGTAGCCGTCCTCGGCGAAGCCGTCGCACAGCTCGCGGATGTGCTCGGTGACGCCGAAGATCTCCTGCACCAGCACCAGTCCGCCGCGCCGGGCGTCGTCGGGCCGCACGTGGTAGGCGGGCAGGTCGAAGCCGTCGAAGCGGCTCTTCAGGCGGATCGTCTCGCCCATGGCCTCAGGCCGTCTCGAAGAGGTCGCGCGTGCGCTTGCGCGCCAGGTCCGCGGCCTCGGCGGCGTAGCGCTCCGGGCTCTCGTTGTTGAAGCCGTGCCCGGCGCCCTCGTAGATGTAGACCGGCACGCCCGGATTGGCGGCCTTCACCGCAGCCTCGACGTCGTTGGCCGGGATGCCCTGGTCGTCGCGACCCAGGTGGATGATCACGGGGCAGAGCGGCTTCAGCTCGGCGTTGGCCTGCACCAGGCTGCCGTAGTAGCTGGACGCCGCGGCCAGGCCCTCGACCTTGGCGGCGGAGAGCCAGGCGAGCGAGCCGCCATAGCAGTAGCCGACGACGCAGACCTTGCCGCGGGGGGCGAGGAAGTCGCGGCAGGCGCCGATGTCGTGCAGGGCCTGGTCCAGCGGGGTGGCGCGCGCGTGGGCGATCCCGTCCTGGATTCCTTCGGGGCTGTGCTGGGCGGTGAAGCCCCACTCGCGGCGGTCGAACAGCGAGGGCGCGACGGCCTCGTAGCCGGCCTTGGCCCAGCGCTCCACGTCGGCGCGCACGTACTGGTCGATGCCGAAGATCTCCTGCAGCACGATCACCCCGCCCTTGCGCGGGGTGAAGGCCGGCTCGTGATAGGCGGAGAACTCGAAGCCGTCCGCGCCCTTGATCTTGATGGTCTCACCCATGGCGTCCTCCCAGACTGAGCGCCTTCATAGCAGGGGAGCGACCGGGATTGCGACCGCTGGACGCGGGCTCTGCGCAGGAGTTCAGACGTTGAAGCGGAAGTTCATCACGTCGCCGTCCTGGACGACGTACTCCTTGCCTTCCTGGCGCAGCTTGCCGGCCTCGCGCGCGCCCGCCTCGCCCTTCAGGCGGACGTAGTCGTCGTAGGCGATGGTCTCGGCGCGGATGAAGCCCTTCTCGAAGTCGGTGTGGATCACGCCGGCCGCCTGCGGGGCGGTGTCGCCCTTGTGGATCGTCCAGGCGCGCGCCTCCTTCGGGCCGACCGTGAAATAGGTCTGCAGGCCCAGCAGGTGGTAGGCTTCGCGGATCAGCCTGTTCAGCCCGGGCTCGTGCAGGCCCAGCGTCTCCAGGAACTCCCCGCGCTCGGCGGCGTCCAGGAGGGCGATCTCGCTTTCGATCTGGGCCGAGATGTGGACGTGATCGGCGCCGTCGCGCTTGGCGCGCTCGGCCACCAGGCGCGACATCTCGTTGCCGTCGGCGGCCGAGGCCTCGTCCACGTTGGAGACGTAGAGCGCCGGCTTGGAGGTCAGGAGCTGCAGCATCCGCCAGGCCTTCTCGTCCTCGGCGGCGACCTGGACCTTGCGGGCCGGTCGCCCGGCGTTGAGCTCGGTCAGCGCCAGCTGGACCAGGCGCAGGGTCTGGGCGCTGTCCTTGTCGCCGGTCTTGGCCCGCTTCTCCAGGTTGACGACGCGCTTCTCCAGGCTCTCGAGGTCGGCCAGCATCAGCTCGGTCTCGATGGTCTCCAGATCGGCCAGCGGATCGACCTTGCCCTCCACGTGGGTGATGTCGTCGTCGATGAAGCAGCGGGCGACGAAGGCCACGGCGTCGCAGTCGCGGATGTTGGCCAGGAACTGGTTGCCCAGGCCCTCGCCCTTGGAGGCGCCGCGCACCAGGCCGGCGATGTCCACGAAGTTGATCCGCGCGGGGATGATCTCCTTGGACGGGATCACCGCGGCCAGCGCCTCCAGGCGCGGCTCCGGCACGGCCACGTCGCCGGTGTTGGGCTCGATGGTGCAGAACGGATAGTTGGCGGCCTGGGCCGCGGCGGTCTGCGTGAGCGCATTGAACAGCGTCGACTTGCCGACGTTGGGCAGGCCGACGATGGCGACTTTCAGGGCCATGGGGTCTTTCGGGTTTTTCTACAGGTCGCGCGCTCTAGCATGCCGGGGGGCGGGCCCGCCAGGGCTCAGGCCAGGGCGCGGGCCGCCAGGTCGCGCCAGACCCGGCCCTCCTTGCGGAACTGCGGATGGGCCTTGGCGATGCGGCGGTCCAGCTCGGCGACGATCTCCCGCGCCTCGGCGGCGCGTCCCGTGCGGGCCATGAAGGCG
>Ga0209066_10006260_pt1 | contig 12202 bp, 11 predicted proteins | sample All_14_2_FD_187198 | JGI IMG/M metagenome (GOLD analysis project Ga0209066, IMG submission 187198) | Freshwater microbial communities in response to fracking from Pennsylvania, USA - Allegheny Zone_MetaG_DW_15 (SPAdes) (version 2) ...
GCGCAGCAAGTCAATAATTTCCTGGAGCGCCGCCTGTAAATCAGACTGTGTGCCTGCCACCGGCGCCGGTGTCGCCACATGATTGCCCGGATGGCTGAGTTGATTGCGTGCACCATGAATGGTGTAACCCTGATCGTAGAGCAACTCGCGAATACGGCGCACCAGCAAAACCTCGTGGTGTTGATAATACCGACGATTACCCCGGCGTTTTAGCGGCTTCAGCTGCGTAAATTCCTGCTCCCAATAACGCAGCACATGGGCTTTAACGCCGCATAACTCGCTCACTTCGCCAATTGTAAAATAACGTTTGGCGGGAATCGGCGGCAAGGCCGATCCTGGCGATGGCTGCGCAGCTTCGGCCAGCGGTTGACTGAATAAATCGGACATAACGGCTAATACTCAGCAATCAGTGACGGGTGGTCTTCTGGACGCGTTCGACTTCGTCTTTAAGCTTCTGACTCGGATGAAAGGTCACCACACGGCGCGCCGTAATCGGAATCTCTTCCCCGGTTTTAGGATTACGCCCAGGGCGTTGCGGCTTATCGCGCAATTGAAAATTGCCGAAACCCGACAACTTCACCCATTGACCAGCACTCAGACTGTCGGCGATCTCGATAAAGAACGCCTCCACCATATCCTTGGATTCCCGCTTGTTGAGCCCGAGATTCTCGAAAAGGATATCGGAAACTTCTGCTTTAGTCAGTGTGGTCATGATGCCGTACTTTCAAAAAAACAAAGGACAGGTGGCGAAAACCACCTATCACAAACAATTTTAGCTGAACATCAGGTTCTTAAGGTTGCACCCGCTTGCGTCAACTGCCCCAGCAAGTGGGCCATGACTGCTTCAACCTTTTGATCTTCAAGGGTTCCTTGAGTATCCTGCAACGTAAAGCGGAAGGCAAGACTTTTTGCACCTTCAGGCACACCTTTGCCTTGATACTGGTCAAAGAGATTGACTGAACGCAGGACATCCGGCGCTTTCGTCCACAGCAGATCCACCAGGGTCTGCACGGGCATCTTGGCATCCACCAGCACCGCCAGATCACGCACAACGGCCTGGAAGGCCGATACAGGGGCATAAACAGGCAAAGCCGCTGGGGTGAGGCCGTCGATATCCAGTTCAAACATGACCGGCGCCGACTCCAACTCATATTTCTGAACCCAGCGTGGGTGCAGTTCGCCGACCCAGCCAATCGCCTGGCCGTCGCGCCATACTTTTGCGCTGCGTCCCGGATGAAAGGCCGGATGCACTGCCGCCTCAAAACGCAGCGGCTGCGCCGGGCTCAACGCCTCAACATCAGCTTTGACATCAAAAAAGTCAACGGCACGCGTCGGCACCGCCCACTGCTCGGCCATGGCACCGCCCCAGGCTAAACCCGCCAGACGCAACGTCTGACGATAACCATCCACTTGGCCGGTTTCAGTGGCGTGCTGTCGCTCGAAGACACGACCGCTCTCAAACAGGCGCAGACGTGGCTGACGACGACGTTGATTATTGATCAGCGTGTTAATCAAACCGCCGATCAACGAAGAACGCATCACCGACAAGTGGCTGGCAATCGGATTAGCCAGTTCAACCGGTGTTGCGTTCGCCGCAAAGTCCGTTTCCCAGGCTTCCGGCGTGAAGGCCAGGTTAATCACTTCCTGATAACCACGCTCAACCAACGTATCGCGCAACGCGTGCAACGGGCGCGACTGCTCGGTCTGACCCAGCATATTCATGGGACCAACCGGGGGTTTGGCAGGAATATGGTCGTAGCCAATAACACGGGCGACTTCTTCGATCAGGTCTTCTTCGATCGACAAATCATGACGCCAGCTCGGTGGCAAAATTTCAAGCCCGGTTTCTACAGGCTTCGGCTGAAAACCAAGACCATTGAAGATCTTCGTGATTTCATCATCCGAAGGATCAATACCCAGCACCTTGCGAATACGCGCAAAACGCACTTTGACTAATGGGCGGGCCGGCAATTGGGTGATCTGATCCACCACAGGGCCAGCGGCACCCCCACAGATTTCCAGAATCAATTGGGTCATACGCTCAACACCGGTGACGGTATCGGCAAAATCAACGCCCCGCTCAAAACGATGACCCGCATCCGTGCTCAAGGTAAGCCAGCGGCTACGACCCTGGATGGCTGCCGGATGCCAGTAAGCGGCTTCAACAAAGACATCCTTGGTGCTGTCGGTACAGGCAGTTCGTTCACCGCCCATGATGCCGGCCAGGCTGATGGCGCCGGCTTCGTCGGCGATAACGCCATAGCGTTTATCGAGCGAGACTTCAGCGCCACCCAGTAGTGTCAGCTTTTCTGCGTCGTTTGCCCAACGCACCGTCAACGGACCTTGAACAGTCCCCAGATCAAATACGTGATTCGGGCGATTGAGTTCCAGCATCACGTAGTTGGAGATATCCACTAAAGCACTAATGGAACGTAAGCCCGAGCGTTCCAGGCACTGCTTCATCCAGGCCGGTGTTTGCGCCTGTGCATTCACACCCTTAATCACACGCCCGGTAAAACGACCGCAGAGATCGGGGGCATTAATACTTACCGGCACCGTGGTTTCGTGCGTTGCTTTAACCGGTTCAATGGCAGGGGCCGTGACCGCAGCACCCGTCAGCGCCGACACTTCACGCGCCAGGCCAAGCATGCCCAGGCAATCAGGACGGTTCGGCGTGAGCTTCAGTTCCAGGCAGATGTCGTCCAGACCCAACAGCGCGCGTAGCGGGGTACCGGGTTGGGCATCCGCCGCCAGAATCATCAGGCCATCACTTTCCTTGGCCATGCCCAGTTCAACAGCGGCACAGAGCATACCGGCCGATGGCACACCACGCACTTTGGCTTCTTTAATTTTGAAGTCGCCCGGCAATACAGCACCCGGCAAAGCACACGGCACCTTCAAACCTGGGGCAACATTGCTCGCACCACAAACAATCTGGCGTGGCGCGCCCTCGCCCGCATCGACTTCACAGACATTCAGACGATCGGCGTCCGGATGCTTGGTAACGGTCAGCACATGCCCGACCACCACGTTGTTGAATGGGGGCGCAACTGGGCCGCGCGCTTCCACTTCCAGACCGGCCATGGTGAGCAATTCTGCCAGGGCTTCCGAAGACAGATCCGGATTAACGAACTGGCGCAGCCAGGATTCGGAGAATTTCATGCTTGAGGTCTTTCGCTAAATCTTGGTGATTCGTGCTGCAGCGTCTTAGGCGGCAAACTGGTTGAGGAAACGCACATCGCCCTCAAAGAACAGTCGCAAATCGTTGATGCCATAACGCAACATGGTCAGGCGATCCGGGCCCATGCCGAAGGCAAAGCCGACATAACGCTCTGGGTCGATACCGGCTTCAGTCAGCACATTCGGATGCACCATGCCGCAACCGGCCACTTCCAGCCAGCGGCCCTTGAGTGGGCCTTCACCAAAGGCCACATCAATTTCAGCCGACGGTTCGGTAAATGGAAAGAACGACGGGCGGAAGCGCACTTCCAGCGCATCGGTCTCGAAGAACTGATGCAGAAAATCGATCATCACCCCTTTAAGACCGGCAAAAGTGACATGCTCACCGACCCACAAGCCTTCGACCTGATGAAACATGGGTGAGTGCGTGGCATCTGAATCCACGCGGTAGACACGGCCCGGTGCAATTATGCGAATCTCGGGCATGCCTGCCTTGCCACCATAAGTGGCGACATGGTTCTGCATGTAACGCGCCTGAATCGGGCTGGTATGCGTGCGCAGCAGCACATCCGTCTGAACGTTCCCTTGCGCATCCTTCAGATAGAAGGTGTCGTGCATCGAGCGCGCCGGGTGGTCGTCCGGGGTGTTGAGTGCGGTGAAATTAAAATAATCTGTTTCAATTTCAGGGCCTTCGGCCACTGAAAAACCCATCGAGGCAAACAGACCTTCGATACGCTGCAGGCTGCGCGTGACGGGATGCAGGCTGCCGCGCTCACTACCGCGACCCGGCAAGGTCACATCAAGCGCTTCCTCAGCCAGACGGGCGGCCAGCTGCGCTTCTTTCAAGGCGTCACGACGCGCATTAATCGCCGCTTCAACCTGAACCTTGATCTTGTTAATACGACCGCCAGCTTCTTTACGCTGCTCAACCGGCAAGTTGACCAAACCTTTAAGCGCTTCCGTCACTACACCGGTTTTACCCAGGTAACGGGCTTTGGTCACTTCCAGGGCATCGCCATCGTTAACGGCCGCCAGCGCTTCTGCCAATTCGGCCAGGAGGGTTTCGGAAGGAATTGCGGAATCCAGCGACGACATAAACACCTCTGATAAATCTGTCAGAACATCGGTAAAAACCAGCAGGTTTTACATGGCTGATTTTTACCGATGATCCGAAAAAAAAGGAGGCGGAACGCCTCCTTTTTCGGATCATGCAGCGATTACAGGCCGAGGCTTGCCTTGGCTTGGTTCGCGATCTGGGCAAATGCCGGCTTGTCAAAGACAGCCAGATCAGCCAAAACCTTACGATCGATTTCGATCGAGGCCTTCTTCAGACCGTTCATGAAACGGCTGTAGGTCAGACCCAGTTCACGCGAAGCCGCGTTGATACGTGCAATCCACAGCGTGCGGAATTGACGTTTCCTTTGACGACGGTCACGGTACTGGTACTGACCGGCTTTCATCACCGCTTGCTTAGCAATACGGTATACATTCTTACGACGGCCGCGGTAACCCTTGGCCAGCTTCAAAACTTTCTGGTGGCGAGCGCGCGCCGTTACACCACGTTTAACGCGAGGCATAGTTTATTCTCCTTATGCGTAGGGCAGCATGGCTCGGACAGCTGCTACATCCGAGGCATTAACGGTTTCCGGACCACGCAGCTGACGCTTGGACTTAGTCGTCTTCTTGGTCAGGATGTGGCGCTTGAACGCATGGCCGCGCTTGATGCTGCCGCTGCCACGAACGCGGAAACGCTTGGCTGCGCCGCTCTTCGTCTTCATCTTGGGCATGTATATGCTCCTTTATGTCATGTCATCAGGTGGTTTCCGACGGAAACTCTTGCTAACCCGATGCCACTTGTAATGACCCGATTGCTTGCGCAACCCGATCAATCCTGCTGAAAACCGCTGCTACTGCGTTTGACTTAAGCAGCAGCCGTTTCCGACTGTTCGTCTTTCGCCTTAGGCTTAGCGGTTACCGGGGCTTTTTTAGCCGGGGCAATCACCATCACCATCTGGCGACCTTCCATCTTCGGCATCTGTTCAACGATGCCGATTTCTTCCAGATCCGCCTTGACGCGTTCGAGTTGACGCATGCCAAACTCTTGGTGCGACAGTTCGCGACCGCGGAAGCGCAAGGTCACTTTGACCTTATCGCCCTCACCCAGGAAGCGCAGCATATTGCGCATCTTGATCTGGTAGTCGTTTTCATCCGTACCGGGTCGTAGCTTGATTTCCTTAACCTGAACCTGCTTCTGCTTCAGCTTGGCTTCGTGCTGACGTTTGGCTTCCTGGTATTTGAACTTGCCGTAATCCATGATGCGGCAGACCGGTGGCGAGGCCGTCGGTGCAATTTCAACCAGATCCAGTTCGGCTTCTTCAGCCTGTGCCAGCGCGTCACGAATGGCAACCACGCCCAGCTGTTCGCCTTCAGGTCCCAGCAGGCGTACCTGCGGGGTCGTGATTTCCTCATTGAGGCGGTTCGACTTCGGAAGAGCTATGACCAGTACTCCTTAATTCAATAAAAAAACGAACCGCGCTTACCGGTAGGCAGCAACGTCTGCTTGCAGACGTTCGATCAGCTCTGCAACGGGCATCTGCCCCAGATCCTGACCCCCACGGGTACGCACGGCCACGAGACCGGCTTCTTTTTCTTTGTCGCCTACGACAAGTTGGTAAGGCAGCCGGTTAACGCTATGTTCGCGAATTTTATAGGTAATTTTCTCATTACGCAAATCCGCCTCGGCCCGGAAGCCAGCGGCATGTAGCTGATTCACCACATCTTCGGCGTAATCGGCCTGTTTTTCCGAGATATTGAGCACAACAGCCTGGATCGGTGCCAACCAGGTCGGCAATGCGCCCGAATGGTTTTCGATGAGAATGCCGATGAAACGCTCCAGCGAACCCAGAATCGCCCGATGCAGCATCACGGGCACGCGACGGGTATTGTCTTCGGCGACATACTCGGCGCCCAGACGGCCCGGCATCGAAAAATCGACCTGCATCGTGCCACACTGCCACGAGCGGCCAATCGCATCCTTGATGTGGAATTCGATCTTCGGACCATAGAACGCGCCCTCACCCGGCAACTCGGTCCATTCCAGACCCGAAGCACGCAAACCGGCGCGCAAGGCGGCCTCGGCCTTATCCCAGATCTCATCGGAACCCACACGGCTTGCCGGACGCAGCGCCAGCTTGACGGCGACTTCATCAAAGCCGAAATCGGCATAGACCTGCTTGACCAGCGCATTGAAGGCCGTCACTTCGGCTTCAATCTGATCTTCGGTACAGAATACGTGACCATCATCCTGCACGAAACCGCGCACGCGCATCAGGCCATGCAACGCGCCCGATGATTCATTACGGTGACAAGAACCGAATTCACCGTAGCGCAGCGGCAGATCGCGGTACGAACGCAGACCGGCGTTGAACACCTGCACGTGGCCCGGGCAGTTCATCGGCTTCAGCGCATAGTGGCGCTTTTCCGACTCCGTCGTAAACATGTTCTCGTGGTAGTGATCCCAGTGACCGGACTTTTCCCACAGCGAGCGATCCAGAATCTGCGGGCAACGCACTTCCTGGTAACCGTTGTCGCGGTAAACGCGACGCATGTATTGCTCGACTTCCTGCCAGACCGCCCAACCCTTCGGGTGCCAGAACACCAGGCCCGGCGCTTCGTCCTGCATGTGGAACAGATCCAGCGCACGCCCCAGACGGCGGTGATCGCGCTTCTCGGCTTCCTCCAGCATGTGCAGGTAGCCTTCCAGATCTTCTTTCTTGGCCCAGGCCGTGCCGTAGACACGCTGCAGCTGTTCATTCTTAGGGTCGCCACGCCAGTAGGCGCCAGCAATCTTCATGAGCTTGAAGTGCTTGAGCTTGCCGGTCGATGGCACGTGCGGCCCGCGGCACAGGTCGATGAAATCGCCCTCGCGATACAGCGACACGTCCTGGTCTGCCGGAATGGCGGCAATCAGTTCGGCCTTGTAACGCTCGCCCTGCCCTTCGAAAAACTTCACGGCATCATCACGCGACCAGACTTCACGGGTCACCGGAATGTCTTTCTTGGATAGCTCGGCCATACGCTTTTCAATGGCAGCCAGATCTTCTGGCGTGAACGGACGCGAATACGCAAAGTCGTAATAGAAGCCGTTTTCAACCGTAGGCCCAATCGTTACCTGCGCTTCCGGGTACAACTCTTTCACCGCATAGGCCAGCAGATGCGCCGTCGAGTGACGGATCAGGTCCAGACCTTCCGGGTCTTTATCGGTAATGATGGCGAGCGGACTGTCGGTTTCGATCAGGTAGCTGGTATCAACGAGCTTGTCACCGTCTTTGGTACCGACTCGGCCGCCCAAAGCGGCACGGGCCAGACCGGCGCCAATACTGGCAGCAACATCCAGCACGGTGACTGGCTGAGGATATTCACGCTGTGAACCGTCTGGCAGGGTAATGACTGGCATGTTGGACTCGCGGACAAAAAGACAACAAAAAAGCCAGAGCAGGTGGCCGGGGTCGCGATGATTGCGATATTCGGCGAATCTGACTCTGGCTTCAGTTCTGAATTCGTTGGTAGGCGCGATTGGACTCGAACCAACGACCCCCACCATGTCAAGGTGGTGCTCTAACCAGCTGAGCTACGCGCCTACTGCAAGGAGCAAGACTATACCGACTTTCAAGGTGTTTGGCAACAGCAAAAGTAACGCGTGCTTAACTGACGACTACAAGCATCTTGCCGACGCCTAATGCCAACCAGATCAGCAATAACAATACAAAGCTCACTGTGTCGCGACGACAGGCTGCTAAACCCGGCATCAGCCAGGCCGAGCAAGCCCGTACTGGCCGCAATAGAAAATCGAACATGCGAATCACCGCATTATCGCCGCTATAACGGCCAGCCAGCACCTGCAATACACCGCGTCCCACCATCAGCCACAACACCAGCTCCAGGAGACCGCGCAAGGCAACCATCAGCGACAACCAGGTCATTGTTCATCAACGCCGAATTGGCGATCCAGACGGTTCATCAGAAAAGCATAGAGACCGATCAGGACCAGATAAACCACCAGAGAGCCCTGAGCGGCGATGACGTAGCCTAGCGGCAAGCCCAGAAACGAAAGCTGATTCAACGCTTCCGAAAAGAACGTGGCGACAAAAGTGACCAGAAACCAGAGCACCAGCAAAACACCGGTTAGCCACAAGGTTTTGTGCCAATAGCGCTTTTGCTGCTGCCTTAATGGATTGGAGTCAGGCATCCGGAGACCTCGATAGCGCACCAGGCGTTTCAATGTGTCGATTGTAAAGAATCCGTGGATAACGAAGACGCTCGATAAATTGCTGGCTTTCGGGGCCCGGGGGTCGAGTCAACAAACTGACCAGAAAGTTGACGGCAAAACCAATAGGCACACCAAAGACACCGGCCGCGGCCGCGTCTATGCCGAACCAGGGATCCATGCCGATGCCGTACCAGGCAAGCAGCGGAATGCTGTCAAACTTCACCCGCGCTATGTAATAGAGCGTGACAGCCAACCCAGAGATCATGCCAGCCAGTGCACCCGCTCGATTGGCCCGCGGCCAGAAAACGCCCAGCACCAGCGCCGGAAACAACGCGGCACCTGCCAACGAAAACGCCCAGGCCACCATATCCACAATGGATGCCGGTCGCTGCACCGCAATCGCCGCCGCCATGATGGCAACAGCCACCATCACGGATTTTGAAACGATCAAGCGCCACGACGAAGAGGCATCCGGGCGCAACATTTTGAAGTAGATGTCATGAGACAGTGCCGCCGTAATGGAAAGCAACAGCCCCTCCGCCGTAGAGAGGGCTGCCGCCAAACCGCCTGCGGCAACCATCCCTGAAATAACATAAGGCAAACCGGCGATTTCCGGTGTTGCCAGCACAATGACATCGGGATTAATCGTCAGTTCGGCCCACTGCAAAATTCGGTCGTGATTAATATCATCAATAGAGACCAATCCAATTTTGGTCCAGGCATTCACCCAGGCCGGCAAGGACTCGACCGGTACGCCAATCGTATGCTGCAAGACCTCTAGTTTCACGAAAACAGCATAGGCAGGGGCCAGCAGATACACCAAGGCGACAAAGAACAGCGACCAGAACACCGAACGACGTGCCTGACTCACGCTGGCAATGCTGTAATAACGTATTAACAGGTGCGGCAAAGACGCCGTACCGATGGTCAGGCAAAAGATCAGGGCCAGAAAGTTGGCGCGACTATGCCCTTCCTCCGGCAAGGCAAAGGCCTGCAAATCGGTAACGGGGGGCTCAGATCGGCGGCGCGCGTCCTTCAGATCGTTACGCCATTGCGCGTGTGCCTGTTGCGGTGTCGTTGGCAAGGCACGACGTTCACGCTCGACCTGAACGATATCGCGCACCGAGGCATCCGTCGATTTCATCCACTCGATTTTCTCGTTCAGCCGGGTGCGCTCCGTGCTCAGCGAGCCGGGCAACTGCTGAATCTGATTGTCCAGATGCGCTGCACGTTCTGCATACAGCGCCCGCACCGCGATTTCTTCCGGACGATTAAACACCTGATGCTCCAGCGCCACCAGTTGGTGCATGGCGTTGGCGTAAAGCACGGGGGGAGCTGGAATGCCTGTGCGATCAAACGACAGAATCGTAATCGGTGTGATGTAGGCGATCAGCAGAATCACATACTGCGCAGCCTGCGCATGCATCAGTGCACGCATCCCCCCGAGGAACGAGCAAACCAGCACACCGGCCAGGCCAAGATACACCCCGATTTCAAATTGCAGGGTAATAAAGCGGCTGGTAATGAGCCCGACACCGTAAACCTGCGCGACCACATAAATCAGCGAGGCGAGGATTACCGCAAGCGCCCCAAGCAGCCGGATACTCTGTCCGCCATAACGCGCCGCCAGAAAGTCGGGCAAGGTGTACTGACCAAACTTTCTCAAATACGGCGCCATTAACAACGCCAGCAACACATAACCGCCCGTCCAGCCAATCACAAACGCCAGGCCTTGATAACCGGTTTGATACAGCGCACCCGCCAACCCAATAAATGAGGCGGCTGATAACCAATCTGTGCCTGCAGACATACCGGAATACATGGCCGGTACACGCCGACCGGCCACAAAGTATTCGGCAACATCTGATGTTCGCGTGAACAGACCAACCAGCGAGAAAACCAGCAGGGTCAAAAACAGAAAGCTATAGCCAATCCAGCGCTGGCTCAGCCCATGTTGCTCCAGCCAAGCCAATACCAGCACGGTCAGCGTGAAGCCCACCGCAAACAACGCAACAAACAAAGCCGGCCCATAAGCGCCGAGCATTAACCTCAGACGATTAGGCATCAGGAATACATCACAGCCGGTAAGTCAGCTTCAGACGCTGCTGCAGTCGTTTGGCCTGCTTTAAACCTTCACGCAACACCGCTTCATCGTAGCTACTGAGTTCATCGGGGTGCAGGTGGTTATCCGGATTCTTACCGGCTTCGATTGCCTGATGCTGATGCGACAAACGCAAACGCTGCAGTTCGGACATGGCTTGCAGGGCCGCCGAGACATCCAGTGCCGACATTCCGAATTTCTCGCCGGCTTCCAAAAAGCGGGTGCGCGTGCTGGCTGATGAAACCCCATGCGCCAGACCGATGATCCGTGCCACATCGACAAAAATGCGAATACCGTATTTCTTGATGTCGATAAACTTCTCTTTGCCTTCCTTTTCCATCACCACATCGCCGGTAAAGCCAATCGGTGGCTCAGCCGCCAGCGCATTGGTGGCCATCAGTCGCAGAAAGGTTTCTGCATGCGGCGCCCATTTGGCCAGCAAGGTACGCAAGGGCGTGACCAAACTAAAGTCGCCGTAGAGCGGCCGCACATCAAAAAAGATGGACGCATTCAGCAAGGACGAAGGCTCTGGCTTATGAATCCAGTCAAAAAACAAACCTTTCCACTCGTCTTCAGATCGGCACCATGCCGGATTACCCGCCATGATGTCACCCGAGCACAGGGTAAACCCGCACTCGGCCAGGCGCTGATTCACCTTCTGGGCAAAAGGCAAAAACACATTACGTAACAGTGTGGCCTCATGCTCATCCGATGCCGAGAAAATAAGGCCATTGTCCTGGTCGGTTACTAAGGTCTGTTCATGACGCCCCTCTGAGCCCAGACTGATCCAGCACCAGTTCGCTGCAGGCAACCGTGACTCTTCGGCTGACAGGGCGACTACACGTGCCGCCAGGCAATCATTGAGCCATGAAATCCCGTAGGTGCTTAAAGAGCCCCCCAGACCGGCCCCCAAAAAAGACTCGTCGATCCGACGTGCTTCTTCGGCATAAATGACCAGCGTCTCAATGCTATCGGCCAGCTCAATTTTTTTAGCCAATTCCTGGGCACGGTTTACGGCAAAACTGTTTTCACCAAACTGGTTCATATCAATACTTCACTTGAGCAAAATAGGTTTTCTGAGAGGCTGCCAAGGCTTGCCGGAGGGTGACAACGCCCTGCTCTGCCAAAGCAGGCAGAATACGCATAAAGACTTGGGCCGTGGCTGTGGCATCGGCTAAGGCGTTATGGCGCTGTTCCATCTGGATACCCAAACGTTGCATGATGGCTTCCAGGCTATGACTTTGCTGATTCGGATGGGCCACTGCGGAGAGCAGCAGGGTGTCCAGCACGGGCTGATCAAAGCGTACGCCCAGGGTGGCTTCCTTGAGCTCCAGGAATCGCATATCGAATGCCACATTGTGGCCAACCAGCACCGTATCGGCACAGAAATCATGAAAAGCCGGCAAGACCAGATCAATCGTCGGCTGGCCCAGCAGCATACTGTCCGTAATGCCGTGAATGGCGATACTGGCGGCTTTCAGATGACAACGCGGATCGACCAGTTGGTCGAAGTGCTCCTGATGCAACAGACGCCCATTCACAATGCGCAGCGCACCGATCTGAATAATCTCGTCGCCGTTCGCGGGTTCAAGCCCCGTCGTTTCGGTATCGAATACGGTATAGACCAGCTCAGATAAGGGTTGATCCAGATC
>Ga0209066_10006261_pt1 | contig 12201 bp, 13 predicted proteins | sample All_14_2_FD_187198 | JGI IMG/M metagenome (GOLD analysis project Ga0209066, IMG submission 187198) | Freshwater microbial communities in response to fracking from Pennsylvania, USA - Allegheny Zone_MetaG_DW_15 (SPAdes) (version 2) ...
GTGCATCGATCCAGAACTGGTCACCCGGATGCGGCCCAACGATGGGCAGGTCCAGCGTGCGCGCCAGCGTGCCGGTGGCGCCGGCATGGTCGATGTGGGCATGCGTGAGCCACACCGCCTTGAGCGTCAACCCGCGCGTGTCAATGGCTTCGAGCAGGGTGCCCACGTCACCGCCCGGGTCGATCAGTGCGGCTTCCTTGGTGTCAGGGTCCCAGACCAGGGAACAGTTCTGGGCGAAGCTGGTGACGGGGATGGTGAGGCGTTGGAACATGGTGGCAGGGGGAGTCGGGTAACAAGGTCTCAAAATTCAAAACACGGTCTCAAAACGCTTTGAATTGAAACGACTTTCGGGAGCGTAGCACCGCTCTGTATCCCTCGGTGTTGTCGACCTCTTCCAGGTCTGCCTCATCGGCCAGCAACTGCGATTCAAGGCATGCTCATCGCCTGAGACAGGTGCGAATAGACCACGCCCACCCGGCGCAAGTGGCGCGACTCTGGGTGGGCAAGCAGCCACAGTTCGGTCTCGCACTCGTCCAGGGGCTCCGTTAGTCGCACCACATCCTTGCGGCCCTCCGCCAGGAACAGAGGGACGATGCCGACGCCCATGCCCAGTGCCACCAGCTCCAGTACGGAGAGGATGCTGTGGACCCGGTAACGGGGCAGCACCTTTGGGAAGTGTCGCTTGCGCCAGACGACCGAGGGGTGTTCCGGCAAAGCATCGTCGGGGGCGATCCAGTCCACCCGGCCGCGTTCGACCTGCTCGAAGCTGCGCACCGACCCACGTCTGGCCGCGTACAGCGCAACGCGGATCGGTCCAATGTTCTTGCCGATCAGGTGTTGTGGTGGTCGCTTGGTCGCCCGCACCGCAATGTCGGCATCCCGACGGGTCAGGCTCGCCAACTCGTTACCCGTGTGCAGCTCGAAGTTCAAATGCGCGTGAGCCTCCCGCAGGCCCCGCAGCGCAGGTGCAACGAGGCCGTGCAGGATGGTGTCGGTGGTGGTGATGCGCACCGTGCCCGAAATGCTTGATGGCGCCGAATCGACAGACGAGCGGGCCGCCTCCAGCGCGGCTTCCACCTGCTCGGCGTGAGCGGCGAGCTCCGTCGCCAGCTCCGTCGCCAGGTAGCCCGATCGGCTGCGTTCGAACAGGGGGCGTCCCACACCACGCTCGATGCGCTGCAGCGTGCGGAACACGGTGGACGCGTCAACCCCCAGCCGTTCGCCAGCGCCGGCCAAGGTGCGCCCGCGAACGAGCGCAAGCGCCATCTCCAGATCGCTCGGTGTGAGTTGATATTGCGTTGATGCAATCATGATTTGCAGGAATGGCTATTCACAATTCCATTGTGCAACAACACACTCAAGACATTCTCAGCACTTTTAAAGGCATGTCATGGTTTCCTCTTCCTCGTCAACCACACCTTATGGCGTCACGCTGCTTCGTGTCAGCCTGGGTGTGATGTGGATAGCTCACGCGCTGCTCAAACTGCTCGTTTTCACGCTGCCCGGCACGGCGCAGTTCTTCGACAGCATGGGCTTGCCTGGCGCTCTGGCCTACCCCGTCTTCGCGGCTGAGCTGTTGGGCGGCATCGCGCTGGTGCTAGGCGTGTATGCCCGCCAGACCGCCCTCGCGCTGGTACCGATCATGGCTGTGGCGGCTTGGGTGCACGTTCCCAACGGCTGGGTTCACACCAGTGCCGGAGGGGGCTGGGAGTATCCGGTATTCCTGATCGTGGCCTCCCTGGCACTTTGGCTGCTTGGCGATGGCGCCGCTGCAATCAAGCGCGGCAGTTGGCTGGCTCCTGGGAAGCAGGCCAAATGAGCGCGCCATTGACACTCGTGTCGCACACACTGTGCCCATATGTGCAGCGCGCAGCCATCGTGCTGGCTGAGAAGGGTGTGCCGTTCGAGCGTCGCGACATCGACTTGGCCAACAAACCCGGCTGCTTCCTGACGATCTCTCCGCTCGGCAAGACACCCGTGCTGCTGGTTGGCGAGGTGGCCATCTTCGAGTCAGCCGTGATCTGTGAGTACCTCGACGACACATCACTGCCGCGACTGCATCCAGTCAACGCCTTGCAGCGCGCGCAACATCGTTCATGGATGGCGTTTGGGTCAGAGCTGCTCAACACGATCGGCGCGTTCTACAGCGCGGCTGACGAGCAAGCCCTGGCCACCAAGGCTGGAGAGATCCGAGCCCGCCTGGAGCAGGTTGAGGCCACGCTCGGCGATGGCCCCTTCTTTGCCGGCAAGCACTTCAGCATCGTCGACGCCGTGTTCGGACCCGTCTTCCGCTACTTCGACGTCTTTGACGCGATTGGCGACTTCGGTTTTTGGGAAGACTTGCCGAAGGTGCAACGCTGGCGGCACACACTGGCGGGCAGGCCATCGGTGTCCGCGGCTGTGCGACCGGACTACCCTGACTGTCTGCGCCGCTTCTTGCTGGGGCGTCACACAGCGCTGTCGCGTCGCATGGCAGGCGCCCAATGCTAGCGGGCTCACCTCCTTGATAGCCTCGCGTACAGGCCACCGTGAGTGCCGCCCGTCTCATAACGGTCGACCGGTCGTCGCCTCATCGCGGGTGATGGCGGTTTCCTTGGCCTGCTTCACGGTGGTAACGGCGCGCACGTCCTCAACGCTCATGCGGCCGGTGGGCACTGCGCCGTTGGCGAGCTGCCACTGCGTGACCAGAAAGGCCCAGTCGGCACAGGCTTCGCGTCGGTCATCACGGCCACACCGGCTTCGTCGATGGTCAGGCTGGAGTTCACGCACGGTTGCGCCAGTTCCGCAGCCGACAGCGGCTCGGGCCGAGGGGCGAAGTCGGCGATGCTCTGGGCATGCCGATATCCCAGGCAACTTGTTGGCGCAGGACAGAGCCAGCGCTTGGCCGCTCAGCGAAACAGCGCCACCATCGTCATCGTCAGGCCAAGGTCCAAGCGCCCGACGGTGATGTCGGCATCGAGGGGAATGTAGCGCATGGCATTGATGCGCTTGGCCGCGCCAATCAGGTCAGCCACCGTCACCAGCCTCGCCAGCGAGGTGCCTTGCAGCATGAGTCGGAGCGGACTGATTCAGGGATGGGGATGTGATCTTCCTATCCCACAGCCAACCGTTTCGGCCACGTTCCGTCCAAACAGGCGGGCCGTCTTGATGTCACCCTGGACGAACGAATCTGCAGTCGAACCGTGGCCCGCTTGCGCCATCAGACCTGACCACGACCCGAGCCGATTGACAGCCTCGTCGTAAGGGACACCTTGATGCTGTTCCGGCAAGAAGGGGTTGCCAACCCAAAGCATCCCGTGCTGCATTGCAAACACAAACATGGACATCAAGGTGGACTGCTTGTCACCAGCGGGTAGCGATGACACCGTGAACCCTGCGGCGACCTTGCCCTTGAGCCCCTGAGTTCGCCAAAGGCGACCGGTGGCGTCCATGAAGCTCTTGAACGTGCCCGACACGCCACCAAGATAAGTTGGCGAGCCAAAAATCAGGGCATCGAATGAGACCATCAACTCAGGGTTTTGAGTGATGTCTTCGGCTCTGATCAAGACAGCATCGACGCTCGATACGCCCTGAGCGCCTTCCATAACGTGCTTTGCAATGTGCGCCGTGTGTCCGTGAGCGCTGTGATAGATGATGGCCACTTTCTTCATGTCATTGCTCCGATGCATGCGCCGAGCGCTGCAGACAAATAAAGGCCGAAGCCAAATACCGTGTGATTGACCAGGCTGCGAAGGCAGTTCCTCAGCGGGGTGGGCGTTCTGGATGAGGCAAACCCGGCCCCCATGGCTGGCTGCATGATGAAAAGCGGTACCAGCACGGTGAACATGCCCACGGCGACCGCCGGCAACAAGGTGGGCTTTGATGTCCATGCAAGCCCTTGAACGATCACGAGCAGCGTGGCAAAGGCAATCCCCGCCGCGTAGTGCGCGATCCAGCCCCATGCCAGCTCGCCGCGTATGGGTTCAGTCTTGCTGATGGCGATGTGAGAAAACCTGCCGTGAAACAGGTGCCCCACCCAACGCCCGATGAACGCGAAGTTCAAGGTGGGTACGCCGAGGCGCTTGATGAAAATGAGCCACACGTCCATGACCGCGGTGGCGCCGATGCCGATGAGCACGATATGAAAAACATCTTGCAGCAATGTCATTTGAGTACCTCTTGGATTGACCTGTGAGTCGACCGAGTTCAATATAGAAGTTGAAGTCAACTTCAAGTCAAGAGGTATTTGATGGACATTGCTGAAGTCGCCAGACGCTCTGGCGTGCCTGCATCGGCGCTGCGTTACTACGAGAAGAGGGGTTTGATTGCGTCTGTTGGTCCTCAAGGGGTTCGACGCCGCTTTGGGCCGGGGGTGCTCGATCAATTGGCTTTGATCGCGCTGGGGCAGGCCGCAGGGCTCTCACTTGATGAGATCCAGTCGATGCTGTCGCCCAGCGGACGACCGGACATAGATCGCCAGTTGCTCTCGGCCAAGGCGGATGACATCGATGCAACGATCAAGCAGCTTCGGGCCGTGAGCAGAGGGCTACGTCATGCCGCAGCTTGCCCCGCCCCCAGCCACGCCGAGTGCCCGACGTTTCAAGGTTTGCTCAAGGCTGCCGCATCCGGCGCGCTTGACCGGCAGCGGGCGGGCCGAAGGCTCGCGCCTGGCGCGTCAGTGCGCGCACGTGATCGCGACAACGACAAGCGCTGATATGGGGCTCAGCGCCATGAGAACTTGATCAGTGCGCCAGCGCACAGACCTTCCGTTGCAGTCGAGACGAGCATGGGCATACAAGGACGCCCCCAACATGAACACGCTTGCCCCCGACCACGCCGCCGCCGCTGTGGCCGCCCCGCTCATCGATGCGGCTGCCGCAGAGGCCTTGCCCACTCGTTCGGTGTTTTCAAGCCGGTTGGCCATGTGATGGTGGGTTTGCCGACGCAAGCACAGCTCGACGCCGCGGTGGTGGCGCTGGGCGAAGCCGGATGGCCGACCTCTTCCATGCGCCAGTTCTCACCCCGGGACAGCGCGGCCGAGTTGCAGGCCATGATCGACAAGGCCGGTGTCCTGGCTGGCTTTGGCTACGAGCTCACCCTGCTGCGGCGCTACCTGAGCCTCACGGGTGAGGGCTACCGCTGGCTGCTGGTCCAGGCCGATGACACCGAGCATGCGCAGGCCGCAGCGAAGATCGCCCAGGCGTGTGGCGCCACGCTGGCGAACTACTACCGAACGCTCACGGTGGAAGAGCTGATCCACGTCTGATTCAGGCGGTGCCCCATCATGGGCCCGCTCGCGGCAGGTCAGGCGCAAGTTGCCAAGCACGCGACCGCATCGGTCGATATACTGCCGTCCATGCGCCGCTGGATCACCATCCTCTTGATGATCGTGCTGCCGCTTCAACTGAGTTGGGCGGTGGCCGCCAGCTATTGCCAGGACGAGCAAGGTGTGGGTGTGCAGCACTTTGGCCACCACGCGCACCTGAACCACGACGTGGTGGACGCGGGCCAGAACCTGGCCAAGGGCCAGCAACAGGCCGACAGTGACTGTGGTTGTGCCGGGCAGTTGTGTGGTGCCCACTTCTTGCCAGTCGAGCCCGATGGCCTGGCGGATGTGACGCCGTCGCAGCAGGTCAGCACGGCCGTGTCCTGCGCCTATCCGCCGTCTGATCCGCCCAGGATCGAACGCCCCAACTGGCTTGTCTCGCGCTGATTCGGCGAGACGGTCTCTGCTTCATGCAGTTGAGTTGACGCGCCTGCGGGCGTGTTGCGGCTCGTCGAATTCACCCCCCGTTGTGTCCACAACCCGGAGAATTCGATGCACAGGTCATGGGTGCCCCTTGCGGCACTGTTCATGCTGGGCGCGGCGCTTTGTTCGCCTGCGGCCCATTCCCAAGTTTCTCAAGTTGCCCAAGCAGTTTCCCCCTCAGCGCCTGCTGGCTTGAGTCTGAGCGAGGCCATTGAACTGGCCTTGCGGCACAGCCCGGCCTTGCGCGCGGCGCAAAGCGAGTTGAAAGCCAGCGAGGGCGCGGTGTGGCAGGCGGGTGCCCGCCCCAACCCCGAGCTGGCGGCTCTGGTTGAAGACACCCGCGCGCAGACCCGCACGACCACCGTGCAACTGTCGCAACCCATTGAGTTGGGCGGCCAGCGCGCGGCACGGCTGTCGGTGGCGCAGCTGGCGCAGGCGCAGGTGGTGGTTGAGCTGCAGGCAGCGCGTGCGCAGGTGCGCGCGGATGTCACCGGGGCCTACTTTGCGTCGGCCATCGCGCAAGAGCATGTGCGGCTGGCCCAGGCCTCGTCCGAGCTGGCTGCGCGCGCGCTGGATGCCGTGGGCAAGCGCGTGCAGGCCGGCAAGGTCTCGCCTGTTGAAGAGACCCGGGCCAAAGTGGCGCATGCGGCCGCCGCGCTTGAGCTGCTTCAGGCGCAAAGCGAGCTGCGCCTTGCCCACCAACGTCTGGGCAGCTTGATGGGCCGGCCAGCCTCAGGCCTGGCGCCCATCAGCTGGCAGGCGGCTGTCGACGCTTCGGCCTTGCTGACGCCGGACAGGGTGGGCCGACAGGCGAGTCGCTTGTCCCAGTCGCCCGTGCTGAGCCAGGCTCGGCTGGAGGTAGCCCGCCGCCAGGCTCTCACCAGCTTGGAAGAGGCCCAGCGCACCCCCGACATCACGGTGACGCTGGGCGCCAGGCGCGACCAGGAGCAGGGGCGCAACCAGGTGCTCTTTGGCCTGGCCATGCCCCTGCCGGTGTGGGACCGCAACCAGGGCCAGGTCTTGCAGGCGCTGCGCCTTCAGGACAAGGCCCAGGCTGACCTGGATGCCGCCCAGAGCCGCGTGGACACACAGTGGGGCGAGCTCAACGAGCGGCGCCAATCGGCCCTGGCCGAGATCCAGGCGCTGCAGCGCGACGTGTTGCCCGGGGCAGAAAGCGCCTGGCAGGCCGCTGTGACGGGGTTTGAGCTGGGCAAGTTCAGCTTCCTGGAAACCCTGGACGCCCAGCGCACCCTGTTCCAGGCGCGCACCCAGTACCTGCGCGCGCTGGGTGACTGGCACCGCAGCAACGCTGACATCGATCGACTGCTGGGCACGGACGCGCTTGACGCACCTGCCGCCGGCCCAGAGAAGGACCAACCATGACCAAAGCAAGCCAACACCAGACCGGGCGCATCGGCCAGGGCCAGCTCATCGCCATCGCCAGCATCGTGCTGATCGGGCTGGCTGCAGGGGCCTTTGTGCTCCGGAGCGCACCTGAGGGGGCTGCACCAGACGCCCACGAGGCTCACGGCCATGCCGAGGCCAAAGAACACGACGTACACGACGAACGCGACAGCCATGCAGACGGCGATGCGCCACAGGGCGAAGAGCCCTCCATCGCGCTGGACGCCGATCAGATCAAGTCGGCGGGCATCGTGGTGGAGCCCGCTGCGGCCGGCCTGATCCGCACCACCGTGCAGATGCCCGGTGAGGTGCGCTTCAACGAAGACCGCACCGCGCATGTGGTGCCCCGTGTGGCCGGGGTGGTCGAGCAGGTGTCGGCCAATCTGGGGCAGCAGGTCCGCAAGGGGCAGGTGCTGGCGGTCATCTCCAACCTGGCCTTGTCTGACCTGCGCAGCGAGTGGCAGGCGGCGCAAAAGCGACTGGGCCTGGCCCGCACCACCTGCGAGCGCGAGAAAAAGCTGTTCGACGACAAGATCACGGCGCAGGTGGACTACCTGCAGGCCCAGCAGGCGCTGCACGAAGCCGAGATCGCGCTGGCCAATGCCGACCAGAAGCTCAAGGCCCTGGGCGCCTCACCAGGCGGTGTGGCGCTCAACCGCTACGAACTGCGCGCGCCCTTCGATGGCATGGTGGTGGCCAAGCACCTGGCTTTGGGCGAAGCCGTCAAGGAAGACGCAGAAGCCTTCACCTTGTCTGACCTGTCCACCGTGTGGGCCGAAGTCAGCGTGCCGGCCAAGGACCTCGCATTGGTGCGCGTGGGCGACAAGGTGGTGGTGCGCGCCAGCGCCTTCGACGAGGCCGCCTCGGGCACGGTGGCCCATGTCAGTGCCTTGATCGGCGAGCAGACCCGCACCGCCACGGCGCGGGTCGTGCTGGCCAACCCCAAGCTGGCCTGGCGCCCCGGCCTGTTCGTCAATGTCGAGATTGGCTCGGGCGAAGTCCAGGCGCCTGTGACGGTGGCCAGCAGCGCCATCCAGGCCTTTGAAGGCCGCGAGGTCGTGTTCGTGTCGGTGCCCGGAGGCTTCAAGCCGCAAACCGTCAAGCCAGGTCGAACGGACGGGCAGCGCACCGAGATCGTGAGCGGCCTCAAGGCGGGCGAGCGCCATGCCGCGGCCAACAGCTTCGTGATCAAGGCCGACATCGGCAAGGCCTCGGCCGAGCACGTGCACTGACGCAAAGGACCCGACATGTTTGAAAGACTCATACGCTTTGCCATCGCGCAGCGGTGGCTGGTCTTGCTGGCCGTGCTGGGCATGGCTGGGCTGGGCGTGTCCAGCTATCAGAAGCTGCCCATCGACGCGGTGCCCGACATCACCAATGTCCAGGTTCAGATCAACACGCCCGCGCCTGGTTACTCGCCGCTGGAGACCGAGCAACGCATCACCTACCCCATCGAGACGGTGATGGCGGGCCTGCCGGGCTTGCAAGAGACCCGCTCGCTGTCGCGCTACGGCCTGTCGCAGATCACCGTGATCTTCCAGGATGGCGTGGACATCTACTTCGCGCGCCAGCTGGTCAACGAGCGTCTGCAAAGCGCCCGCGAGGGGCTGCCTCAGGGCGTCGCGCCGGCCATGGGGCCCATCTCCACCGGGCTGGGCGAGATCTACATGTGGACGGTGGAAGCCAGGGATGGCGCGCTCAAGGCCGATGGCACGCCCTACACGCCCACCGACCTGCGCGAGATCCAGGACTGGCTCATCAAGCCGCAACTGCGCAACGTGCCCGGTGTGACCGAGATCAACACCATCGGTGGCCATGCTCGCCAGTACCACGTGGCTCCCTGGCCCGACAAGCTGAGCGCGCATGGCTTGACCATGGCCGATGTCGTGCAGGCACTGGAGCGCCACAACAGCAATGTGGGTGCAGGCTACATCGAGCGGCAGGGCGAGCAGTACCTGATCCGTGTGCCCGGCCAGGTGCGCAGCGTGGCCGACATCGGGCACATCGTGCTCAAGCAGGCAGGCGGTGTGCCCGTCCGCATCCGCGATGTGGCTGATGTGGGCCTGGGCCAGGAACTGCGCACCGGCGCGGCCACCGACAACGGCCGCGAGGTGGTGCTGGGCACGGTCTTCATGCTCATTGGCGAGAACAGCCGCACGGTCTCACAAGCGGTGGACCTGAAGATGGCCGAGATCAACAAGACGCTGCCAGCCGGTGTGCACGCGGTCACGGTCTACAACCGCACCACCCTGGTCGACAAGGCCATTGCCACGGTCAAGAAGAACCTCTTTGAAGGCGCGGTGCTGGTGGTTGCCATCCTGTTCCTGTTCCTGGGCAACCTGCGGGCAGCATTGATCACGGCGCTGGTGATCCCTCTGTCCATGCTCTTCACGTTCAGCGGCATGGTCAGCCAGAAAGTCAGTGCCAACCTGATGAGCCTGGGTGCCCTGGACTTCGGCATCATCGTGGACGGCGCCGTGGTGATCGTGGAGAACTGCGTGCGCCGTCTGGCTCATGCACAAGCCCACCATGGCAGGCCGCTCACCCGCCACGAGCGCTTTCATGAAGTGTTCCTGGCCGCGCAGGAAGCGCGCAGGCCGCTGCTGTTCGGGCAGTTGATCATCATGATCGTCTACCTGCCCATCTTCGCGCTGTCGGGGGTGGAGGGGCGCATGTTCCATCCCATGGCCTTGACCGTGGTGATGGCGCTGCTGGGCGCCATGATCCTGTCGGTGACCTTCATCCCCGCTGCGGTGGCGCTGTTCATCGGCGACAAGGTCGATGAAAAGGAAAACGCCCTGATGCGCGGTGCGCGGCGCCTGTATGCCCCCTTGCTGGCACGCGTCATGTCGGCCCGCCCGGTTGTGCTGACCCTGGCGTTGGTGGTGATGGCCTTGTCGGGTGTGGTGGCGTCGCGGCTGGGCAGCGAGTTCGTACCCAGCCTCAACGAAGGCGACTTTGCCGTGCAGGCTTTGCGCATACCGGGCACCAGCCTGACGCAGTCGGTGGCCATGCAGCGCCAGCTTGAGGCCAGACTGAAGGCCAGGTTCCCGGAGATCGAGCGCGTGTTCGCGCGCACGGGCACCGCCGAGATTGCAGCCGACCCGATGCCGCCCAACATCTCCGATGGCTATGTGATGCTCAAGCCCATTGAGCAGTGGCCGCAGCCTCGCAAGACCCGCGAGGCACTGATCGCTGCCGTTCAGCAAGAGGTGGCCCGCCTGCCAGGGCAGAACTACGAGTTCTCGCAACCCATCCAGCTGCGCTTCAACGAGCTGATTTCGGGTGTGCGCAGCGATGTGGCCGTCAAGCTCTTTGGCGATGACATGGCGGTGCTGGACAGCACGGCCCAGCAGATCGCGCAGGCCTTGCAGCAGGTGCCTGGTGCGTCTGAAGTGAAGGTGGAGCAGACCACCGGGCTGCCCATGCTCACGGTCAACATCGACCGCGAGAAGGCATCGCGCTACGGCCTCAATGTGGGCGATGTGCAGGAGACGCTGGCCACCGCGCTGGGCGGTCAGGATGCGGGCACCTTGTTCGAAGGCGACCGGCGCTTTGCCATCGTGGTGCGCCTGCCCGAGTCCATCCGAACCGATCTGGAGGCGGTCAAGCGCCTGCCCATTCCGCTCGCTGACCGAGACGCGCCAGCCGGTGGGACACGCTTCATCCCGCTGTCCGAGGTGGCGGCCATCGACTTCGCGCCAGGCCCCAACCAGGTCAGCCGCGACAACGGCAAACGCCGCATCGTGATCAGCGCCAATGTGCGTGGCCGCGACATCGGCACGTTCGTGAGCGATGCGCAAGCCGCCTTGCAGCAGGTGCCGATCCCGTCTGGCTACTGGACGGTGTGGGGTGGCCAGTTCGAGAACCTGCAATCTGCCAGGCAGCGTTTGATGGTGGTGGTGCCGGTGTCCTTGCTGCTGGTCCTCACCTTGTTGTTCGCGATGTTCCGCGACGTCAAGGACGGCCTGCTGGTCTTCACCGGCATTCCCTTTGCACTGACCGGTGGCGTGCTGGCCTTGTGGGCACGAGACATCCCGCTGTCCATCTCTGCCGCAGTCGGTTTCATCGCGCTGTCGGGCGTGGCCGTGCTCAACGGCCTGGTGATGATCGCCTTCATCCGCAAGCTGCGCGACGACGGGCTGCCACTGGATGCGGCCATCGAAGAAGGCGCACTGACCCGGCTGCGGCCCGTGCTGATGACCGCGCTGGTGGCCTCACTGGGCTTCATCCCCATGGCTCTGGCCACCGGCACCGGCGCGGAGGTGCAGCGCCCGCTGGCCACCGTGGTGATCGGCGGGATCTTGTCCTCAACCCTGCTGACCTTGCTGATGCTGCCGGTGCTGTACCGGCTGGCCCATGCGCGCGACCTTGACGAACCACATTCCAGGAGTTCAACATGAACAAGATATCCACCGGCCTTTTGGTCCTTTGCGCTGTGATGAGCACGGCATGCAGCCACCTCAGCCAGGAGCTGGATGGTTACCACGAGGGATGGCGCAGGGCCACTGTGCTCGAAGTGGGTCTGGCCAGCGTGATCGAGCCTGATCGTGGCGCACAGGACTGCCGGCCTGCCTGGGCTGATCAAGGCCAGGCGCAGTGGTTTGCCGTTGCTTCCTATGCCCAGGGTGGCAGTGTCAATACCCGCCAGCGACGGATCGTGGCCCTGCCCGATGGCCTGTCCGTGCGCGCAGGCGATCAGGTGGCCATCCATCTGAGCGACTGTCGCCAGCCGCTCAGGGCGGTCTCGACCAGCCCGGAGTGGCCGCGCTAGGGCGGCGCAGGACAGTTGTACACCACGCCCCCAGCGGTGTTCCAGTTGGTGATCTGGCGTGGGGTCTCGGCTTTACGAAACGGGGTCAAGTCGTGCAAGATGGCTCAAGGCGTTCGCCGCCTGACCATTGTTTGACCTCACTCCGCGTCGTCATGCCATTGCTTCCCGCCTTTTTCTCAGCCGTGCTGGTCGCGCTCCTGATGCCGGCCGCCATGGCGCAGGACGCCGTCCTGCCCAAGGACGATCCCTTCCAGCTCGACTTCTATTCAAAGTTGTACGACTACAAGGCCCCTGA
>Ga0209066_10006262_pt1 | contig 12199 bp, 10 predicted proteins | sample All_14_2_FD_187198 | JGI IMG/M metagenome (GOLD analysis project Ga0209066, IMG submission 187198) | Freshwater microbial communities in response to fracking from Pennsylvania, USA - Allegheny Zone_MetaG_DW_15 (SPAdes) (version 2) ...
CCCTTCTACCCCGCCCGTATTCCATTGATGCTCATGACAAAAACACCGTCACTCCGGCGGCTGTCCGAACAGGACCTCGCGCAACTTTACATGCAGACCGAAGCACCGCTTCGTCTCGATGCCTTGTTGCAGGGCGAAGCCAAGGGCGATGCGGGGCAGATTGCCGTCCATGATTCAGTCGGCGCGCAAACGCCTGACTTGGCGCTTATCTCGCTTTCGCTCTGCGGCCTTGTCATCGCACGCGATTATCCCGAAACCCTCAAAGACGGCATGGCCGGCCCCATCATCCGCGAACTCATCATGGCGGCAGAAGATAACCTCGTGACGGTTGGCCGCCTGTGGCTCGATTCATCGTGCTACGGCATCGCGCCCGACCCTGCGGTGGATAAGGAAATCATTCTCTCCATCCCCGACCGTTTGCGCATATTGACGTCGATATTCATGGAACTGCGCGACGCGCTGGACGACAGCAACCCGACCATGGAACGCGCGATCAAGACGCTGTATTACCAAGCGGAATCGCACGCTGACCTCGCCGACAAGTTCGTGGCGCAGCTGACGAAGCCAGCCCCCAAACGGGCTAAGCGCCCTGAAGAATCTGCAAAGGGCGCTAAGCCAAACAAAGTACTTCCCGACCAGATCCCCCTGCCGTTTGACCTGAACCGCCCCAAGCAAGGGGCCGATATCGTGTCCTTCAGCCTGTTTCGCGACAAAAAATAGGGGTTTTGCCGTGGTGCAGCGAACCCCAAATTTTACAGCCATCTATTTTTCATAGTATAAATACGGGCTATGCAAGCTGCTGCCCTATCAACGCCCGCCTTGTCCTTGAGGGCCAAACCACGCATCGACCACAAAGTCATGCAGGCATGGCAGGCGGCGACCACGCTGCCGCTTTCGCGTGCGGAGGCTATTTGTCTTGATGGCTTCGGCCCGCAGATGAAACGCAAAATTGAGGTAACGGCGCCCAATACCTTCCATGTATCGCTGGAATGGCCTGCCGATGTCGCCGTTGAAAGCAACGGGCCCAAAAAAGCGACGAGCGATTTTTACCTCAATTTCAATGCCCGCGTTTTGCAGGACGGTAATATTTATGTGCCGACCCCCATGCGCGGTGCAGCCCTTGGGCCCCGTTTCATGGCAGCCCGTTTACGCCTTGGCCGTGCGCTGCGTTTCACCCGCATGGATTTTCAGATCGCGGGTGACTTGGGGGCCTATGTGTGGTCACGCGGGCATGTCACGCCCAATGCTGCAACGCGCGGCTGGCTGTCAGGCAATCTGCAAAATCGTCTGGCCGCGCTCGAGCCCGTTATCAGCACGAAGCAGTACAAAGAGATTGATGCAGCCACCCGCCTGAACCGGCCGGATGATTTATACCGCATTGCCAATATGCGCGATGTGCTGGGCCGCGATGGCCGCAATATTTTTCTGGGCGCGATGGAAGGGTTTGACAGCCAGTTCAACCTCGATGCGACCGAACTGATCAAGCCTAATCTGACCGTGGGCAAATTCATGCTGGCGCGCCAGTCTTTCATTGCGAGTGTGCCGCTGGATTGCCCCGTCTATACCGAAACATTTATTGAATTGCTTCACCCGCGCAAACCATTGCATTCGCGCCCCTTGATGTCATGACGATTATTCCAAAATTCACATACCATGCCGATGCGCCCTGCACGGATATGGCGGCCTTCACGCAAATACCGGAAGCCACTATCAAAGCGCTGGCCACGCATGGTTTGCCACTCGTAGAAGAATTTGGGATCAAATCATCGGGCCTGCCCGACGGATTTTTTGAAGTGGTTTATAAGGGTGCGGGCTTCAGCGATAAATATTCCCTATCGTTTGCTGACAGGTTGGTTGGGCAGGGCTTTGTCAAAAATTGCCGCCATGACCGTACGACAGGCCGCGCCATGTTTGCCAACCGTGCGTTGGTAGGGTTGGTGCTGGGCATGGAAACGGTCGGCCTTCATGCATCCGAACTCATGGGCGCATATAGCTGGCCCAAGGCCGGTGTTTATGTCGATGAAACCGACATCGAACGCCTGCGCCATGATTTGCGTTACAGGGCCGAAATATTATCGCCCTATCTTGATTCCGATGCTGCAAGCCTTGTTTATGATTTATGCGAACTGCGCGAACCGCAATCATTGGCTGCGCTGGCCGATTTGTGGTGGCCGCTGCCGATTGAAGAGGCCGATTTTAACCGCGCGCAAAAGCATACAAACGGCCTGTACACGCTGGCCGAATACCAGCAGGAAGGCTTCCTGAAAAACGGCATCAGCGCCGCACATTTTTTACTCTGCGGTCTGTCATACAAAGCGCATATCAATTTGCATGACGCAACGCAGATGGACGCGCTGGAAATGTATAGCGGTGTTGAGGTGCGCGATATTGCGAAAGGGGTTATTCAACCCCCGCAACCCGACAGGGTTATTCAACCCACGCAATACGCAGAATATTCGTCGAGCCCGCTGTCCCGAATGGTACACCGGCTGTAATCACGACGCGCTGGTCTTTCACGGCCAGCCCTTTTTCTTTGGCAATGCTTGTAGCTTTGGTGACCATATCGTCAAAGCCGATAATATCTTCGCTGTGCACCGGGTGCACGCCGTAGGAAAGCGCCATGCGCCGTGCGACCGATGCGTCAGGCGTCAGGCATAAAATAGGCACATCGGGGCGCTGGCGCGCGGCACGCAAAGCGGTAAGCCCGCGTGACGTAAAGGTCACGATGGCTGCGGCATTAATGTCTTTGGCAATATAGTGGGCCGATGCCGAAATCGCGTCTGATGTATCGCCAAGGGCGGTATCGGGGTGTTCGGCATCCATCACGGGGCGGTAGAACGGGTCGGATTCCACCGAACCCGCAATACGGTCCATCATCGTAACGGCTTCAATCGGGTACGAACCTGACGCCGTTTCAGCCGACAGCATGATGGCATCGGCCCCATCGTAAATGGCGGTCGCAACATCCGATGCTTCGGCGCGGGTTGGTGTCGCCGATGAAATCATCGACTCCAGCATTTGTGTCGCCACGATCACGGGCTTGCCTGCCATGCGTACGGCCCGCACGATTTTCTTTTGCACCGGCGGTACACGTTCTGGCGGTATTTCAACGCCAAGGTCGCCGCGCGCAACCATCACGGCATCGGCCTGCTCGATAATTGCATCCAGCTGTTCAATGGCCGATGGCTTTTCAAGCTTGGCAATAATTTTGGCAGCGCCGTTGGTCAGCTTCTTGGTTTCGGCCACGTCTTCGGGGCGCTGGACAAAACTTTGCGCGATCCAGTCACAGCCCATATCCATGGCGGCGGTTAAATCGCGGCGGTCTTTTTCGGTGAGGGCGGGAATGGGCAGAATGACGTTCGGCACGTTCACGCCCTTGTTGTCCGATATGCGTGTGCCGGAAATGATTTCGACCAAAAGGCTGGTGGCGGTTTTCTCGCGTACGATCATGTTCACCTTGCCGTCATCGACCAGCAGGGTCATGCCTTCATGGGCGACAGCAATAATTTCGGGGTGTGGCAGGCAGACGCGGGTCTCGTCCCCCGGTGTCGTATCAAGGTCGAGGCGCAGTTTGTGGCCGGCAACAACATCGATGGCTTTGTCCTTGAATTTGCCAACGCGCAATTTCGGCCCCTGCAAATCGGCAATAATACCGATGGGGTGGCCGACCGCGCGCTCAAGGTCGCGGATAATGGCAAGACGCGCCATATGGTCAGCATGCGTCCCGTGCGAGAAATTGAGGCGGAAGACATCGGCTCCGGCTTCGAACAGGCGGCGGATCATGTCGGCATCGGTTGATGCCGGCCCCAGCGTGGCCACGATGCGGGTGCGTCTATGGCGGGGCAGAAAAGCGGTTTTTGGCATGGTTTAACCTCGATTGTTGCCTTATAGTAACAGACAAATCAGTCCGTTACACCCCACTCAGCATCGTCTGAACCTGCCATGACCATTTCAAATACGCCACGCACCACACACGCGCCGGACCTTCTGCTTTTCGGGTCGGAGGTCGGTGTTGATGCCATGCACAAAGCATTGCTGGCAACGGGTGATGCCATTTCGATCGCGACAGTGGTGGTTGATATGTCGGCCCCTGATGCCGTGCTGCACGACATGGCGGTGCAGGCCTGCGCTACATATAACGTGGCGGCCTTGATGCTGGCATCCAATGCGCTGTCGCTTCGTCTGGCAGATAACCTTAAAGCCGTTCTGGATGTGCCCGTTCATACGGTGCTGCCACCCTTGGCCGAATCGGCCCGCCTGACCTGCACCCGCCATGTGGCCCTGATGGCCCAGCCATCTGTCATCGACCACCCTGTCACCCGCCGCCAGATAGCCCTGTTCGCTGAGCGCGGCCTGCGGGTCACGCCCGTGTCGGCGACCGGCCTTGTCTATATGGCTCATAGGCACCTGCGCGAATCGGCTTTGCCTGATATTGGCGCTTTGCGTGACCAGATGGCAGCGATTCGCACCGACATACGAATCGACACCGTGATTCTGGCGGCGGCCCACGCAACCCGCCTGCGTGGAATGCTTGAAAAAGCGGCCTTCCGGCCTTTCTACTGGGTCGATGCAATCACCTGCGCGGCCAATCGCTACCACGGTTTGCGGGCAGTTGGCGCACCTGACACTACATTTAGTAGCCGAGCCTCCTGATTCGGGTAGGGCATCACCGCCCCGATCCAATTTGCAACAAGACTGATTTCTTATTCCCATGCCCCCTCAAGGGGTATTTTCTTTCCCTAAAATGGGGGCAGCACTGTCCATAACCATGGGGATAAAGGGTTATCTATTCATGCAAGTGCATGAATATCAGTGGCTTGAATTGTGGAATGAAAAAATCAACATCAATGACTCGATTTCATTAAAATTAGGAATAATTTCCCCTTCCCCTTACCACAGCATCTAGTATCATTGATGGTGTTGAGACACTACGGGTTGTGGAATTCTTCTGCGGCTCTCAAAGTTGCCAAAAAACCGCCATATTTCAATATGGCCCCATTCCAAAACGGTCTGAGAAGGGCCGTGGCGGGATGAGTATCGAAAAAAAGGGAGTAAAGCATGTTCGACATCGCACAAGTAGAAGCCGGTCCAAGGGTTCGTATTGACCGTAGCCGTGATGCGAAGTTAACCGACTTTGGGCGCGCCACGCTCGATGACCGTTATTTGCTGCCCGAAGAATCCTATCAGGATCTGTTTGCGCGTGTGGCCATGGCCTATTCGGACGACTCCGAACACGCCCAGCGCATTTATGACTATATATCGAATCTCTGGTTCATGCCGGCAACGCCCGTGCTGTCCAACGGCGGCACCAACCGCGGCCTGCCTATTTCCTGCTTCCTCAACGAATGCCAGGACGACCTCGAAGGTATTGTCGATCTCTGGACCGAGAACGTCTGGCTGGCTGCCAAAGGCGGCGGCATCGGTTCTTACTGGGGTAATCTGCGCTCGATCGGCGAGAAAGTCGGCCGTAACGGCAAAACCTCGGGCATCGTGCCGTTCATCCGCGTGATGGATAGCCTCACCCTCGCCATCTCGCAAGGCTCGCTGCGTCGCGGCTCGGCTGCATGCTACCTGCCTGTCAGCCACCCTGAGATTGAAGAATTCATCGAAATGCGCCGCCCCACCGGTGGCGACCCCAACCGCAAGGCCCTCAACCTGCACCACGGCGTCGTCATTCCCGATGCCTTCATGCAGGCCGTGGAAAACGATGAAGAATGGGCGCTACGCTCACCGCACAACAATGCCGTCATCGATAAGGTGAAGGCTCGCGACCTCTGGATCCGTATCCTGACCGCACGTATCGAAACGGGCGAACCGTACATCCTGTATATCGACCACGTGAACAAGGCCATTCCCGAACATCACAAAATGGCCGGTCTCAACGTTAAAATGTCGAACCTGTGCTCGGAAATTACACTGCCGACCGGTATCGACCCAGACGGCAAAGACCGCACAGCCGTTTGCTGCCTGTCCTCCGTCAACCTCGAAACCTTCGAGGAATGGCACGATAACCCGACCTTCATTGAAGACATCATGCGCTTCCTTGATAACGTCCTGACCGACTTCATCGACAAAGCGCCCGACAGTTTTGCCAAAGCCAAATACGCGGCCATGCGCGAACGCTCGGTAGGCTTGGGCGTCATGGGCTTCCACTCGTTCTTGCAAGGCAAAATGATCCCGATTGAATCGGTCATGGCCAAAGTATGGAACCGTCGTATGTTCAGCCAGATCAAACGCGGCGTCGATGACGCCTCGAAAAAGCTGGCCCATGAACGCGGGCCATGCCCTGATGCCGCCGATTACGGCGTCATGGAACGCTTCTCGAACAAGATGGCCATTGCGCCGACGGCCTCCATCTCGATCATCACCGGTGGCACGTCACCGGGTATCGAGCCGAACGCCGCCAACGCCTACAACCACAAAACCCTCTCCGGCTCATTCGCGGTCAAAAACCCTTATCTCAAAAAGATTCTGGCTGAAAAAGATATGGATACGGACGATGTCTGGTCCTCGATCTTCACCAACGAAGGCTCGATCCAGCATCTGGATTTCCTCTCGGATATCGAGAAAGACGTGTTTAAAACGGCGTTTGAAATTGACCAGCGCTGGCTGATCGAACACGCAGCCGACCGCACGCCGTTTATCTGCCAGGCCCAGTCGCTCAACGTCTTCCTGCCGGCAGACGTGCACAAGAAAACCCTGCATCAGATTCACTTCGATGCATGGCGCAAGGGCGTGAAGTCGCTCTATTACTGCCGTTCACGTTCCATCGCCCGCGCAGAAAGTGCGGCAAGCTGGCAACGTGCGAAGGACAAGACAGCAGCCGACAAGGCCGCCGAAGGTCCAGCGAAATACGAAGAATGCCTAGCCTGCCAGTAGGCAGTACGGGGCATTAAAAAAGCGCCGTCTGCCCTAAAAGCAGATGGCCACACTTGGGGAGAGATGAAATGAAATCCGACACACTGGACGGCGTGCGCGCCTTCCATGAAGCCTATGGCTTGCCGGTTAAAGATGCGCCTGATTTAAGCGACCAGCGCGTGAATACCCTGCGTATCAATTTGCTGCAGGAAGAACTGGACGAGCTGAAAGACGCCTTGGCTGAAAACGACCCGGTCGGCGTGCTCGATGCCTTGACCGACTTGCAATATGTGCTGGATGGGGCTTATCTGTCACTTGGCTACCACGCCTTGAAAGACGTAGCTTTTGCCGAAGTGCAGCGTTCCAACATGTCGAAACTGGGCGCTGACGGCAAACCGGTCGTCCGCCCTGAAGACGGTAAAATTTTAAAAGGCCCGGCCTATTCGCCGCCAGACTTAACCAAAGTCATGGATGCGTGGCTTAAAACGAATAAAAAAGCCGCATAAGACAAACAAAACGAAAGACAGCAACGGAGAGTACAATGTCGAGATTACTGCAGGAACGCCACGTCTATAAACCCTTCTTGTACCCATGGTGCTATGAAGCGTGGCTGACGCAACAGCGCGTCCACTGGCTGCCGGAAGAAGTGCCGCTGGCGGAAGACGTGCGCGACTGGCGCAAAAAACTGACCCCTGAAGAAAAGAATCTGCTGACCCAGATTTTCCGCTTCTTCACGCAGGCCGATGTTGAAGTCAACAACTGCTACATGAAGCACTATTCCCGCGTGTTCGGACCTGTTGAAGTGCAGATGATGCTCGGTGCTTTCGCCAACATCGAAACCATCCACATCGCAGCCTACAGCCATTTGCTCGATACCATCGGCATGCCGGAAATCGAATATTCCGCCTTCATGGAATACAAGGAAATGAAGGACAAATACGATTACATGCAAACGGCCAACATGAGCAGCCGTCGCGACATCGCCAAAACCATGGCCATGTTCGGCGCCTTCACCGAAGGCCTACAATTGTTCGCATCCTTCGCGATTTTGATGAACTTCCAGCGCTTCAATAAAATGAAGGGTATGGGCCAGATTGTAACGTGGTCGGTGCGTGATGAAACACTGCATTGCCTCTCGATGATCCGCCTGTTCAACACCTTCATCGATGAAAACCAGGACATCTGGGATGACCAGCTGAAAGAAGAAATCACCGATAGCTGCAAAACCATCATCAACTATGAAGATGCGTTCATTGACCTCGCATTCCAGCAAGGCGGCATCGAAGGCCTAACAGCCGAGGAAGTGAAACTCTACATCCGCTACATCGGTGACCGCCGCCTGCAGCAGCTCAACCTCGAGCCCGTTTACGGCATCGACAAAAACCCGCTGGGCTGGATGGACGTGATGATGAACGGTGCTGAACACGTGAACTTCTTTGAAAACCGCGCGACCGAATATTCAAAAGCTTCAACCGGCGGTACATGGGAAGACGTATTCTCGGATGACCTGTTCTCAGGCAATTACGGCAAGAAAACACCGGATGAACCGCTCGATGGCGTCACCGAAGCCGCCGAATAACGATTTTACCGCCTCCTAGTGGTGAAAGCCCGCCCCCTCAAAAGGGCGGGTTTTTTTATGACGGAATGCTTCTATATATAAAGCCATGGCACGCATCCTCGATACCTTTCCCGACCCTGTTTATGACCCGCAAAGCGATAAGGCGCGTATCGTACTGGGTGGCGGCTGCTTTTGGTGTACCGAAGGCGTGTTCAGGCAGGTGCCGGGCGCGACCAATGTCGTGTCAGGTTACACCGGCGGCACGGCAGCCACTGCCAACTACAAGGATGTCTGCGAGGGCGATACAGGCCATGTCGAGGTGATCGCTGTGGAATACGACCCAGCCAAAACATCGCTGGGACAGATATTGAAAGCATTCTTCTGGCTGGCGCACGACCCCACGCAGGTCAACGGGCAGGGGCATGATATCGGCACGCAATATCGCTCGGCCATATTTTATGCCGATGATACGCAGCGCGACGTGGCTGCGAAATACATAGCCCAGCTGAATGACGCCCGCATCTTTGACAAGCCAATCGCAACAGCGGTTGAAAAGCTGGATGTGTTTTATCCGGCCGAGACCTATCACCAGAATTACGCCGCCCTCAACAATACACAGGGTTATATAGCGGGCGTGGCCCAGCCGAAAATTGATCGGACCCGCCGCCTGCTTGGGGTTGGCTGAATCATACCGTTTTATGCATGGGTGCTATGCAGCAATCGCTTTGCATAAGAATCCGTTATCGGGTGTAAACCTCGGGGCTCGAAATTCAACCAGAGCGTTTGCCAGAGCACTGAATGCACTTTTTTCTGCGTACCCAATGTGGTGTTTTCTGGTCCCTGCAAGATGCATCAAATGCAAATTGCGATACACACCAACCCTTTAATGTACCGGCTTCGGGCGCATCCAAGTTATGGGTGAAGGCTGATGGTAAGGCCATGCCTGCCCTGCCGTTTGAACCGGCGAGCACACGCATATTTGAAGCCTATAATCTGGCTGCCATCTCTGAGCGCACGATCGCCCGCGCGGTCACCTTCCATAGCGAAGATACGCTGAAAACAGGCTGGATAAGCCCTGATGGCGCTTATTTCCCCGTGCGCTACGGCTCGCATATTCCTTTTATGAACGGCGTGCTTGATAAACAGGCCGATGAACTGGCTGGCTGGATCAGTGTGCACGATGATTTCTGGTGCCTGATTGAAAAATCAGGCCGCAAGACAGGCAAAATCAGCGATGGCCAGAAAGAAACGCTGGCGGTGATTGGCCGTAACCCCGCCGACCCTTACGCTGCGGCTGACCATCGCGTCGAATTTGAAATGGCCATGCCTGACTGGCCTGCGCGCAAGGCAAAGCTTGATGCCGCGCATGAAAAGAAAATCGAAATGCTGATTATCGGCGCGCGTGAACTGACGCTCGATGAAAAAACAGCCCTGAACGATACTTTGCACAACGCCGCAATACGCACACAGCAAACCACCAAGACCTTCAGGCCCGTTCTGGCAACCGCGCAACCGGCCACCAGCATATTGCGGCTGGCCTAACATGACCGACATGATTTTACCTGAAAAACACAGGGCCATGATGCTGGGTGGCACCATGGGCCGTACGGTGGCAATGCCATTCGGTATGGAAGCATCAACGCCCGCACATGCGCTGACACACGCGGCACCTCTGGCATTTCAGTTTGGCCTGAATGCACGCGCCCGCGTAATGGATGCGGCCAGAGAAACAGCAATTATAAATGATGCTGTCGATACCGATGTCATGTACGCCAGCGGTGCTATCGCAGGCCTTGTGCACGATGTTGCAACAGGGAAGTGCCTAAGCCATGCATTGAATCGGGCATATAACGGATTGGGGATCATCAAGGGCGAGGCCGCAACACAATTGCGCGCATCCTTCCGCGTAGCCAGTGCAGCCGCCTTCAGCCAGCCGTTCAATGCCGGCGCTATAAACAAGCTGGCATCCGTACTCGATATTAAAACGCCCTCGGCCGCAGTGCCTGTATGGGCGCAGGCCATCTATGCTCTTACATCTGTACCCGCGAGCGGGGGTATAGGTAGGCATGGTTCGTTTGCTGCGTTGTTTAAAAGAACAATCGACCTTGCGGCAGGCCATAATGGTGACCGTGTGGCGGTGGCAACCATTGTAGGGCAAGTGATGGGCGCGGCCTGGGGCCCGAAAGTTCTGCCACCCGATTTGGCTGCACGGCCATAAAAATCGCACAATAAAAAACCCGCCAGCAGGCGGGTTTTTTATCATGATAAATTGAAGCGCGTAAACTCAGTCGCCTTTCAGCAAGCGACGGACGCCGTTGACTTCGTCAGCGAACAAATTGTCGCCGCCCATCAGCTCTTCAACTTTTTTAACAGCATGCATAACCGTCGTGTGGTCACGGCCACCGAACTTACGGCCGATTTCAGGCAGTGAACGGGTGGTCAGTTTTTTGCACAGATACATGGCAACCTGACGTGGGCGGGCCACGTTGCGGCTGCGGCGTGCTGAATGCATGTCGGTCAAGCGCAGGTTGTAATGCTCGGCCACTTTGCGCTGGATTTCGTCAATCGTGATACGGCGTTCGTAGGAACGCAGCACGTCAGACAGAACTTCCTGCGTGATGTCGAGGTTCAAAGGCGCGCCGGTCATATCGCGGTGGACGGCGAGGCGGTTAAGCGCGCCTTCCAGTTCGCGGATGTTGGATGTGATTTTACCAGCAAGGAAGTGAACGACATCCTGTGGCAATTCAACATTCATCAAAGCGGCTTTCGATTTGACGACATCAAGACGCAGATCGAACGTGGATGGTTTGATGTCGGCAACAAGGCCCCAGCCAAGGCGTGAACGCAGGCGTTCATCAAGGCCTTCGAGGTCCATCGGTGCACGGTCGCCCGAAATGACAATCAGTTTACCTTGGTCAACAAGGGCGTTGAACGTGTGGAAGAATTCTTCCTGCGTCGTGTCTTTGCCGGCAATGAACTGGATGTCGTCGATCATCAGAACATCGACCGAGCGGAACTGCTCTTTGAAGTTCATGGAATCCTGACGGCGCAAGGCGCGGACAAACTGGTACATGAATTTTTCAGCGGAAAGGTAAACAACCTTACGGCTTTGTTTTTCACGCAGGGCATGGGCCATCGCATGCATCAAATGGGTTTTACCAAGGCCGACACCGCCATAAATATACAGCGGGTTAAATGGCATGCCGTTGGCTTCGACGACGCGGCGCGTGGCAGCGTGGGCAAATGCGTTTGGCTTGCCGACAACAAACGTGTCGAAGGTAAAACGTGGGTCCAGTGGTGATGACAATTCGGAATAGATGTCAGGCTCGCCGGCACGGGCAGCAGCCGATACATCAAGCGCGTCGCCGGTGCGGGTGGCAGCGCCTGCATCACGCAGGGCCTGCACTTGCACAACAATCTGCACGCGCTGGATATCACCATTCGCTTCGCGGCACAGGGCCACGATACGGTCATGGTAATGTGACCCGATCCAGTCACGCATAAAGCGTGTTGGCACCGATACCTCAAGCGTGCCCTGATAAAACGCCTGCAATTGCATCGGCTTCAACCAGGAACGGAATACGGCTTCGCCGTATTCGGCACGCAGGGACTCGTGAACGGCTTCCCATACGGACAAAATTTCAGGGGTAGGTTCGGTGTTCAGTTTAACTGAGCCGCCGGTCGTCACTTGCGCCTGTTCGATTTTCGCGGTGCCGGCATTGGCTTTCTTATTCATCTTAGGAATCCCCCTTGGACCATTTTTAAGTATTTCTTGCGGCTGAT
>Ga0209066_10006264_pt1 | contig 12198 bp, 14 predicted proteins | sample All_14_2_FD_187198 | JGI IMG/M metagenome (GOLD analysis project Ga0209066, IMG submission 187198) | Freshwater microbial communities in response to fracking from Pennsylvania, USA - Allegheny Zone_MetaG_DW_15 (SPAdes) (version 2) ...
CCCAACTTCCGGTGGGGGCGGCATCGACGCCGCCTGTCTATCGTGTGACGCTACACCACCGTCACAAGGGAGCGACGATGTCGGAACCGCTCGACCGCTATCGCGAGGTCGTCTCGCGCAGCGAGGCGGATCCCGAGGCGTTCTGGCTCGAGGCCGCTGCGGCCGTCGACTGGACCACGCCGCCGACTCGCGCCATCGAGACGCGCGACGACGGCTCGTGGACGTGGTTCCCCGGCGGGGAGCTCAACACGAGCTGGAACGCGCTCGACCGTCACGTCGAGGCCGGCCGCGGCGACGACCTCGCGCTGGTCTACGACTCCGCGATGACGGGCACCCGTCGCCGGTTCACCTACCGTCAGCTGCGCGACAGGGTCGCGCGCTTCGCCGGCGTGCTGCGCAGCGCGGGCGTCGAGCGCGGCGATCGCGTGCTCGTCTACCTCCCGATGATCCCCGAGGCGGTCGTCGCGATGCTCGCCTGCGCGCGCATCGGCGCGATCCACTCCGTCGTCTTCGGCGGCTTCGCGGCCACTGAGCTCGCCGTGCGCATCGCCGACGCGCAGCCGAAGGTCCTTCTCACCGCGAGCGGCGGCCTCGAGCCAGGTCGGGCCGTCGAGTACCTCCCGATCGTCGCGAAGGCGCTCGAGCTCGCTCCAGGGCCGGTCACCACCGTCGTCGCGGTCAAGCGGCCGGCGATCCCCGCCGACATCAACTCCTACGACGGGCGCGGTGGCGCGACCTGGCTCGACTGGCGAACGGCCGAGGCCGTCGCCGTGCCGGCCGAGGCCGTGCCGATGCGATCCGACGACCCGCTCTACGTGCTCTACACCTCGGGCACGACCGGCGCGCCGAAGGGCATCGTCCGGGATCAGGGCGGTCACGCCGTCGCGATGACCTGGTCGATGCGCAACGTCTACGGCGCCGGCCCCGGCGACGTGTTCTGGGCCGCGAGCGATGTCGGCTGGGTCGTCGGGCACTCGTACATCGTCTACGGGCCGCTGCTGGCCGGCGCGACGACGCTCATCTACGAGGGCAAGCCCGTCGGCACGCCGGATGCGGGCGCGTTCTGGCGCGTCGTCGAGGAGCACGGCGTGAACGTGCTCTTCACCGCGCCGACGGCGCTGCGCGCGATCCGACGGGTCGACCCGGACCTCGAGTTCCTCGCCGAGCACGACATCTCCGGGCTTCGCGCCCTCTTCCTCGCGGGCGAGCGGCTCGATCCCGAGACCTGGCACTGGGCGATCGACGCCCTCCACTGCCCCGTCGTCGACCACTGGTGGCAGACGGAGACGGGGTGGGCGATCGCCGCGAACCCCCTCGGCATCGCGCAGCTGCCCGCCAAGGCCGGGTCGACCTCCGTGCCGCTGCCCGGGTACCGGGTCTCGGTCCTGGACGCGAAGGGCCGGGAGATCCTCGAGCCGGGGCAGGAGGGCAACATCGCCATCCGGCTGCCGATGGCGCCTGGCAACCTCCTCGGCATCTGGGGCGCGCCCGAGCGGTTCCGCTCCTCGTATCTGCAGGCCTTCCCCGGCTGGTACGCGACCGGCGACTCCGGACACGTCGACGAGGACGGCTACCTCTTCGTCATGGGCCGCACCGACGACGTCATCAACGTCGCGGGGCACCGCCTGTCGACCGGGTCGCTCGAGGAGGTCCTCACGATGCACGAGGCGGTCGCCGAGTGCGCCGTGATCGGCGTCCACGACGAGCTCAAGGGGCAGCGCGCCGCCGGCTTCGTGACGCTCAAGGCCGGCCACGACGTCGACCGCGCCGAGCTCGCCGCGCAGCTCATCCGCCTCGTCCGCGACCATGTCGGACCCGTCGCGGCGTTCAAGGACGTGACGATCCTCGACCGGCTGCCCAAGACACGCTCCGGGAAGATCCTGCGAAAGACCATGCGGCAGATCGTGGACGGCGACGAGGTCACGGTGCCGGCGACGATCGAGGACCCCGCGACGCTCGACGACCTGCGCGCGGCCATCGCGACCAGCCCCATCCCCGACTCCTACCCGGCCACCGAGGGCATCGCCGTCGCTCGTGGCCGCCGCTGAACGTCCATCCCGCACCGTCGACGAACCACCCGAACACCCGAACACCCACCGCACTGCACGCGCACGAGGCAAGGAGGCCCCATGCCAGCGATCGACTACGTCCGCTTCCGGGAACGAGCGGACTTCCAGGCACTGCGACGCCGACGGCGGCGCTTCGTGTTCCCGCTCGCGATCGCCTTCCTCGTCTGGTACTTCGCGTACGTCCTCGTCGCGGCCACCCAGCACGAGCTCATGGCGACGCCGGTGCTCGGCGCGATCAACCTCGGCCTGCTGCTCGGCCTGCTCCAGTTCGTGACGACCTTCGTCATCACGATGCTCTACGTCCGGTTCTCGAACCGCGACCTCGACCCCATGGCCGCGGGGCTGCGCGACGAGCTCGCCGCCGAGGCCGGCACCACGACCGGGCCCGAGGAGGTCGCGCGATGACGATCAACAACGACCCCGTGCTCAACATCTCGATCTTCGTCGCCTTCGTCGCGGTGACGATGGTCATCGTCATCCGCGCGTCGAGGAACAATCGCACCGCCGCGGACTACTACGCGGGCGGCCGCTCCTTCACCGGCGGGCAGAACGGCTTCGCGATCGCCGGCGACTACCTGTCGGCCGCGAGCTTCCTCGGCATCGTCGGGGCCATCGCGATCAACGGCTACGACGGGTTCCTGTACTCGATCGGGTTCCTCGTCGCCTGGCTGGTCGCACTGCTGCTCGTCGCCGAGCTCATGCGCAACACCGGCAAGTTCACGATGGCGGACGTGCTCTCGTTCCGGCTCCGGCAGCGTCCGGTGCGCGTCGCCGCGGCGATCACGACCCTCGCGGTCTGCTTCTTCTACCTGCTCGCGCAGATGGCGGGCGCCGGCGGGCTCGTCTCGCTCCTGCTCGGCGTCTCCGACAAGCTCGGGCAGTCGGTCGTGGTCGCCGTGGTCGGCGTCCTGATGATCGTGTACGTGCTCATCGGCGGCATGAAGGGCACCACCTGGGTCCAGATCATCAAGGCCTTCCTGCTCATCGGCGGCGCGGCCGCGATGACCGTCTGGGTCCTGGCGATCAACGGCTTCTCGCTCTCCGGCCTGCTCGAGTCGGCTGTCGCCGCGTCCTCGACGACGCCGCCTGACGCGATCCTCTCCCCCGGACTGCAGTACGGCGCGAAGCCGCTCGACTTCATCTCGCTGTCGATCGCGCTCGTGCTCGGCACGGCGGGACTGCCGCACGTGCTCATGCGGTTCTACACCGTGCCGTCGGCGAAGGAGGCCCGCAAGTCGGTCGTCTGGGCGATCTGGCTCATCGGCATCTTCTACCTGTTCACGCTCGTGCTCGGCTACGGCGCCGCGGCGCTCGTCGGGTCGGAGACGATCAAGGGCGCGCCGGGCGGGGTGAACTCCGCGGCCCCGCTGCTCGCGCTCGCGCTCGGAGGGCCCGTGCTCCTCGGGGTCATCTCGGCGGTCGCGTTCGCCACGATCCTCGCCGTCGTCGCCGGGCTCGCGATCACCGCGGCGACCTCCTTCGCGCACGACATCTACGGATCGGTCATCAAGAAGGGCGCGGTGTCGCCGGACGCCGAGGTGCGGGTCGCGAAGATCACGGTCGTCGTGCTCGGCCTCGGCGCGGTCGCCGGCGGCATCGGCGTGCAGGGGCAGAACATCGCCTTCCTCGTCGCCCTCGCCTTCGCGGTCGCGGCCAGCGCCAACCTGCCGACGATCCTCTACTCGCTCTACTGGAAGGGCTTCACGACGCGGGGCGCGGTCTGGAGCATGATCGGCGGGCTCCTCTCGTCGGTGCTGCTCATCGTCTTCTCCCCCGTGTTCTCCGGCACCGAGACGAGCATGTTCGGCGCAGGCGTGAACTTCGCGTGGTTCCCGCTGAACAACCCGGGCATCGTCTCGATCCCGCTCGGGTTCGTGCTCGGCTGGCTCGGCTCGGTCACGACGCGGACCGCGGAGTCGCCGGTGCTCGCCGCCGAGATGGAGGTGCGCTCCTACACCGGATTCGGCGCGGAGAAGGCCGTCGAGCACTAGCCGAGGCTGCGCGGGGCGGGGTGGACGGCGGAAGCGCCGTCCACCCCGCCCCGTCAGGAGCCGGCTCGGCTCAGGCGCCGGCGAGCGACGCCGCGAAGCGCGAGGCGCCGGCGACGCCGCCATCGGCGAGGGCGCGCACGAGCGCGGAACCCACGATGGCGCCGTCGGCGTACTCGAGGACCTCGCGCACCTGCTCGGGGGTGGAGATCCCGATGCCGACGCAGGCGCGCACCGTGCCGGCGTCGCGCATCCGCGTCACGAGCGCGCGCGCGGCGGCGTCCATCTCGGCGCGCGCACCGGTGATGCCCATGGTGGAGACCGCGTAGGTGAATCCGCGACTGGCCGCGGCGATCTCGCGCAGGCGGGCGTCGCTCGAGCTCGGCGCCGCGAGGAACACGCGATCGAGGCCGGTCCTGTCGCTCGCGGCGATCCAGTCGGCCGAGGCGTCCGGGGTGACGTCCGGGGTGATCAGCCCGGCGCCGCCGGCGGCGAGCAGGTCGTCGGCGAAGCGGTCGACCCCGTACTGCAGCACCGGGTTCCAGTAGGTCATCACGAGGATCGGCGCGTCCACCCGGGCGCGGATCGCCTCGACGGCGCGGAAGACGTCCGTGAGCCGGAAGCCGCCGTCGAGGGCCGCCTGCGCGGCCTCCTGGATGACGGGCCCGTCCATGACCGGGTCCGAGTACGGCACGCCGAGCTCGAGTGCGTCGACGCCGTGCTCGACGAGCGCGACGGCCGCGTCCACGCTCGTGGCGAGGTCGGGGAAGCCGACCGGGAGGTAGCCGATGAGGGTGCCCCGACCCTCGGCCTTCCTCGCGTCGATGAGCGGAGCGATCGAGTGCACGGTCATTCGCCCGCCCCCTCATCGAGCAGGCCGAACCAGCGGCCGGCGGTGGCCATGTCCTTGTCGCCGCGGCCCGAGAGGCTCACGAGGATCGTCGCGTCGGGTCCGAGCTCGCGCCCGAGCCGGAGCGCGCCGGCGAGGGCGTGCGCCGACTCGATCGCCGGGATGATGCCCTCCGTGCGTGCGAGGAGGCGCAGCGCGTCCATCGCCTCCGTGTCCGTCGCCGGCTGGTAGCTCGCGCGGCCGATGTCGGCGAGCCACGCGTGCTCGGGGCCGACCCCCGGGTAGTCGAGGCCGGCCGAGATCGAGTGCGACTCGAGCGTCTGCCCGTCCAGATCCTGGAGCACGTAGGTCCGCGCGCCGTGGAGCACGCCGGGCCGGCCACGCTCGATCGACGCGGCCTGGTGCTCGGTCTCCACGCCGTCGCCGGCCGCCTCGATGCCGATGAGCGCGACGTCGGCGTCGTCGAGGAAGGCGTCGAAGATCCCGATGGCGTTGGAGCCGCCGCCGACGCAGGCGACGACGGCGTCGGGGAGCCGCCCGGTGAGCGCGAGGACCTGCTCGCGGGCCTCCTCGCCGATGATCTTCTGGAAGTCGCGGACCATCGCCGGGAACGGGTGCGGGCCGGCGGCGGTGCCGAAGACGTAGTTCGTCGTCTCGACCGACGCGACCCACTCGCGGTAGGCCTCGTTGATCGCGTCCTTGAGCGTGCGCGAGCCGGTCGTCACGGGGATGACCTCCGCGCCGAGCAGGCGCATCCTCGCGACGTTGAGCGCCTGGCGGCGCGTGTCGACCTCGCCCATGTAGACGGTGCACTCCAGGCCGAAGAGCGCCGCGGCCGTCGCCGTCGCGACGCCGTGCTGCCCTGCGCCGGTCTCGGCGATGACGCGCGTCTTGCCGAGCCGCTTCGTCAGGAGCGCCTGCCCGAGCACGTTGTTGATCTTGTGCGAGCCGGTGTGGTTGAGGTCCTCGCGCTTGAGGATGATCCGCGCTCCCCCGGCGTGCTCGGCGAAGCGCGGCGCCTCGGTGATGATCGACGGCCGGCCGCTGTAGGTGCGGTGCAGCTCGGCAAGCTCCGCCTGGAACTCTGGGTCCACCCGCGCGGCCTCGAAGGCGGCCGTGATCTCGTCGATCGCCGCGATGAGCGACTCCGGCATGAAGCGTCCGCCGTACTCGCCGAAGTACGGGCCTGGCTGGTCGCGTAGCGACATCGTGTCCTCGTTCCGTTCGGTTCAGGCCCGCGGCGCGGTCGCGTCGATGAACGCGCGGACGCCGGCGGTGGGGTCGCCGTCGGTGACGAGCGCCTCGCCGACGAGCACGACGTCGGCGCCGTCCTCGCGGTAGCGCACGACGTCGGCGGGCGACGCGACCGCCGACTCCGCGATGGCGATGGTGCCGGCGGGCAGGCGGTCGCGCAGCCGGCCGAACAGGCTCGTGTCGAGCTCGAAGGTCGAGAGGTTCCTCGCGTTGACGCCGACGAGCACGGCCCCGAGGTCGACCGCGCGATCGGCCTCCTCCGCGGAGTGCACCTCGACGAGCGGGGTCATCCCGAGCTCGGTGACGAGCTCGTGCAGCGCGCGCAGGCGCGCCTGCTCGAGCGCGGCGACGATGAGGAGCACGAGCGAGGCGCCCGCCTCCCGCGCCTCGAACACCTGGTATGGCGTGGTGACGAAGTCCTTGCGCAGGACGGGCACGTCGACCGCCGCCGCGACCGCGGCGAGGTCGTCGAGCGAGCCGAGGAACCGGCGCTGCTCGGTGAGCACGCTGATCGCGCTCGCACCGCCGTCACGGTAGGCCGAGGCGAGGACGACGGGCTCCGGGATGTCCGCGAGCGGGCCCTTCGAGGGGCTCGCACGCTTGATCTCGGCGATGACGTGGATGCGGTCGCGCGGGGCGAGCGCGGCGACGGCGTCGAGCGCGGGCGGCGCGGCGATGGCGGCGGCCTCGACGACGCTCAGCGAGCGGACACGCTCCCGCTCGCCGGCGTCCGCGAAGGCCCCGGCGACGAGGGAGTCCAACACGTCAGTGGTGCTCCTTCGCCACGAACCGCGGACCCCGCACGCCGTACCCGGCCTTCGCGAGCAGCCAGCCGACGAGGACGCCGACGACCGCGAGTCCGGCGGAGGCCCAGACGAGCCAGGCGAGGTCGAACCAGAAGGCGACGGTGCCGATCGCGAACGCGACGAGGATGATCGTCACGGCGGTCCACGCCGCCGGCGAGTTGCCGTGGCCGGGGTCGTTCTCTGCGCTCATGGGCGTTCCGTCTCCTGATCGTCGGACGAGGCGATTCTATCGGTCGGCGGGGGCGCCGCGTGCGCATCGGTCGGGTCGTCGCCGCGCGAGATCGAGTCCCACGCCTCGATGGGGTCCCCGGTCGCGGCCGCCGCGGCACCGGTCCCCCGCTCGTAGCGGCGGCCGGACGCCGGCCAGTGCCGCGAGCCGACGATCACGCCGACCCCGAGCGCCGCAGCGGCGAGCCCCGCGACGATGGCGAGCACGGGCCACACGGTCGCCGCGGCCGACTCCACGAGGTCGAGCGCGCCGGTGCCGCCGATGCCGGTCCGCTCGGCGACGACGCGCTCGAAGAGCTGATGCGGATCGGCGAGCACCGCGACCGCGGCCGCGACGGCACCGACGCCGACGAGCGCGACCACGGCGCCGAGGACGCGTCGCAGGCCGACCCCGGCGATCGCGAGCACGCCGGCGACGGCGAGGAGGGCGAGCGCGATCGCGAGCACCGCCCCGGCGGCGAGGTCGCCGCCGATCGTCAGCGGCTCCCCCTGCACCACGAGCTCGAACCACGGCTGCGACCACGCGAGGAGCATCGTCGCGGCCGCGAGCACGATCGCGGCGATCGCGGCGGGACGGCGTCGCATCATCGGCCCGCGCTCATCGGCGCCGCAGCGCGTCGGCGATGGCGATGGCGCGCAACGGCGCCGCCGCCTTGTTCACGGTCTCCTGCTGCTCGGTCGCCGGGTCGGAGTCGGCGACGAGTCCGGCGCCGGCCTGCACGTGGGCGACGCCGTCGAGGATCGTCGCCGTCCGGATCGCGATCGCGAGGTCGGCGTCGCCGGCGAAGTCGATGTAGCCGACGACGCCGCCGTAGACGCCGCGCGCGGCGGGCTCGAGCTCGTCGATGATCTCGAGGGCCCTGGGCTTCGGCGCGCCGGAGAGCGTGCCAGCGGGGAAGGTGGCCCGGAAGACGTCGACCGGCGTGGCGTCGGCGCGGACGTCGCCCTCGACAGTCGAGACGAGATGCATGATGTGGCTGAAGCGCTCGACGGCCATGAACTCCGTCACGGCCACGCTCCCGGCCCGGCAGACCTTGAGCAGGTCGTTGCGCGCGAGGTCGACGAGCATGAGGTGCTCGGCGCGCTCCTTCGGGTCCGCGAGCAGCTCATCGGCGAGGGCGGCGTCCGCCTCGGGGGTCGCACCGCGCGGACGGGAGCCGGCGATCGGGTGCATCGTCGCGCGTCCCCCCGTGACCTTGACGAGGGCCTCGGGGCTCGAGCCGACGATCGCGAGCGGACGGCCGTCCGGCGTGCGCAACGAGACGAGATACATGTACGGCGACGGGTTCAGCGCGCGCAGCACGCGATACACGTCGAGCGGCTCGGCCGCGAGATCGTGGTCGAAGCGCTGCGAGAGCACCACCTGGAAGACGTCGCCGTCGCGGATGAAGTCCTTCGAGCGCACGACCGAGGCCTCGAATGCCGCCGGCGAGCCCTTCGGCCTCGCGGTCGGGACCGTCTCGAGGTCGATCTCGGCGACGTCGGGCGCCGACGGCGCGGCGAGCGCCGCCTCGAGCCGGTCGAGACGAGCCTGCGCATCCGCCCAGAGGGCCTGCACCGCCTCGGGGTCCGATGGGTCGGTCTCGTCGCCGAGCACCGAGGCGATGAGCGTGACCGTGCCGAATCGGTGGTCGAGCACGACGAGCTCGGAGACGAAGACGAGCGCCTGCCCGGGCACGGCGAAGTCCGCGGGCGGCGGCGACGGCAGGTGCTCGATCTGGCGGATCGCATCCCACCCGATGTATCCGACGAGCCCGCCGGTGAGCGGCGGGTGCCCGTCGACGCGCGGGGTGGCCCAGCGCTCGTAGAGGGCCGCGACCGCCTGCAGCGGGGCCGCATCGACGGCCGCACCGAGCGCGCGCTCCGCCGGGATGCCCGACGCGGTCCACACCGTCGACTCGCCGTCCTGCGAGAGCACGCCGAAGCTGTCCACCCCGACGAACGACCACCGCGACCAGATGCCGCCCTGCTCGGCCGACTCGAGGAGGAAGGTGCCGGGGCGCCCGCCCGCGAGCTTGCGGTAGATGCCCACCGGCGTCTCCGCGTCGGCGAACCGCTCGCGCAGCACCGGTACGACGCGGTGGCCGGCCGCCAGTCGCGCCGCGAGCTGCTCTCGCGTGGTCGTCTCAGCCATGGTCGACCTCCCCCGTCTGATGGTCCTGCGGCGTCGATGCGCCGACGACGACGTCGATCGGGTCGACGTCGAAGCAGGCGTGCGCGCCGGTGTGGCAGGCCGCGCCGAGCTGCTCGACGCGCACGAGGAGCGTGTCGGCGTCGCAGTCGAGCGCCGCCGACCGGACGTACTGCCGGTGCCCGCTCGTGTCCCCCTTGCGCCAGTACTCCTGCCGGCTGCGGCTCCAGAAGGTCACGCGGCCCTCGGTGAGCGTCCTGCGCATCGCCTCGCGGTCCATCCAGCCGAGCATGAGCACCTCGCCGGTCGACTCCTCCTGGATGATCGCGGGCAGCAGGCCCGCGTCGCCGAATCTGGCGCGGTCGAGCACGGCGGCGACCGCCGCCTCGGCGCCGGGCGACCCGCTCATGCCGCGACCGTCCGCCGCACGACCACCCCGGCGTCGTCGAGGGCCGACTTCACCTGTCCGATCGTGAGTTCGCCGTTGTGGAAGACCGAGGCCGCGAGCACGGCGTCGGCCCCGGCGGCAACCGCCGGCGCGAAGTGCTCGAGCGCCCCGGCACCGCCGCTCGCGATGACCGGCACCGAGCTGATCTCGCGCATCGCCGCGACGAGCTCGAGGTCGAATCCGGCCTTCGTCCCGTCGGCGTCGATCGAGTTCACGAGCAGCTCGCCAGCACCACGCTCGATCGCCTCCGCCGCCCAGGCGAGCGCGTCGAGCTCGGTCTCCTGGCGGCCGCCATGGGTCGTCACGACGAAGCCGGACGCGGTCAGCGGGCTGCGCTTCACGTCGAGCGAGAGCACGAGCACCTGGGCGCCGAACCGGTCGGCGATCTCGCCGACGAGCGCCGGCCTGGCGATCGCCGCCGAGTTCACGCCCGTCTTGTCCGCGCCGTGCGCGAGCAGCCGCGCGACGTCGTCGGCCGACCGGACCCCGCCGCCGACGGTGAGCGGGATGAAGACCTGCTCGGCCGTCTGCCTGACGACGTCGTACATCGTCGCCCGCTCGTCGACCGTCGCTGTGACGTCGAGGAACGTCAGCTCGTCGGCGCCCTGCTCCCAGTAGGTCCGCGCGAGCTCCACCGGGTCGCCGGCGTCGCGCAGGTCGAGGAAGTTCACGCCCTTGACCACGCGACCCGCCGCGACGTCGAGGCACGGGATGACGCGCACGGCGAGGCCGGTGGCGGCGGTCATCGTCGGCTCCGGTCCATGTCAGATCCTCGCGGCGTGGATGGCGCTGACGAGGATCGCCCGCGCGCCGACGGCGTAGAGCTCGTCCATGACGTGGTTCGCGTCCGCGCGCGGCACCATGGCGCGCACCGCGACCCAGGCCGGATCGTGCAGTGGCGAGACGGTCGGCGACTCGATGCCCGGCGTGATGCGCGTCGCGACGTCGAGGTGCTCGCGCGCCACGTCGTAGTCGATGAGCACGTACTGCCTGGCCACGAGCACGCCCTGGAGCCGGCGCTGGAGCGTCTCGATGCCCGGCAGGCCGGGGTTCGCCGAGACGAGCACCGCCTCGGACTCGAGGATGACCGGCCCGAAGATCTCGAGCCCCTGGGCGCGAAGGGTCGAGCCCGTCGACACGACGTCGGCGACCGCGTCGGCCACGCCGAGGCGCACCGCCGACTCCACCGCGCCGTCGAGGCGCACGAGCTGCGCGGTGATGCCGTGCCCGGCGAGGAAGTCGCGCACGAGCCCCGGATAGCTCGTCGCCACGCGCACGCCCTGCAGGTCGGCGAGCTCGGCGAAGGCGCCTGGCGGACCGGCGAACCGGAACGTCGACCCGCCGAAGTCGAGCGAGGCGACCTCACGGGCGGACGAGCCCGAGTCCAGGAGCAGGTCGCGACCCGTGATGCCGACGTCGAGCGCGCCCGAGCCGACGTAGGTGGCGATGTCCCGCGGACGCAGGAAGAAGAACTCGACGTCGTTGCGCTCGTCGCGCACCGACAGGGCTCGCGGGTCGCGGCGCTCGGCGTAGCCCGCCTCGCGCAGCATCTCCGCGGCCGTCTCGCTCAGCGAGCCCTTGTTGGGCACCGCGATCCTCAGCATGACTGACCTTCTCGGAAGTGGGTGGCCGGAACGGCCCGGACGGTGGACGACCTCAGAGATGTCGCCAGACGTCCTCGGGCTCGATCCCGGTCGCGAGCATGAGCACCTGGAGGTGGTAGAGCAGCTGCGAGATCTCCTCGGCCGCCTCGTCCTTCGACTGGAACTCGGCCGCCATCCAGACCTCGGCGGCCTCCTCGACGATCTTCTTGCCGATCGCGTGCACGCCGGCGTCGAGCTGCGCGACCGTGCCAGAGCCCTCGGGCCTCGTCGCGGCCTTCTCGCTGAGCTCGCTCCAGAGCGCGTCGAAGGTCTTCACCCTCCGAGGGTACCGGAGCGCCGCGCCCGCGCGGGACCGCTCAGCGGACGCCGAGGAGGTCGATGACGAAGACGAGCGTGCGGCCCGAGAGGCGGTGGCCGCCGCCGGCGGGACCGTAGGCGTAGACCGGCGGGCAGACGAGCTGACGGCGGCCGCCGACCCGCATGCCGGGGATGCCCTCCTGCCAACCGCGGATGAGGCCGTTGAGCGGGAACTCGATCGACTCGCCGCGGCCCCAGGAGGAGTCGAACTCCTCGCCGGTCTCGAAGTCGACGCCGACGTAGTGGACCTCGACGCGCGCGCCCGGCGTCGCCTCGGCGCCGTCGCCGACGACGAGGTCGGTGATGACGAGCTCGGTCGGGGCGTCGCCCTCGATGAAGTCGATCTCGGGCTTGGTCTTCTCGCTCATGGGATCAATCCAAGCAGACTTCGGCCCGGTGCCGGTGCCGGTCGGTGCCGATCAGTGCCGGTGCGCCGTCGCGGCGGCCGCGCGGAGCCCTGCGA
>Ga0209066_10006265_pt1 | contig 12198 bp, 15 predicted proteins | sample All_14_2_FD_187198 | JGI IMG/M metagenome (GOLD analysis project Ga0209066, IMG submission 187198) | Freshwater microbial communities in response to fracking from Pennsylvania, USA - Allegheny Zone_MetaG_DW_15 (SPAdes) (version 2) ...
CAGGTGGTCGCCCAGCAGCCATTGCAGCTCATCGCGCGGGGTGGGCATGTGGTCCACGATGGTGGGTTGCCCGGTGGGTGGCAAGCTGGCCAGCTCGTCCCCCGCCGCCTGCAGCAGGGCAGCGAAGGTGTCGGACACCTGGGCATCGGGTGCGCCAAGTGCCTGCGCGGACTCGGCTTCCAGCAGGCGGCCCAGGGCCGTCTGCCCGACCGGTCTGTGCAGCAGCTCGGCGAGCAGCGCCAGCCTGGGACGCAGGCGCCGACGCGACCGCACGATGGCCTGCAAACTGGCGCCCTGCCCGCCGGGTGCCCGTGCGAATTCGCGACAGGCCTGCGCCACGGCCAACAGGTGCACGCACAGGTTGCCGCTGTCAACGGTCGACACGTAGCGCGGGGGCAGCGGCTGCAGCGTCTGCGTGTCGTACCAGTTGAGAAAATGGCCGCGATGGCGTTCGAGCCGGTGCAGGGTGGCCAGGGTGGCCTCCAGGCGCAGCAGCATGTCCTGCGTGCCGATCCAGCCGAACTGGCGGGCGCAGGCGGTGCTCAGTAGGTACAGGCCGATGTTGGTCGGCGAGGTGCGATGGGCCAGGATCTCGTAGGGCGCGCTCTGCAGGTTGTCGGGCGGCAGGTGGTGGTTCTGCGCATCCACGCAACGCTCGAAAAGACGCCAGGTGTCGCGCGCCACACCGTCGAGCAGCTCGCGGTCGGACGCAGACAGCGTCTCCGGGTGCTTCGCCCAGGGCCGGTTGGCCAGCCAGATGGCCAGCGGTGCAACGCCCCAGAGCAAGAGAAGCGCCCAGCCGGCCCAGCCGCCTGCCCCACCAAGGAACCACAGCGCGCCAGCGCCCAGGCCAACGGGCAGCAGTTCGGCCAGGTGCCGTTGCAGCGTGGCCCGCAGGCCGGTGCCCAGGCCCGCGCCCGCTGCTTCGGCCGTGGTCCATTGCAGCAGCTGGCGGCGGCTGCGCAGCAGACGGTAGGCCGTTCTCAGCACGGCGTCGAGCGAGCGCAGCGCGTGCTGCGGCAACAGCATCAGGTGCCACAGCCCGCCGCCCAATGCACGCAGCAGGTCCAGCGAAGCGGTCGCCACGAAGCGTTCCCCCGCCAGGTCCCAGCGGCGCGGCACCCAGGCCGCCAGCGAACCCATCAGCGGCCCTGCGGCATAGGCCGCCACGGCGAGCGCGACCGCCACCGGCACGGTGAGGCCGTGGCCGGCCATGGCCAGGGCGATCAGCACCAGCGCAGCGGGGGCCACCAGCGAACGGCGCAGGTTGTCCAGCAGCTTCCAGCGGTTGATGGCACCCAGTGGCCAGCGCCGGTGGCTCAGCAGAAAGGGCAGCAGTTGCCAGTCGCCGCGCATCCAGCGGTGCTGGCGGGCGGCATCGGCATCGCTGTGTTCGGGATCGGCCTCGATCAGGATGACGTCGCTGACCACGGCGCAGCGCGCCAGCGCGCCTTCAAGCAGGTCGTGACTGAGCACCTGCTCGGTCGGCAGGCGGTCGCCCAGCACGGCATGCAGGGTGGTCACGTGCAACAGCCCTTTGCCGGTGAAGCTGCCTTCGCCGAACAGATCCTGGTAGGCATCGGAGCTCATGGCGCTGTACGAATCGATGCCGCGCTGCCCACCGAACAGCCACTGCCAGGGCGTCAGAACGCCGGCGGTGGGCAGGGGTGGCGTCAGGCGCGGCTGCAAAATGCCATAGCCCTGCACCACGCGCCGGGCGGCGCCGTCGAGCACCGGCCGGTTCTGCGGATGCTCGGCCACTCCCACCAGCGTGCGAAGGCGGCCCGGCGGCAACTGGGTGTCGCTGTCGAGGGTGAGCAGGTAACGGGTATCGGCCGCCGTGCGCGAGAGTTCGGCGAGGTCCAGAAAGGGGCCGGAGGTCCCCGTCGCGAGGGCAGCCAGCAGTTGCTGCAGCTTGCCCCGCTTGCGCTCCCAGCCCAGCCAGCGGCCCTGTGTGGCGCTGAAGCTGCGCGCGCGGTGCAGCAGCACAAAACGCGGCGGCGTGCCGGGCTCGGCCGGGTGTTGCCGGTTGAGGTCGCGCAGGCCGTCGGCGGCGTGGGCGAGCAGCGCGGCGTCGTCGGCGCAGCACTCGGTGTCGGCATCGCGCCAGTCGGTGAGCAGGGCAAACTGGGCGCTGGGCTCGGGGTTGGCCAGGTGGTGCAGCTGCAGACGCTGCACCAGCGCGTCGATGCTGGTGCGGTGGGTCAGCAGCGCCGGAACCACCACCAGCACGCGCGCGCTGGCGGGTATGCCGCCGGCCAGCAGCAGGCGCGGCAAGTGCATGGGCTGCACCGACTCGCTGACAAGGCGGTTGACCAGGGCCACCACCGCTTCGGAAGCGGGCAGCAGCATCAGCAGCGCGGTGAGCACAAAGAGCGAGATCGCGGCCAGGCCGGATGCGCCCCACCCCGCTGCCGGCAGCAGGGCGGCCACCAGCGCGCAGCTGCCCAACGCCAGCGTGCCCGGATAGGCCGGGGTGCGCGATACCCGCAGCGCCGAGCGCCGCCAGCCGCTGCGGCGGTGGCGCACGCCGAGCGAACGCTCCAGCGCACCACGGCCTTCGCCCTGCAACCAGTGGGCCGCCAGGCCGGGGGGGCTCGAAGCCGAAATGGCGCCCAGCAGTTCACGGGCCACCTGGGCTTCGCTGCGGCCGCTGAGCACCGACAGCCGTTCGATGCCGTGCAGCGTGGCGTTGCGGGTGATGTCGTCCTCCGCCGCAAACACCGGCGATTTCAGCATCTCGCGGATCACGCGGCTGGTGCGGGTGACGATGTCTTGCCAGTCGGCCGCTCCGATCTGGCGCAAGGCGGTGACCGCGTTGCCGATGCTCAGATGGTCAGCCGCCTGGTCGGCGGCTTCCTGCGCCTGCAGCGCAGCCGGATCGGGCACCCGGACCTGCAGCCAGCCCTGCGTCTTCGCAAAGTTGCCATCGCCCGGCATGGCGACCTGGCCGAGCAATGCCCGCATCAGGGCGCTGAGAAACACCTGGCCCACACCGCGCCGGTCCATGCTTGCATGCAGGGCCTGCAGCTCGTTAAGGGGCATGCCGTGAACGCGCTGCGCGCACAGGCCGGCGAGTTCCCGCGCGGCCTTCTGGCTCGCGATGCGGTCGGCCAGGCGGCGCAGGTTCTCCACCAGGACCACGCGCAAGGTGGTGGGCAGCGCCCACAGCTCGCCCTGGCTGAGTTCGCGTGTGTCCTGGTAGGCGTCCAGCAGCTGGACCAGCAGGTCTTCATCGAACGCGCTGTCGGTGTGGGCCACGTAGGCCCAGGCCACGCCGTAGATGCGCGGCAAGCCGCACAGGGGCTCGTCCTGCAGCACCGGCAGGGACCTGTAGTAGTGCGCAGGCAGGCCCTCGCGGATTTCTCGCAGCTGGGCCTCGATCAGGTGGAAATTTTCAAACAGCCATTCGGCCGCCGGACTGATGTCCTGCCCGGCCAGCGCTTCGCGCTCCACGTAGTGGTAGGCAGCGCGCAGCGTGCGGATGTTGTTCTGCAGTCGCGGGTAGAACGTGGCCTGGCCAAAGCGCGCCGCCCCTGCGCGGTGCGAGGCACCCAGGCTGCGGCCGTGCTGCGCCAGCCGGGCGCTGCCGAACAGCTCGGAGCGAATCGGCTCCAGCGCGGCCCCGCGGCGGGCATCGAGCATGCCCTCGAGCTTTGCGGGTATCCAGGCCCACCGGGCCCTCAAGCGGGCAGCCACCGTGCCTCAGCGCAACAGCCAAGGCACACCCACCAGCAGGGCCAGCACCAGCACTGTGGTGACCACGCGGGCGGCCAGCACCTGGCGCACCTGGTCGGCACCCGCCTGAAGGGCGTGCAACCCGCCGCGCCGGGCTCCGCAGTCGCTCAGGTGAGCACTCAGTGCGCGGTGCTCGTGGGCCGAAGCGCTGGCCGGTCGGCCCAGCGAAGCGGTGTCCCAGCTGGGTTGGGAGGAAGCGTTGTGTGCCATGGTCATCGCCTTTGTCGGATGGAAAGGAAGCTGGTCAAACAGCGCGCATGGCTGACACGCCTGGCCGGGGAAGCCACCGCCGATCAGGATGGGCGCACCGTGCCGGCGCGATGTGGCGGCAACGCGGGTCACAAGGGGCTTCGTCCCTGGATCACCCGCAGCAGCACGATCACGATGGCGACCACCAGCAGGATGTGGATGAAGCCGCCCATGGTGGTGGCGGTGACCAGGCCCAGCAGCCAGAGGACCAGAAGCACGACGGCGATGGTGTACAGCATGGCAGTTCCTTGAGAACGGTTTGAGGGAATCAGGACGGCGGATGCCGCGTTCGGGAGCGGCTCCACCAGAGCCAGCCCAGCGCCGCGACACCCGCCGTGACCACCACGGCCGCGGGATGGCGGCGCAACAGGCTCATGGAAGCCTCCAGCGGGCGCGAGCCCGCGTCAGTCACAGGGGCCGAAGGGCGGGCGCGCAACCACGCCTGTGCCAGCGCGCCGAGCAGCGGCAGCGCGCCACGCACGGCACAGCCGAGCACCGGTGGATGGACGGGTGACCGCACATCCCGATCCAGCCAGGCGGCGATCTGCTCCCGGCTGCGTTCAAGCTGCTGCCGTGCGTCGCCGGTGGCCATGGTCTGCTGGCCTGCCATGTCATGCCTCATGGTGCGGGGTGCCGCGCCAGCATGGCCGCGTCTTCGGCCAGCTGCACACGCAGCCGCGCCCAGGGTTGGGCGACGGTGTGCCCGCTGGCGTGCCACCACGCCCACACGCCGATGGCGGCCGGCAGCAGGGGCGTGGCCACGAACAGCCAGACCGTCTGCGTAACGCCCGCTGGCAGCGCTGCCCAGAGCAGCACGGCCACACCGGCCAGCACGGTGGCCACCGTCAGGCACAGGGCGCCGGTCAGCTGCCACAGCAGGCGCCGCCGCAGGGCAGCGCCGCTGATGAGCAGATCTTCGGACACCAGGCCGGCGTAGGCCCCCACATGGCTGGCCAGCAGCATGGGCTGGGCGACAGCAAGGCGGAACACAGGATGGATCATGTGCCAGCGCGCGGCGTCAGCGCCCGCCCTCTCTTTGGCGGCTGAACAGCGCCAGCAGGCCCATGAGCGCTGCGCCCACCGCGGCGGCCATCAGCATGGACTTGATCGGCTGGTGCTGGATGTAGTCGGTGGTGGCCTGCCGGGCGTGCGAGGACTTTTCGCGCAGGAGCTGCCCCCCGTCTCGCAGAGCGTCCAGGCCGCGGTGGGTGAGCACGCTGGAGTCGTGCGCCAGCTGATGCAGGGCGGCGCCGGTCTGGGCGCGTGCGCTGCCCAGGCCATCAAGCCCCTGCTGGGCCAGCTGTTGTGTGGATCGGATGGCGTGCTCGGCGCTGAGCGCGGCGTCCTGGGCCAGGACCGTGGCTTCGTCGCCGAGGGCTTTGACGGTGGTGTTCATGGTGACCTTTCGTGGAAGGAACAGAGCCGGGCGGCTCACTTCTTGTCTTCGACCTGATTGCCGATCACACCGCCGATGGCGGCGCCACCGAGGGTGCCAAGGGTGCCTCCGCCGGTGAGCACGGAGCCACCAATGGCGCCGACGCCGGCACCGATGGCGGTGTTCTTGTCCTGCTGTGACATGCCGGCGCAGGCCCCGAGCGCCAGGAACAGGGCGAGCGCGGCCCCCGGACGGAGGGCCCGCGAAAGGGCGTGGCGTGGTGTGTTCATGTGAAACCTTTGAAAGTGAATGGAGGGACTGCGGCGGGCTGCCGGATCACTTCAGGCGCATGTCGTTGCGCACCGAGCGCACACCGGTCACGCTTTGGGTGAGTTGCACCGCACGCTGGATGTCAGCCGCGGAACCGACAAATCCGCTGAGCTGGACCACGCCCTTGAAGGTCTCGACGTTGATCTCGGCCGATTTGAGTGCGGCGTCATTGAAGATCGCTGTCTTCACCTTGGCGGTGATGGCGGTGTCGTCCATGTACTGGCCGGTGCTTTCCTGGGTGGCGGTGGAGGCACAGCCGACAACACCGGTGAATGCCGCCGCAGCAAGCAGGAGGATGGAGAAGCGTTGGGTCGCCGATTTCATGATGAGTAACTTTCTGTGGGAGTGGAACGGCGGCACACGACACAGGGTGCGGTACCGCAGGGCCATGTCTGCACGAGGCCCATGCCCGCACAGTGAGGCCGGCGGTTGCGCCCGTCTGTTCGCTGGCGAACCAATCGATTGGCCTGTCGGCCCGGGTTGACGACGGGGTTTGCGTGCCCCGTCAAGTTGATGTACGGTGAATGCGCGAGATGTGTAACCCTGCCAGCCTGATCCCGGATGCAGGGTTCGCTGGCGCGTCACCGGTCAACAAAGGACTCTCATGCTGTTCCGATTCAAATCCCAGGCCACCGCCGATCTGGTCATGCTTGAGGCCGATGCCAAGGCGGCCCTGCGGCTCATGGGCAAGGCCATCACGCCGCAAGGGGTGGTCAGCCCGGACCAGTTGTCCCGGGCCATCGCGGTGCTGCAGCAGGCTGCCAGTGAAGACCTCGCCTTGCGGCGGAAAGAACGCCAGGGCGCCCCCGATCTGGACACCGGCGCCGACGACACCGACCCCGACATCCGCGTGTCGCAACGTCTGGTGCCGCTGATCAACCTGCTCGACCAGGCCAATCAGGCCGGCGTGGCGGTGGTCTGGTCCGACAGCTGACCGGTCTTATCCCGACCAGGGGCCTCAGGCCCCGCCGTCGCCAGCCTCTTCGTCCAGCCGCTGGCGCAGCAACCGCAGCACGCGGTGCATGGCCTCCAGGTCCTTGACGGCCAGGCCGTCGGCCAGCCGGTCCATCCAGGGGGCCTCGCGCACCATGGCCTGATCAAAAGCCTGGCGCCCCGCCACGGTCAGCACCACCAGCGAGGCCCTGCGGTGGTGCGGGTTGTCGGCGAAATCGACAAAGCCCTCCTGCGCCAGGTCGTTGACGATGCGCTGCACGTTCTGGCGGTTGGCCCCCATGTCACGCGCCAGCCAGGCCACCGGCTGCGGCCGCTCGGCCGCCACGATCGTGCCCAGCACCTGCCAGCGGGCACTGGTCAATCCCAGCGGCGCCACCAGGCGGTCGCCCGCGGCCAGCAGGCTGCTGCTGACCTTGAACAGATCCAGTGCCGATGCACTCAACGCGGCCCCGGCGGGCGTTCTGGCTGGGGATTTCATGACGTTTCGCCACCTATGCAAAAAGACTTCTTCACCCCATATTGACATCATGATGTCAATATGGAACAGTAAAACCTGTCAGATGCAATGTAGCGCATCAGCACCCGCCCAGCCAGAGCCCCCTTTCCGAAGGAACACCTCATGAACAAGACCTCGCTCCACGCCGCCGCCGGCACCCTGGCCCTGCTGCTGGTGGCCAGTTTCTGGACCGCCACCCTGGTGTCTGAACTGTTCCTGGACTCCACGGCCGTGGTTGCCGTCAAACAGGCCATTGCCAGCTACGGACTGGCCGGCCTGGTCGTCGCCATGGGCGCGACCGGCGGCACCGGCTTCGCACTGGGCAAGGCACGCCAGGGCCGCCTGGTCGACGAGAAAAAACGGCGCATGCCGCTGATCGGCGCCAACGGCCTGCTGGTGATGGTCCCGGCAGCCCTCTTCCTGGCGCACAAGGCCGGTGCCGGCGAGTTCGACCGCGTGTTCTACGCAGTGCAGGCGCTGGAACTGGCGGTGGGTGCGATCCAGCTCACGCTGCTGGGTCGCAACTTCCTGGCGGGCCTGCGGCTGGCGGGCCGGCTGCGCACAGCCCAGCGGCCATGAGACCCATCGACGGGTCCAACCAACCGTCCTTGACCCAACCGTTTTGCAACACCGGCCGCTTCTGCTAAGTTGGCGGCATGACACTGCAATCGCTTGGTCTGGACCCCGGGTCGGCAGACGCGGCCCGTGAACGGTGCGGGCCTGACTTTTCCGTGGCCCGCATCACCGCGGTGGACCGGGGCCGCTACCTGGTCCGGGGCGACGCCGGCGAGGTGCCGGCGGAGTTGACCGGCAAGTTTCTGCACCTGGCCGAGACCTCGGCCGAGCTGCCCTGCGTGGGCGACTGGGTCTGCGTGCAGTACCGCGACGGCGGCACCCAGGCCAGCATCCACCAGCTGCTGCCGCGCCGTTCGTACCTGCGCCGCAAGGCCGCGGGGCGCGACATCGAGTTCCAGATGATGGCCGCCAACATCGACGTGGCCTTCATCGTGCAGGCCTGTCACTTCGACTTCAATGTGCAGCGGCTGGAGCGCTACCTGGTCATGGCCTGGGACGGCCACATCGAACCGGTGGTGGTGCTGACCAAGACCGACCTGGTCAGCCCACAGGCCCTGCAGCAGCAGGTCGACCAGATCCGGGCCAGGGGCGTCACGGCCCAGGTGCTGTGCATCAGCAACCTGACAGGCGCTGGCATCGAACAGGTCCGCGAACGCATCGAGCCCGGCAAGACCTACTGCCTGCTGGGTTCGTCCGGAGTGGGCAAGACCACGCTCATCAACCACCTGATCGGCGGCGGCGCGCTGGAAACCGGCGTCGTCAGCCACACCGGCGAGGGACGCCACACCACCACCCGGCGCCAGCTGATCGTGCTGGAGCACGGCGGCCTGCTGATCGACATGCCCGGCATGCGCGAGCTGGGCATGCTGGGCTCCCAGGAAGGCATCGACGAGACCTTTGCCGACATCCACGCCTTCGCCCAGCACTGCCGGTACCCCGACTGTCGCCACCTCGGCGAGCCGGGCTGCGCGGTGCGCGCCGCCATCGGGCGCGGCGAAGTGAGCGAAGAACACCTGCAGAACTACCTGAAGCTGCAGAAAGAGGCCGAGTTCAACGACCGTTCCTACGTCGAAAGCCGCCAGAAAGACCGCGCCTTCGGCCGGTTTCTGCACAACTACAAGAAGCAGAAAGACGGGCCCGGCCGGCACTAGCGGCCACGCCACCGCCCTCACCTGCCCCCCGCCCTCAGACCGGTTCCGGGTCCTCGGGCAACTGGTGCGCGTTCACCGCCCAGTGGACATGCGAACCGAAGAAGGCGTTGCTTGAAGGCGGCTGGTCCAGCTCGGTATGGAACAAGGCCCTGGCGATGTGCAACTCGCCCGGGTAGCGGCCTGATCGAAAGAACATCGGGCTGCCGCAGTGGCTGCAAAACCCGCGCGCGGCGCCCTCTGCGGTCTCGAACCAGCGCAGCTCACCACCGGGCGCGGTGATCTGCACCGCCGGTTCGGGAAACCCGGCCCAGGTGACAAACGGCGCGCCGTGGGCGCGCTGGCAACGGGTGCAGTGGCAATGGGCCACCCACAGCGCCGGCAGCGCAGCAGAGAAGCGCACCGCGCCGCACAGACAGCTGCCTTGGGCTGGGTTTGACATGGCGCAATCGTAGGTCGTGATCTAGCTAGGATACGGGCAGTACCAATACAAACGGCCAGAAGCTGAAGAGCAACGCCACATTTGATATTGATATGCGGGAGCCAAGTGACTCTACTAGCGAATGAGTTTCTCGACATGAGGCAACGAAAACAGAAGAAAACCCGGCGATCCTCGAGACAGGACCGCTACGATGCGAAGCGTGTCACACGCCAATCAGCACTACGTACCTAGGTTCCTGTTGGAGCAATGGCACACGCCACCAGACAATAAGCTAACCGCGTTCCGCTGGACGGACAAGCATCTGTTAAATCATCGGTACAAAGCGAAATCGGTGGCTAAGGAAAGACACCTGTATTCGCTAGAGCGATCCAAAGGTGAGCCTGACGTTCAGGTCGAGCGCGACTTCCTAGGGCCGCACATCGACGACCCAGCTTCGGTAGTTCACGCACAACTTCTTAGCCATGGCGTTAGCAACCTGACCCGAGAAGAGAAGATGACATGGTCACCCTTCCTCATATCGCTCCTGTTGCGCGCGCCCCCCATGATTGCGCATCTACGAAAACGTGGTCGAGAGATTCTGTCCGCCGGGCTTGATGTGGCGCCAGAGGAGTACCTCGTAGTACGCGGCACGGAACCGGAGACGACGCTGCGCGGGTGGGTCGAGAAACACCAACCGGATGTGCTCGACGACCTGGGCGTAATGACACTGCCGAAGCTCGTTCAGTCAAACAAGCTCAATTTAGCAATATTGAACGTTACTTGGGTTACTAGGGCTCTCGATCGGTCTAAGTTTGACCTGCTCATCGGTGACCACCCGCTAATCCTCTCAGGTAGCTTCGAAACCAGTTTCCTCCTCGCACTACCGCTGAGCCCGAGGAGGATGTTCTTAGCGTTCAACGACAACAGAACCTTTGAAAACATCAAGTCCTTCGACGACACAGGGTTCGTCCGAACGGCTAACGTGAGCACCGTCTCTTCAGCGGAGCGCTATGTATACGCGCCAAACGCGATTCAGGAACCGTTGATCAAAAAACTGCTGCGCAGATCTTAGTTGGTCAGTTTTCGATACACACGACGCGCGACTCTTCTTTCAAATTCGAACGCCCGCTTAGGGTTGAACCCGCCACATCGCCGCAACCTGCTCCTCCTCATAGCCTCAATCCCCCGCGTCGGTTGCACGTCAGTCATCGCGCTACCCGGGTACAGACTCACCGCCTCGTCACCATTCAGGCCCCACCGCCGTCATGCACTGCTGTTTCGTCGCACCGGCAATAGCGTCACGACGAAGGCCGGCCATGGACAAGGGTGTGCAGGGCCATGAGCGTTGCGACCCAATCGATGAACACCCGCAGCTTGCGGCTGAGGTGCCGGTTCGGGCGATAGGCCACGAACATCGGCATGGGGTCAAACGCCCAGCCATCCAGCACAGGTACCAGGTCGCCCTGATCCAGATGGGCCTGGGCCATGTAGCGGGGCGCCCAAAGCACCCCCAGACCAGCCAGCCCGGCCGCGAGGTAGGCGTTACCGTCATCCACCGCCACCCGGTAGTTCACCCGTACATCGACGCGCTCACCCTCGCGGTGCATGGTGCACGGCAGTGGTCTACCGGTTCGCGACGAAAGGAAGCCCACAACGCGGTGGTGCGACGATTCAAAGTCTTCGGGGTGAGAAGGCGCGCCGTGCAGACTCAGGTAGCCCGGCGCCGCACAGGCCACCAGCTGCAGCTCACCGACGCGGCGCGCCACCAGTGACTGGTCGGTGAGCTCGCCGCCACGCACCACGCAGTCCACGTTGTCGTCGATCAAGTCGACCATTCGGTCACTCACGCCCATGTTGATCTGAATGTCCGGATACTGCGCGTGAAATACCGGCAAGGCCGGGATCAGGATCAGGCGCGCCAGAGGGCTGGGCACGTCCACGCGCAACCGCCCCCTGGGTGAGGCCGAGGCACTGGAGAGGCTGGTTTCAGCATCGTCCAGGTCGGCCAACAGACGCAGCACGCGCTCGTAATAGGCTGCGCCATCGGCCGTGACGTTGACCTTGCGCGTCGTGCGGTTGAGCAGCTTGACCCGCAGGCGCGCCTCCAGCTGTTGCACCTGCTGGGTAACGGTCGCCTTGCTGAGTCCCAGCGTGTCGGCGGCCTTGGTGAAGCTGCCCGCCTCCACCACACGCGCAAACGCCTGCATTGCATCGAAGCGGTCCATCCGGCCCCTCTCATGGGTAGATTGTTCGGGTTCTTCAAACAGTGATTATTGGCCGGGCCCATTTATCGACAAGCCCCCCGTCACTAAAGTCCTTTCACCCCAACAACCGGTCCAATCGACCACCTCAGAAAGGCTTTTCATGCTTCAGCGCGACGTTGTGTTTCCTGCCGGGCGCCAGGCCCTCTACGACAGGAATCGCTACTCACCGGCGATCCGGTCCAACGGATTTCTGTTCGTTTCCGGCCAGGTCGGCAGCCGGGAGGACGGTTCGCCGGAACCCGATCTGGAATCCCAGGCCAGGATGGCGTTCGACAACCTGAATGCCGTCTTGGCTGCGGCCAGATGCACGTTTGACGATGTGATCGACGTGACGGTTTTCATCGTCGATCCGGCCTCGAACTTCGAGACGCTCTGGAAGGTGCTGCCCGACTACTGGGGCAAGGCACCGCACCCGACCTTGACGGGCGTCGGTGTGACCTGGCTGTACGGCTTCCAGTTCGAGATCAAGGTAATCGCCAGGGTGCCTGAAGCGTGACACCCGCATGCACTTTCAATCCGCCCCCCGCACCCGCACCGGCTGACCATCCTTCATCGTGCTGCCCGGATACAGGATCACCGTTTCGCCGGCTTTCAGGCCGTCCTGCACCCAGGCGCTGTCGGCGTTGCGGTCCTTGAAGGTGACGGTG
>Ga0209066_10006266_pt1 | contig 12197 bp, 5 predicted proteins | sample All_14_2_FD_187198 | JGI IMG/M metagenome (GOLD analysis project Ga0209066, IMG submission 187198) | Freshwater microbial communities in response to fracking from Pennsylvania, USA - Allegheny Zone_MetaG_DW_15 (SPAdes) (version 2) ...
GTAAGCGCTTGTAAATCAATGATATGAATGGTAGTTTTTTTATCAACTAAAAAATAATTTGAAACTGCTTGTAAAAATGAAAATAATGCGCTTCATTTGCAATGTTGTTTTTATGGAAATACCAAGGTTCATAATCTGACAACCTTAGTAATTCGTATCACAACAAATTCAAAGCACACAACAAAAAGATTCACGAAACTCTTATGGGCGCCTCTAAAACTCCCGTTCCGTTACTTGACAAGCTTCTCCCTTCCCTTTCTATCCTTGGATTGGTCGTTGGAATCGCAGCAATACTCATTGCGTTTTCCACCACAGGGTCGCCAAAAATAGCCTATATCAAGTCTGATGAACTCCTGCAGAAATATCAGGGCATGATAGATGCCAAGGCCAAGTTCGAGGATAAGGCCAAAGACTGGCAAGCCAATACAGATACCTTGAAAGCTGAATTCGAAGCCTCGCTCAAGGCTTACGAAAAAGCAACGGCCACCCTAAGCCCTAACGAGCGTGCTGCCAAGGAAAAAGAACTCCGTGCCAAGCAGGAAGAGTATGGCAAATACAGCCAAGCCATCAACCAGCAGGCAGAGCAGGAGGATAAAAAACTCACAGAAGGCGTATTGGCGCAGGTCAATGCCTACCTAAAAGTTTATGGACAAAAGCATGGTTACGATATTATACTCGGTGCAAATGGTGGCACCGTGGTGCATGGCTCAGATACCTACGACATCACCGACGAAGTGCTCGTGGAACTGAACAAGCAGTACGCTGGTAATTAATAGCATCATAAACTTAAATGTGGGATGATGCATCTTGAATTTGCCAAGCAAAACAGTCGCTTATTATATTTACTACTACTACTGTGTGCCGCTATGGCCTGTACAAAGGTACAGACCGTGGAAGACCTCCAAGCTTATGTGAAAGACCCGGACAACGGGTTGCGCAAGGAAAGGGAAATAGGTCGGGTAAAAATGAGCGTGACCTACCGTCCCACCGACCTGCTGGTAAAGCAATCCCTCAGTAGCAAGCCTACCGATGGAGAGATTGACAGCCTGCGGAGGGACTTTGGGAAGATGGTATATTTCGTATTGAGCATGTCGGCGGAAAAAAGGGAAGTGGAAGGTTATGCACTACCTAAGAACGGATTTAGCGATAGGTTTCACACCCTTGCATTTGAGATGGGCAATTATGTCCGACTTATTACGGAAGCCAAAGATACAATTCCAGTAGCTGACTACTTCTACCAGCGCACTTTTGGAGCGGGTGAAAGTTCAGACCTGCTTTTCTTATTTGATCAAGCGAAATTGCAAAAATCAAGCAGTTTTAAAATACAGGTTGATGATTTTGGACTTGGGGTAGGTGACCAAAACTTCAAATTTCAGACTGATAATATTAAAGATACTCCTTCTTTGGGCAGGGAGTACCTAAAGCAATGAACCCTGGAAGCTCAAAAGAAATAAAACAAACCATTTCATTCTAATCTAAAAGCTTCAATTATGAAGACCCGCTTTCGCCGCTTACTTGCTGCCTTCCTGCTGGTGAATATCCTCCAGAGTGTTTTCCTTCCCACCATTGCCTCGGCTTTGACTTCTGGACCTAGCACCCCAGAGACCACCAATTTTGAGCCAGTGGATACAACGGATATGGTGAACATTGGGAACGGTGACTTTACTTATAATGTGCCACTTTTGGAAGTTCCAGGACCGGAGGGTGGATATCCGATTTCACTTTCCTACAACGCAGGCATTAAGCCAATGGAAGAAGCCTCATGGGTAGGTTTGGGTTGGAGCTTGAATCCTGGAGCATTGAACCGCACTGTAAACGGATGGGCAGATGATGCCTTGGCATCCATCAAAAAAGTTGAAGATCACTGGGATGGCGGTGAGACAAAAACTTTTTCGGTAGGGGTTTCCTATGGAATTCCCAGCACTCGATTTGGTGTCAGTGCTCATGTAAGTAGGTCAACAGATACGTATCGGGGTATAGGCTGGGGCGGAGGCATAGGAGCTTCCATAGGTGCAATGAAAGGTGCAGATAATAATATGCTCACTAATAGTTCACCGAATGTAGGTGTTGGCCTTAGTTACCATCAATGGTCTGGTTTTTCAGGTAGTGCCAATTTGGGCTTCGGAACTAACAAGGGTAATTCTTTGGGTGTCAATGGTTCCACCAATTTTAGAGGTCAGAATGGTTTTGGAATTTCAGCTAGTGTTGCTGGCCGTGTAAGTGTTGGGATGGATATTTCTTCGGGCAAAGCAAGGGGTTCGATGTCCATAGCTGGTATTTCACTTAGCTCCAACAATAACAATTTTGGCAAAATTTCATCGTATTCCAATGGTTTCAATGTCCCAATTCCTATAGGAACGTCGGGACTTTTTGTTGATGTTGGATATTCCTACCAACGCTATTGGATGTCCGAAAAAGACTATGTGACTTCTTATGGTATATTGTACGGGAATCAGGCTAACAGTTGGACTCCCCCATCAAGTACGAGTCTTGCCGAGCCGGATGGCCCTGCAAATGCTTCTTTAGATTCGTACTCCATTTTATCATATGATTCAGGCCATGTTTATAGTATTGGGAACCCAGATAAGCAATTGGGAGGGAGTTTCCCTGCTTATGATTCTTATCAAGTATTGGGACAAGGGATTGGCGGTTCAATACAACCTTATAGTTTCGAGAATTCGTCCCTGTTTCGTCAATTATCAAAAATAAACGTTACTGAAATAGTAGCTAACTACGGAAGAAGAAATGGGATATCAAAGAAAGTCAATTTTAGGTTTGTCAACGATTTTTCAAACAGCACTAGCTTCACGCCTCCCACCTTTACATTTGGAAATACATGGACGCCGAATTCGCCGGGTAATCCAGAGCAGGTTTCTTCTACTCCTCCATCGGGTTACCCTAATGGCTTAAAAGGGGGTTCTGCGAATAGTGAAATTCACCTTGCTGGTTCAAAGCATGTGGAATGGTACACCAACAACGACATAAAAAATGGCACAAACGTCGATGGGTTTATCAACACACAAGATATCAGTAACACGGATAGAGCAACCTTTATCAGTGGCAAAGATATTTCAAGCCAGATAGGTGGATTCAGTATCACCAATACAAGTGGAGTTACTTACCATTATGGTCTGCCTGTTTATTCATTTGATGAGTACACAAAATCCTCCAAATTGGATAACCAAAACGTAGAAACCTATAATAAACAGACTAATCCTGAACCATACGCTTACACGTGGCTATTAACCGCCGTCACCGGCCCTGATTTTGTTGATGTCAATGGTGATAAACTTGCCAATGATGGAGATTATGGCTATTGGATAACGTTTCATTATGGTAAGTGGGCGGACAACTATCAGTGGAGGAATCCAGCTGAAGGTTTTGATAGAGATCTGCAAGGGGCAGATATTTATTCATTCGGCAGGAAACAAATTTATTATTTAGATGCTATTAAGACCAGAACTCATACTGCATTGTTTGTGAAAAGCCCTAGATTTGATGGAAAAGGTGTAAATGAATTGGATTATGGGGGCTGGCAACAGTCGGGCTACGAGTATTTTAATAGAGAATGTACGCATACATGCACGTGCGATAATAGTTCTTGGACCTGTATTGATAAACACAAGTTATCTGGGGTCAAACCTACAAGTTTATTAAAGTTGAAAAAAATTTTGTTGTATAAAAATGAAGACCTGCCACAAACAGTGGCTAACATCAAAGATAACGGAGTAATTGGACTTTCCCAAGTCTATACATTGACAGACCAAACAATAGGTGGAAGTTGTGAGGTTCAGGAAATATGCTGTGGAGACACATATTCTAATGTCTCTTGCCCATCAACAAACCTAAGCCGTCAGTTTCATTACGAGAACAATGTGGTGGATAGTGCTGACGTTGTGAACACCCCAAACCTTGCTCTAAAAGCCTATAAAGCAGTGGAGTTGACTACATCTTACGAGTTATGCCCAGAAACCCCAAATAGCTTTGCCAATACATTTTATGCATCAGGTGGGGCATGGCCTACCGCTAAAAGCGGTAAACTCACTTTGAATGAAGTCAAATTTAAGGGCAAGAACGATGTGACTTCTATGCCCCCACTCAAGTTCACTTATGATACTCCTTCAGACCCCTATGGAAACACAACGAGTTTGAATCTCAATGGCCAAGATTTGTTGATACCTCCAAGTTCAATGGGCTTTGCTGTTGGCAAGATAATTTCCTTCACCAAGAATTCTGACGGAACTGGGTTGAAATATTATTACCTTTTAACAGAGTATAGCCAATCTACTGGTTATAAGTACATAAGGTTAGGTGCAAATAGTGTTGATACCAATACTACTTACTACAAAACAATTACTACCAAAAACCTGCCCTTCAAGAATGATTTCTATGATTGGTGGGGGTACTACAAATGCGACTTTGCAGGAGGAGTCAATGATGCTGTTAGCAAGGATTCAAGAAAACCATCTACGGTTTCAGGGAATTATTTGGATGTTTGGTCGCTAAAAAGCATCGAAACCAGCCTTGGCGCAAAAATTAATGTAGAGTACTATCCAAAAGACTTCACTGAGAACGTAGTCAGGAAGGACAATGAGTTCCTTAACATGACCAATATTACAGGTACAAACCCTAGTGGTACGGGTATGTCAAATCTAACAATAACTTTAGGAGCGACCGTCCCATTTAGCGTTGGTTCGCAGGTCAATATCGTGGCACCTGTTGATTTATACTTCTCAGGTAATTTGGTGGGAGGAGCTATTATCAATACATTGGGCACAGTTGCAAGCGTTAACGGAAACAGTTTTACAATTAACAATATAGCGATTTATACGCTACCAAAATATGATTTGAGTTGTAACTCATCGGGCACAGATCCTGCTACGCTTAGCTATACTTTTCAAAAAGGGTTTGTTTATAGACCGAATTCAACTGCTGATGATGGAATAGGAGACGGAATTAAGGTAGCTTCGATAGCGGTTACAAGCTCAGATGGAACGAATTATTCCAGAAAGACCAAGTATCAATATCAAAATGGGACTACTTCTTATCAACCGAGTGAAATATTACCAGCATTTACCTATACAGGACTTAGTGCGGTTTGTACAATACCCATCGCTACTAATTTGTACGCAATGGCCTTTCAGGAATATTATCTTCCATTGGCTAGGGAGATACCTGGGCCAGGCGTCCTGTATGGTAAAGTCACTATCACGGAGGAAGCAAACGGATTACCAGTTCCCGGTTCGAAAGAATACAATTTTAAGATGTTTGATTGGAACATGGTCAATTATGCCGTTTCCAATTCTAGTGCTAGCGGAACTGGCACTCATGCAAGCCCTAGGTTATTGCAAAGAACTGTAACCATGAAAAACAAGACAGGCTTGATTGGCGCTCTAATTAGCGAAAAGCTCTATGATGGTAATGGCAAATTAGTGCAGAGTACTAAAAACAATTATTTGGATGAAAACTTCACCGCTCCGGATACTGACTATGACCAGTACAATCGACAAGGCATCGTGGAACAAGTGTTTAATGAGATACGGTATAATTATACCAGTTCGGCGTTAACTCGGTACGCAGTCCAAAGCAAAAAAATTGACTATCCAACTATTTTGGCCAGTACAGAAAACTATGCCAATGGTAGAACGTCAACCACCTATAACAGGCGATTTGATTTCTACTCCGGCGAACTTTTAGCCACAGAAACCTTGGACGCCTACGACAATAAAATTCGCTCCGTCACCTTACCAGCCTATCGGGTTTCAGATACATATGGAAACCCATCTATTAATACCAACACGGATGTAGGCATGGGCTTGAAAATTTGGAACATCCAGAACAAGCACATGCTTTCACAATCTGCTGGATCTAATTTGTACAAAGTCAGTGCATGGTTAGCTCCTTCCGATGCCACCACTGCAAATGTTGCTGGCACCTTGAGTGCATCAGCAACTACATGGAGCAGGGATTGGACCTACAGGAACTATGTTTCGGGGAGTTATGTGCCCCAGGTCGAAACCAATAACAATAAAAAAGTTTGGCGAAAGCAAAAGGAGTATGTCTGGAAATCCGATAGCAATCCAGATGGGACTTTTGCCTCGTTCACCCCATTCGATTACACCACTCCTCCAACAGGATGGCAAAAGGTGAGCGAGACTACTTTGTATGACCGTTTTTCAAAGCCACTTGAGGAGCAGGACATCAACGGCAACTACGCCACCGCCAAACTGGGCTACAACGAGAGCTTGGTCATCGGGGCTGCCTCTAACGCCAAATACACAGAAATGTACTACACAGGCTGTGAAGACCTGAATGGTGATTGGTTCGGCGGAGAGGTTACCCGTTTCAATGGAAACGTTGAGACAGCTTATGCCCATACGGGCAGCAAATGCCTAAGAGTAACTGCGGGTGCTGGCCCCAACGGCTTCGTCACCAAAATGAAGGTAGGGACAGACATCGTGGCTGGCCGAACTTACCAAATAAGCGTATGGGTGAAGGATGATGGCAACCTTGCCAATAGGAAAGTTTGGACCGACTTCAAGAACGCAAGTGGCGTCCTAGTTGCAGGCTCGCCTACTGCGGTTACGGCTAGCAACTATGCCATTAAAGCAGGCGGTTGGGTTTTAGTGAACCACCAAATTACCGTGCCAAGTAGTGGTTACACAAATTACACATTGACAGTTGGTGTCCAAACCACAGGCACTACCGGCAACCATGGCTATTACGACGATTTCAGGATACGACCCATAGACGCCCCGATGACCTCCTACGTGTACGACCCCCAGACGGGCCAAGTCACCTATATACTTGGCAATGACCACCTCTACACCCAATACCAATACGACGATGCCGGACGACTCATCGCCGTGTACGCTGAGACGCCAGAGAACCCGACCGGCAAACGAAAGGTATCGGAACATGTTTACCATTATAAGCGTCCTCTCGATTGAATTTGCAACTTTGATAAAATGATGTTTTCCCGCTGTGAAGTAAGTTCTTCCGAAAAACAGCATAAAATAATATAGTTCATTATGAAAAATACAAAGGCCAGCTACTTGTTGCCAGTGTTTCTAATCCTTCAAACGCTGCTATTGGCACAAGACGGCGGTGGTGGCAGTGCATTGCCAACACCAAATGGTGTCGTGTTGACACAAGAAACGGTAGTAAGGGAGATTGCACTGAACTACGACTCCTTGCTTCAGACCATTGACTCAGCATCATTGTACCACGACGAAACACTGTATATTCCAGTACAATACGACGAGAATGACAATCCCATCGCTTACGATTATGTGACTGTTAAGGTAAAGGACGAGCCCAAACTCCCTATATTATACGATACTTCGGAAGTGCTGATGGCTTTGATAACATTGCCAAAATCCGATACGCTTGATATTGGCAGGCTTTTCTTGAAATTGGGGGAAAGCTCTCAGACTGGGTACAACCTGTTGGATACAGCCTACCAGCCCAGCGAATCTTCAAACCCCTATGAAGTCATTAAGGCAGAAGAATTTACGGTCATTGTCATCAACTTAGGAACGGCATTTTCGGGCATGCCCAGCTACTATGGGCAGGTGGTGTTCCAGACTACGGCAGGTACGATGTCAGCACCCTATTATTTTTCAGCCACACCCTGATAACTAAAACTAACACCAACAAAACGCATTCATTAAGTCAGTTAACCAATTCAACAATAATCGCATGCCGCTCCGCCATCCCTTCACCTTCCGCACGTATTTCCAAGCAGTACTTTCAGTGTTGCTGCTCACCCTTGTGTCGCTTCCATCCTTTTCCCAGGTAGTTGTGTGGGACTGGACGTCGGGACCGCCAGCGAACTACAAGCAGAGCGCCCAGACGATAGAACGTGGCAAGGACGGTTATATCATTTATCAGTATAGGAGCGGCAATGTCTATTTTGGAGTCTACGAGCGGATGATGAGCACGCCCTCGGTAGCGACCTCAACATTCACAGGTGTTTACATTTCGTCGGGCTCGGTAGCGTATTTTGGGGAAAACATCTCGCCCATCTTCGGGGTAACGACGGTGGCGGCTAACGACTATATCAGGATGGAACGGGTGGGCTCGAAGCTAGTACTGAGCAAGGGGACTGCAAGCACGGGGCCTTGGACGGCGTTCCTCACCCGTACGGCAGACGCCAACAAGGACTGGCACCCGATAATGAAGGACGACAGCGGCACCCACTCGACGGTGGTAACCCAGATAAGCCCCACGGCAGTGCGGGAAGGCTACCAGCCCGACTATTGGGGCTCGACGATAGACCTCGGCAGCACCTACACCAATACCTATTTCCCCCGCTATGACGAAACGAACTACAGCACTACTTACAACTGGCAGTACAGCGTGACCTACAACGGCGAGGGGGAGAAGCCCTGCCACGAGCTCGGCCAGTCCATCACCTACTACGATGACCTGGGCCGTGCGATTCAGTCACAGGCAAAGGATTACACCAGCGACAAGGTATGGGTGACGCAGACGGTCTTCGACCGATACGGCCGTGCCGCCATCTCAACGCTCCCTGCTCCGAAGTCAACTACGCAGATGGGCTACGTGGACAAGTTCGCCCGGAGCGGCCAAACCACTTCCAACGCCTACAGTTCTACCGACTTTGACGCATCCACGACCTACTTTAACCCCAAGATAGTAGGCAACGTTGCAGGTACGCTCGGCGCTTGGTACTATAACACGGACGGTACGGACGACCCTGGCCGACCTGCTACACAGTATCCCTTCTCTAGAACGGAGTTCAGCCCGCTGACGGGCGGGGCGAGGTATGCCACAGCGCCTGGCGAGGACTTCAGGTTAAGGGCCACTGACTTCAGTACGACAGGTGCCTCCACCGGACATTACGGCAGGTCTTTCAGCATGTCTGCCGGCAATGAATTGACCTATCTTTTCGGACAACGGAACCCATTGGCCCTCTTGAGCGGCACCGTGTACGACGACAACAACACTTTGTCGTCGTACACCAACACAGCCGTGACGGCCCAATACTTCAAGACGGTGTCCGTGGACGCCGATGGCAAGCAGGCGGTGACCTTCACGGATGTGGAGGGTCGGGAAGTAGCCCGATGCCTATCCGGCATGGTAAACGGAGCAAACGTCAAAACTCAGACCACAACATTGGCCATCCCCCCCGGTGAGTACCGGGATATCCACATCACGGACCAGGCAGCCACGACATCGGTCACGCTGTCCGGAACCAGTATGAAGTACACTATCTATCGGTTGGAAACCTACCACGACTTTAACAAGACGACGACCAACCCCACTAACCCCGCTACCCCAGCCGGCGCAATTGTAATTAATGGTACCACGACCTCCCGTTCGCTAGCCCCCGGCTTCTACCGGATAGCCAACACGTCCACCGCGGCATCGCCTCCGACCATCACAGTTAGCTATGACCTGAACTACCACAACTTCACCCTCAACATCTACGACTTGGCGGGCAGGTTGGCAGCCACCGTGCCGCCGAACACGGTCAGGTACAACACGGTGCCTAATAATCCCGCCCCGCCCAGCTACATTCTTCCTACGGACGTGCGTTCTGAGTTTTCATATTACAGATACAATTCTTTGGGACAGCTCCTGTGGGACCAGACGCCCGACGGCGGCAGGACGGACTACTATTATCGCAAGGACGGACAGATAAGGTTCTCGCAGAACGCCAAACAGGTTGCCGAGAGCAGGTACTCCTACACTAACTACTTTGCCAATGGCCGACCTCAAGAGTCGGGCGAGGCCTATAAGAGTGGCGTCACCACAACCATCTTGGCAAATGGGGTGGATGCCACGGCGCTCCCCTCCAGCTCCACCAAAAAGGTACTAGTGCTAACAAAATACGACGTGCCCAACGCAACTCCTTCCGGCTGGACGCAAAAAAACATGGTAGGACGCGTCTCTTACGTGGAGAAAAAGGAAGAAATAGCCAGTACGCTGACCATCACTTCCAAGAACTGGTACAGCTACGACGAACTGGGCCGAGCCGCCTGGACGGGCGAGTGGACGGCTGGCATCGGCAACAAGTTCATGGAATACACTTATGACCTGCTTGGCAACGTGACCAAAACTGTCTATCAAGGTAAGGGCAGTGCCACAGACGAGCTGCATCATATGTATGCCTATAACAACGAGGGGCAACTGCAGCACGCCTCGGTGCGGAAGAATGCCCTGGCCACGACGCTACCCCGCAAGGTGGCAGACTACGCCTACTACAAAACGGGCGGTGGTCTGAAGAGCGTGACCTACGACGAAGGCTTCAAATCCTTCGCCTACAGCTACACGCTGCACGGGCAGCTCAAGGGCATCAACCTGGCGGACATGGGCACGGCCTACAACGCCTACCCCTCCGTCTTTGCTATGGCACTAGACTACTACACGAACGACTTCCGCACGACGATGGCCACCACACCTGCCGCCCCGACGGAAAGCCCTGTGAACAACACCGTTTACGGGTACAGCGGCAACATAGCCCGGCAGCAGTGGAAGGCGCCTGATGCCTTGGTAGGCGCAGCCAACTTCAAGGGCACTTTTGCCTATACCTACACTTACAACCACCGTAGCGAACTGACCGGCGGGCAGTTTGCCGAGGGCGGCACAGGCGGCACGCCATATACCCTGACCTATGACCCCAACCACAAGTACCGGGAGTATGGCATGACCTACGACCTGAACGGGAACCTGTTAACCCTGGACCGTTACGGCGCCACCCCAGGTACCGTGAGGGAAAACTACGCCTACAGCTACAACGCCAACAAGAACCAGTTGAACAGCCTGTCGGGCACGTTCCAGACGCTGCCGGGGTACCTAAAGATGCAATCTGCGAACAACTACATGTACGATGCCATCGGCCAGTTGACGGACGATGTGGTAGAGAACCTGCGCCAAGTTTACGATGTGTACGGCAAGGTGGTACAAGTGACCGACCGGGCCACGCCCACACCCAATCTAAAGGTACAATACTGGTACAACGCCGGTGGCATGCGCATTAAGAAGACGGCCTACTCCAACGCCACCAACTACACCAGCACCTACTACTCCTATGCCGGTAGCAACCTTGCGGCTATCTACACAGAAACGGTGACCAACGGGACCAGTGGCGGCATACTGCACACCGAGTCGCCGATGTACGGGGCGGGGCGGGTAGGGACGGCCTACCTGACCAGCGGGGCAATAGAAAGCTACGTGTACGAGGTGAGGGACCACCTCGGCAATGTGCGGGTGACCTTTCGGCGACAGTGCCTCAGCTGTCGGGAAGAAAATTTACTGTTCATAGAAAGCTACGCCGACTACTACCCTTACGGCTGGGTGCTGCCGGGCCGCAACGGCAACAACGGCACGGCCTACCGCTACGGCTTCCAGGGCGAGTTCGCAGAGAAGGACGCCGAGACGGGCTGGAATGCCTTCGAGCTGAGGATGTACGAGAGTAGGCTGGGCAGGTGGATGGCCACAGATCCGTATGACCAGTACTGGAGTCCTTATATCGGAATGGGCAATAATCCTATAAATGGAGTAGACCCTAATGGTGGTGCTTTCAATGGCCTTAAGGCTTGGATATATGCACAAACACACGGAATTGATAAATATACCTTGGCAACTACATCAAAGGGTGATGTATTTATGCAGTATTCTACTGGTGATGCAGCTGCTAGCCACGTTGTAGGTAAATTAGGATTTTTTGGTTGGGTTCCAGTGCATGAATTTTCAGCAAAAGTGATAGTTGGCCCACAACTTGGCTCGGATACCAAATATTTGGGGACAGAGGCAGGACTTGTAGTTGGTCATGGCCATGTACTTTTAGATGCCAATTTTTATGAAGAAAGCACGTATTTTGATCCATATGGCTTCATTTTTGGAGGTTCTTGGGAAGAATCCGCAACATTGGAAAAGCCTTATGTATATGCTCCAACAGCTTTGAATGAAGCTTATGGAAAAGGGCAAACAACTTTTGACGTAGAAACAAGTTTAGGTATCTACCAAAGTAGGGAAAAAGCTGTAAATGGTCAAAGAATTCAAGAGAAAATTGGGCTTGGGCTAGGGGATAGAAAGGCTTTTTTCCTGATTGGATACGATATAGATTACTTTTTTGGTTTAGTTAAAAAATATTAATAGAAGTTATCAAAAAACATCCAAATAAAATTAGCATAAAGCTAGGACTGACTTCTGGAGTCATAGAGCTG
>Ga0209066_10006268_pt1 | contig 12196 bp, 9 predicted proteins | sample All_14_2_FD_187198 | JGI IMG/M metagenome (GOLD analysis project Ga0209066, IMG submission 187198) | Freshwater microbial communities in response to fracking from Pennsylvania, USA - Allegheny Zone_MetaG_DW_15 (SPAdes) (version 2) ...
GTCGTATTTTAATGTATAAATTTAATTCTTAGAATTATGGAAAAGAAGTATGCAGGATTTTGGTGGCGTTTTATTGCCTCACTCCTCGATGGAGCCATCCTAGGGTTTATCCAATTTATTTTGTTCATCCCTTTTATTGGTGCAATTAGCTTAACAGCAATTAAAGCAATCAATGGGGATCTGAGCAACTACGAAGCTATTGGAATGGCAGGAGCAATTCTTGGAACATTGGCATTATTCACCGTTTTAAGTATTGTTGCCAGTTGGCTTTACTACGCTTTAATGGAATCGTCAAAATTTCAAGGTACAGTTGGTAAAATTGCTTTAGGAATTATTGTTACCGATTACGATGGAAATAGAATCACTTTTGCCAGGGCAACAGGGCGTTACTTTTCTAAAATTATCTCTAGTATGATTTTTATGATTGGCTACATACTTGCTGGTTTCACCGAAAAGAAACAGGCATTGCACGATATTATTGCAAATACATTAGTTTGGAAAAAGTAATGAAAACTAAAAAAAGACCGTTAATCGGTCTTTTTTTTTAGCTATTAACCTCAAAACCCATTTTCTTCAAATCGTCCCAATATGCAGGGTACGATTTGTTGGTTACCCATGGATTAACTATTGTAACATTTATTCCCTTTAGACAAATAGGTGCTAACGATAAAGCCATACGGTGATCGTTATAAGTTTCAAATTCCACCGACTTCAAACCCTTAAATTTGGTTTTCCCATCAAAAACAAGCACCTCTCTTTTATCCTCCAATTCTACAGTAATCTTCGCACCAACTTTGTATAGTTCAGTTTGTAAAGAAATTACCCTGTCGGGTTCTTTTGCTCTCAGAGATTCTAATCCAGTTATCCGGAAAGGTATATCCAAACAAACACACGTAACCACAACCGCAGGAATCAAGTCGGGGGAATTGGTGAAATCCTGTTGAAACTTTTTCAAAGGCTTCCCTTTCCTTTTAATCTTTATAGAATCTTGCAACAGAAGCGTTTCAACTCCCAATTTTTTGAATATATCCTTAACAGCAGTATCGCATTGAAAACTTTCTGCCTTTAGTCCTTTTAACTCAATACTTCCTTTTTGCGATAAAGCGAGCATTTGATACCAATACGATGCCATGCTCCAATCTGACTCCACTACCATTACTGTGCCATCGTATATCTCATGTTCAATTAAAATTTCCTCCTCTTTCCATTCGGTATTTACACCCATATATTGCAACGCCTTTAATGTCATCCCAATATAACCGGCTTGTAAGATTTGATCCTTTAGCTCAATTATCATCTCTACCGGCGTAGAAGGAGATAACAAAAGCTTTGCCTCAATAATTTTACTATTGATAGAGCCATCAACCTTTAAAACTGTTCCACTTAAATTTTTACCAATAAGTTTTAGCGGAGGACGACCAGATCGCTCTTCAAAACTAACCTGTAGGCCAAACTTCTGAAGTATTTTGGCAATTTTTAAAAACGATTTATCCTTTATAATATCGGATGATGACAAAACCCAATCGCCACCAAAATAGCTAATAAACGACCTTATATGGCGGATAGCCTTAGCCGATGTCCCTCTATTCTTCTTTATTCCCTCAAAAAGTAGCGATTTGTCAATAATCCGAGCATCCTCTGTCTCTGTTGTTATTCGCTGAGTTAAGGATGAACTTTTAAGAATTCTCAATGTTAATGATTTATAACTCACTGGCTTTGTGGGCGACAGACTGACTTCACCGTTCAAAGTCTGATTTGCCTTTGTAACAGAATACTTAATCATAATACATCGAATTTTTGTCCCAAGAGTTCAAATGTATGATTTTTTAAGAATAAATCACGTATAAAGAGCTGTTAATTTAACCGCATTATTAAGGTGCTTATTTTGAATAATTTGACAAATTTTCCTCTAGAAGGACTTTTAATTCTTGAGTAGTTACGCCATACTTAATGCTTCCATGTGATACGAAACTGATTTTCCCAGTTTCTTCGGAAACCAATACAACCAAAGCATCAGTAACTTCGCTAATTCCAAGTGCAGCCTTATGCCTCATTCCATATTGGGGCGGCAAATTAATATTTTCCGAAACTGGAAGAACACAACGGGCTGCATGAATTTTGTCGTTAACAATTAAAACTGCCCCATCGTGTAATGGGCTATTCTTAAAAAAAATGTTTTCTAGAAGCCGACTCGAGGTTTCAGCCTCTATTAAATCTCCTGTTTCGGCATAGAACTCTAACTCGGACTTGCGAGCAATTACAATTAGAGCACCCGTCTTAGTTTCGGACATATTCCTGCAGGCTCTTACAATTGCATCAGTGTTAACTGGAGCCGAATACTCCTTTTGTTTTGGGAAAAGTATGTTCTCCAACGAAAATTTACTTTTCGACATATACCTATTCCCAATAAAAAGTAAAAATTTGCGAATCTCCTGCTGAAATACAATAATAAGCGCAATTACTCCAACGCCAATTATTTGTCCCAAAATGCCACTAAGAAGTTCCATGTTCAATGCCCTTACAACCAACCAGATTATATATAGAACCACAATTCCACTGAAAATATTGATTGCTACGGTGCCCCTAATAAGCATATATATTTGGTATAGCAGAAATGCAACCAAAATAACATCGATAATGTCGAGTACTCGGATTGTTATAAAAAGTTGGAAAAATGCAAGATTCATACTCTAAACTATAAGTACTGAAAATCGGGTTGTTTTTGGGTTAACTCAAACAGTTTGATTGTTTCTACGGCCTCTTTAACATCGTGAACACGCAAAATTGTTGCACCATTGCTTAATGCTAGAGTATTTAGCACCGATGTTCCATTCAACGCTTTTTCGGGAGTTGTACTGAGCGATTTGTAAACCATCGATTTACGGGAAATCCCTGCAAGAATAGGTAATTCAAAAAGTTTAAACGCATTTAAATTTTTTAGAATTGTATAGTTGTGCTCAATGGTTTTCCCGAAACCAAAACCAGGATCTATAATAATATCGTTAACACCTAAACGTTTTAGTTTTTCAATTTTTTCGTTGAAGTAGATAAATATCTCTTTAATAACATTATCGTATGTAGGGTTATTTTGCATATTGTCGGGAGTTCCTTTCATATGCATCAAGATATAGGGAACTTTAAGTTCGGCAATAGTTTCAAACATCTTGCTGTCCATCTCCCCTGCCGATATATCATTTATGATATTTGCTCCAAAGTCCTCCACCATTTTACGGGCAACATTGGCCCTAAAAGTATCCACAGAAACTATGGCATTGGGGAATTTTTTCTTAATAGCATTGAGTGATTTTGATAATCTTCTTAGCTCTAGTTCTTCCGATACTACCATGGCTCCTGGGCGGGTTGAACATGCACCAACGTCGATAATCGAACCTCCCTCGGAAAGAATTTGCTCAGCCCTACGAGCAATAGTATAGCCAAAACGGAAACGGCTAGCGCTGAAAAAGGAATCGTTGGTAACATTCACAATTCCCATTACTACAGGCTTCGCAACACTAATTATATTACCATTACTAGTAATGGTTTGCCTTTGTTTAAAATGCGACCCAATTTGTTCCATTTTTTTCTATCTTGCGTGGTATTTTGTGGTTAAAAATACGAAACATTGATTTAAAAATTGCTAAGGTTTCTACTTTTAATTCGCCAATTTTAAATAAAAAACAGATATACAATGGCTTTGATTGTAATTGAGGGGCTCGATGGTGCAGGAAAATCTACCCAGATAAATCTATTAAATAATCATTTTACTCAAAAGGGAATTCCAACTCACTTCATGCATTTCCCTAGGGTTGATGCTCCATTTTTTGGGGAATTGATTGCCCGTTTTCTTCGTGGCGATTTGGGCGATATTAATCAGGTTGACCCCTACGTGGTTGCTCTGCTCTACGCTACCGATAGAATGGATGCAGCAAAAACAGTTCAGGAGTGGTTAAATCAAGGGCATATTGTATTGCTCGATAGGTATGTTTACTCCAATATCGCCTTTCAGTGTGCTAAGCAAAAAACTGAGAATGAAAAACAAGCCCTTCGAGAGTGGATTTTCAAACTAGAGTTCGATTACTTTAAAATCCCTAAACCCGATTTGAATATTTTCCTCGATGTTCCGTTCGAGTTCACCAAAACTAGGCTAACCGAACAACGCTCTGGCGATGACAGAGGCTATCTTCAAGGGAAAGATGATATCCATGAAAAGGATCTAAGTTTCCAGGAGAAAGTTCGGAAAGTTTACCTCGAACAAGAAAGTATCGACTATTGTTTTAAGGTTATAAAATGCAATAATCCTGAAGGACAAATGCAAAAACCCAACGAGATTTTTGAAAAAATTATGGAATCGATTGAGTTACATGGATTGTTGAAGTAGTATAAACTTATCATCTTATAAATATGAAGCACATTATAACTATTAGCCGTTATCTACTGGCTCTTGTATTTATATTTTCTGGCTTTGTTAAGGGAGTCGACCCACTGGGTTCAGCCTACAAGTTTCACGATTACTTCATGGCTTTTCATCTTAGCTTCCTAGACCCTCTCACACTTACTTTTTCGTTTGTGCTTTGTGCCGCTGAGTTAGCCATTGGTTTGCTTTTACTTTTTGGAGTTCAGCTCCGTATTGCAGCATGGGGTGCATTCATATTTATGCTGGTTTTCACTCCGTTAACATTAGTTTTGGCAATATTCAACCCAGTTTCCGATTGTGGTTGCTTTGGCGATGCTATTCACCTCTCAAACTGGCAAACTTTCTTCAAAAATATTCTATTCTTTGCTGCGGCACTGCTTCTTTTCTTAAAAAGAAATACCCTTAGTATGATGTATCCAAAATGGAAGGAATACACTTTATTTGCCGCTTTGATAGTTTTATCGTTTTTACCATCAATCGATGGTTACTTGAATTTGCCCATGTACGATTTTCGTCCGTATAAAATTGGTGTTAACATTAGTAACGACATGAAAACCCCCGATGGTGCACCAGCCGACGAGTATAGCACCATACTTTATTACCAAAAAGATGGCGTGGTTAAAGAATTCGACGAGAGCAACTACCCTTGGGACGACTCTACATGGACTTTTGTAGATGCAAAATCGACACTGGTAAAAAAAGGCTACACTCCACCAATCTCCAACTTTTCATTGCACACTGTTGAGGGTGAAGACATCACTGAACGATTCATTAATAGCCCTGGTTATAGTTTCTTTGTTGTTGCTCCCAGACTCGAAAAAGCGAATCCTGAATCATTCAAAAAACTTACAGAAATTTACTATAAAGCCAACACCCTAGGCCACAACTTTATTTGTGCCACATCAACCCCTAGCGATCAAATTGCTGATTTTAAGTTGATAAACGCCATACCCTTCCCTATCGTAACAGCCGATGAGGTAACGCTTAAAACCATTGTTCGAGCGAATCCTGGACTGCTCATACTTTACAACGGGACAATAATTGGCAAATGGCATTGGCGGAATATCCCTGAGGCAAACTTTGTTGATGAGAATATGCTATCGAAACAGCTTCATAATGTCAAACAAGTTTCGAATAACAGGCTATCCATCACCCTTGTAACATTGTTGCTGCTCATTTTTGTAATATTTGTTAAATACATAAGAAAATAAGGTCTATTCTTAAAGCCTAACAATATTTGTTTTAACTTTAAATTATTATTCTTAAATCAAACAGTATGGTTCGATTTTTTGCAAAAAAAGCATTAGTTTTCCTTTTGGTTATCTCCTTTAAACTATCAGTGGCCGACGAAGGAATGTGGCTAATTAACCTGATACATCAGAATATTGCCACAATGCAGACAATGGGTTTAAAGTTAACCGCCGAGGATATTTATAGTATCAATAACTCCAGTTTAAAAGATGCAATTGTACAGTTCGACGATGGCGGATGTACCGGCGAGCTAGTATCTGCGCATGGATTATTCTTAACCAATCACCATTGTGGAGTTGATGCTGTCCAATCGCAAAGTTCAACAGAAAATAATCTTTTAGAAAAGGGTTACTGGGCAAAAAACTATTCCGAAGAACTACCAATTAAGGGTAAAACAGCCTTAATTCTAGTGGGTATTGAGGATGTAACGAATAGAGTCCTTTCATCTGTTAGCAATAGCCTACCCAACAAGGATTACTTTGAGCAGTTAAAAACAACCATGCGCACCATTGAGGAGGAAACTGCAAAGAAAACCGGGAACCACGTTTTGGTGAAACCATTTTATAATAACAATGCCTTTTACATGTTCGTTTACGAACGATACCTCGATGTTCGCCTTGTTGGAGTTCCTCCTTCTTCAATTGGTAATTTTGGAGGAGATGTAGACAATTGGCATTGGCCACGCCACACTGGCGATTTTTGTATGTTTAGGATTTATACAGCACCCGATGGAAAGCCAGCAGAACATAGCACAAAAAATATTCCTTATAAATCTAAGAACTACTTAAAAATTGATTTAAAGGGTGTTAATGAAGGCGATTTCGCAATGATTATTGGCTACCCTGGCTCTACACATCGATATGCAACATCATTTGAGGCACAAGATGCCCGCGATATTATTGCTCCTTGGAAACGCGATGTTTGGGGACGAATGATCAACATTATTAAAGAATCGCAAGCTCGCGATCCTAGAGTTAAGGTAGATTATACCGACAAACACGATTATCTTGTAAACTTCTACCAAAAAGATACCTGGCAAGCAGAATCGATGTTCCGTTTTAAAGTTGTTGAACGTTTAGGCGAACGAGAAAATAGCTTCAAGGAGTGGGTAAACCAGAACCCTTCAATGCGTAGCAGATATTTAACCTCACTCCCAGTTATAAAAGGATATTTTGAACAAGCTCAACTTAATAAATGGGAAGCGCTGGAGGGCTCTTTGTCCGCTTTATCGTTTTACCCAGTCGATGTTTATAAGAATGTTAACGCATCGAGCAATTTTATTCAAGCAATCTTTGAACAAGGGAAACCTTACAGTCCAATAAAATTTTGGAAAAAGGATAATATCAGAGCCGAGGGGCGCTTGCTTAAGAAGAATTTGAATTCAGTATTCGAAAAATACTACTTCGAGCCCGATTTGGGATTATACATTACAGCTTTTGGCGATTTAATTAACAACCTGGGAAATTGTCCTAACCTAGGATTGATGAACGCCATCAAGCAACTGCCCGAAATTAATAAGCTATATCCTTACTATGTTCAGGGGTTTTACGAAAGATCGTACTTCACATCACCTAAAAATTTAGAAAGGTTGATTAAAAATCCTGTTTCCGATTCGTTACTTAACGATCCCCTATTTATTCTCTACCACAACTACAATGCACTCTGGGACTCTATATACCCACAAATGTATAGCGCAAAACTCGATTACGAGAAAGCAATGCAGCTATATACTAAGGGCATGATGGAAATGAACACTGGCAAATTGCATTACCCCGATGCAAATTCAACCATGCGTTTAACCTATGGAAAAGTAATTGGCTACAAACCTGCCGATGGATTGCATTACAAACCCTTCACTTACCTCGATGGAGTTATGGAGAAGGAAAATCCCAACCACGATGTATTTAATGTGCACCCAAAACTAAAAGAACTTTGGCGCAATAAGGATTATGGCCGTTATGGCTCCGATGGAAAAATGCCTGTCTGCTTCCTTACCGATAACGATATTACTGGGGGTAACTCCGGTAGCCCAGTTTTAAATGGCGAAGGAAAATTGATTGGAATTGCATTCGATGGTAACTCCGAAGCTATGGCCTGCGATTTCATGTACGAACCTGATATGCAGCGCACCATTATTGTTGATATTCGTTACGTGTTATTTGTAATAGATAAGTTTGCTGGTGCTCAGAATATCATTAATGAGATGAGTATAAATTAAGTATAGTTAGACAGTATAAAAAAAAGCGGCTTTAAGCCGCTTTTTTTTATACTGTTTTGGTAGTTACACTCATATGTGGTGGGTTATGCAGATGCTTCTTAACAGCACACTGGTCAGCCGCTTTGATTACTGCTTCCTTATACTTCTCAGGGAAATCCGCTGGAAGGTGAATTTCCAGTTGCAAATCCTCAATCATATGGGTTAACTGATTGAATTTGTGCTTTTGCACAATTTTAATCTCATCGGTTGGAATAGCACGTTGGTCGCAAAACGATTTAACGTAAATTCCAGCACAAGTTCCAATCGATGCTAAAAATAGCGAGAAAGGTGCAGGACCTTTATTATCTCCACCACCATATACTGGTTGATCAGTTAAAATAGTATGCTCGCCTACGTGAGCAATTACCTGCTTGTTTCCTTGAAATGTTACTTCGAATTCCATATTGTAATGTTTTAATTGTTTTCTTGTGCAAATATAATACAAATTACAATATCTAGATATATTGATTTGTTAAATTATTTAAAACATCTCTAAATAATTATAAGGGAAATAAAAAACCGCGACTCTAGAGTCGCGGTTTTAAAACTCAAACCGAAAAAACTACTTAGTGTTTAACAACCTTTATTGTATGACGCTTATTTCCATCGTTCACAACAAGAACATAAATTCCATTGTTAAATTCTGACATATCTATTTCATTAGCCTCTCCTACAGCAACCTCTGGTTTAGAGTAAACCAAAGCACCAGTAATTGAGAAAATTTGAACAGATTTTACATCAACATTGCTCTCAATGGTAATTCTATCTCTGGTTGGGTTAGGATAAACGCTTAGAGTAACATTGTTTTCAATATCAATAACCTCAGTTGGAGCTTGAGACGATGAAGTAATTGTTAATTTGATATTAGGACGATAGCTACTTACAGTTCCGTTTCCTGTAGGAGCAGTGTTATCGGCTCTAATGTACATATGCTTGCTGGTTGCAGATGTGTAACGTACTGCAGCACCTGTGCTTGAACCAGCACCCGTTCCACCATAGTTGGTTTCAACAAGCACCATTAGGTTGTTCGAACCGCCTGTGTAGTTAAATGCTGTTGATAGAACGAACTCTTTCCATGCATTTGCAGTAGTTCCAGCCATAGTACCGCTGTAAACTAATGTAGCGCCAGAAATTGAATTAGCCCAAGTTGTAGCAGTAAGGGTAGTAGCGGTTGTATGCTTAATGTAAATCTTAATTGGCACATTGTAGCTTGTAGTTAATGTTGGGTACCAAGCAACTTTACTTATTGAACCAACTTTACCTACTTCAGTAGCCGTATAAATAGATGCACTTCGCTCGTAACCGTAGTAGCAGTTAATTGGGTAGCCCTGGGTTGAAGTGCCTGTACCAATTGTAACATCAGATGTTGATCCACCACTCGATAGGGTTGTGAAACTTACCTGCGAACCGTAGGCTGTTCCAGCGCTATTGGTAGCGTATGCTCTAACGTAGTAAGTTGTGCTGGCAGTTAGCCCACTCATGCTTGCGCTGAATGAACCAGTGCCTGAACCGCTAACCACTTTGCTATTCGCTACTGTTGGGTTGCTGGTTGTGCTGTAGCAAATACCTCTTTCGGTTACAGTCGCACCACCATCGGCAGTTACGTTACCGCCGCTAGCAGCACCGCTCGATGTAATACCCGAAATAGCAGTAGTTGTTACAGTTGGAACTGTTGCTCCGCTACCTGCAGTAATCGAAACATTGTCAATATACCAGTAATCAATTTGATAAAGGTTGCCATCAATAACAATAGCAAAATAAGTTGTAGAAGAATTTAAGTTAGTTGTTACGGTAACATTTACGGTAGCAGCAGCAATATTGGTGCTAGATGTTGCCACGGACCAGCTGGTGTTGGTCCAGGTAGTTTTATCGTTCGAAGTTTGAACACGAAGGGTTGCTCCTGTTCCGTAAGTATCTAACATATGTCTGAACGAGAAGGTTACTTGGCTAACACCAACAGTATTAATAGCAGGAGTTATTAAGCGCGATGTTCCTGGGTTAACGTTTTGGTAGGTACACTTCATCTCGTAAGCAGCACCACCAGCATTAGCCGTGTTAGAAACTGTCCAGCGTTCGGTAATGCTTGTTCCTGTATTTTGAGTCGACCAGTTTGCAGGTAATGTAGAAGATGCAAAGTTCTCGGTAACAGGAAGTGTTAATGAAGTTTGATTTGCTTGAGTTGTAAAACTCATTGTGCTGCCAGTTGTTGTTCCGCTCGCATTAACAGCTTTAACTCTATAGTAATAAGTAGTATTTGCAGTTAAGCCAGTTAAACCTCCAGTAACATTTGTTGCAGTTGTTCCAGTAACACTGCTTGGACTAGCTGTTAAAGTATTTCCAAGGCTAGTTGTAGTTCCCCACTCAAACGAGACAGTAGTTGTTGCATTGTTAGCGTTAACCTGTCCGTTTAATGTTGCACTGGTTGTTCCAATTGCCGAAGCAGCAACTGTAGTTGCAGTTGGAGCAGTACCTCCACCAGAACCGCCCATGAAACTAAAAGTAATAACTTTTGAAGTAGAGTTTTCTACAATATTAGTAATAGGCTTAGCAGTGTTTGCACCAGCCCACGATTTCATGTTAGGAGTTGTTGCATCGGTAAACGAAGTTTTTGCACCAGAACCTGGGAATGGGCAACCTGCACCATTAATTGTTCCATATGTGCTAGCGGTTGTTCCAGGGTTTGTTGTAGCATTGGCACAAACAGGGTACATCTTTTGAGGATATGTAGCATTAATATTATTGCTTGAACTTGCGCTAGCAACAGTTGAATGCACATGATAAATCATTAGACCGTGTCCTGGAATATACGCATCGAAACCAGTTTGCTGACGGTTTTCCATAATCCAATACTCACCCGATGTGGTTGAATTGATTTGATAAAAACTTTGATTTCCAATAACTGGATTAACAGTTATATCTGCGGCAGATGATAAAACTGTAGCAGTAGCCCATCCGTAAACCTTAACTTTGGTATAAGCATTATGGTGAGCAGGAGTAACGCCGTTGTTGTTCCACGATCCACTTGCCATCATATCCCATTTTCCAGTACCATCAAATTGTCCGCCTGTACTATAGTTAGTATCATAGTAATCTGGTGCACCAAGTACGTGACCAAATTCGTGGCAAATAACACCAATTGCAGTAATTGTAGTTCCTGACGATCCTCTTAGTTCAGCAGAGCAAGAATACTTGCTGATTGTTTTGCCATCCTTAGTAACAGGAGTTATGCTCCATGCATGAGCCCAAATAGCATTAGTGCTTGCGCCAGCCTCTTCACCGTAACCAGCATAAATAACATAAACACCATCAACAGTTCCATCGCCGTCGTTATCGTAGTTTGCATAATTTGCAGAAGCATCGGCTAGAGTTACAGCCTCCGTTACAAGTGCCCTAGGATTTGCATCGTTTCCACTTGCATCGTTAGCACCATAGTAAGACATATTTTGACTAGCGGTATATGGACCAAAAACATCAACGGTAAGATTAAATTGATTCCATGAGTTTTCGTTATAAAAATCCTTTACACTGCCAGTAGCACCACCGGTGTTATAGCCAACCTGATTGAAAAGATTGTTGAATTCTGCTTGAGTTTTGGTAAATGCTAAATCCTTAAATCCGATTAAAATACAAACTAACTTGCGGTTACCAGTTGTTGGGAATGCCTTTTGACTTTCGGTAGCTTTAATGTCCCAGATACCTTTCATCATCGAAATTTGACTAGGACTATAATACAAGCCCTTTTCAGTTTTTGATAGAAGATTCTTCTCTACCGCGGTACGTTCTTTCATTCCACTAGCCTCTATACCGGAGGGCTGAACATTACCTTTTTCATCCTGAATAGCATACTCATAATTCCCTTTGCTATTCATCATTAGGGTGTAACCATCTTCGGTTAAAGCCCATTTTACTTTCTCATCACCTTTTAGTTGAATGGTGAGAATCTTCCCATTTGCCTGCTTATACTGGATTAAACCAGGATACGCAGGTACAGCTACCGCTTGATTCACTATCAAACTAACAGCAAACAAGCACAATGTAACGATACTGAGTAAAGATTTTTTCATAGTTTAAAAAAAGTTTAGGTTGGTTAATTAATTTTAAAAAAATTCATGGGCGTAATTTAATCTCAATATTAAATCAAAAATTTTCTTGTCGACGAAATGCAAACATCTACCCCCATACAACATATTTTGCGACTCAAATTTTTTAGTTTGGATTTAAATTCAAGTTCTGTTAATTTTTTTTAAATTGCCGCGGTTTTTATTCTGTATAGT
>Ga0209066_10006269_pt1 | contig 12193 bp, 12 predicted proteins | sample All_14_2_FD_187198 | JGI IMG/M metagenome (GOLD analysis project Ga0209066, IMG submission 187198) | Freshwater microbial communities in response to fracking from Pennsylvania, USA - Allegheny Zone_MetaG_DW_15 (SPAdes) (version 2) ...
CAACCTGTTCAAGCCACTGACGCTCGGAAGTATTTAAGGCGATGGGATAGATTTTTGGACGCATCTCCTCTTCGTACAGAAGGCACCGAAGATGTACAGCTTATTTTAAGGCGTTGTCCATTCAATGAGACACTAGAGCCTTTTCTTCTGAATTTGCTTCATACTGTAGGGGAAGCGCTCCTCGCTTCCCTTGGTAGAATGGGAACCGAGGAGCGGTTCCCCTACAATTTGATAAGACCAATTAAACAGAAATTGCTCTAGCGGGCGGCAATCTCGACCCCTCCTGTCTCCCCCTGTAGGGCTAGCATCGGGCACGCCGTGTATTGGGGAACTGCCGCCTATCCACCTGAGGCGGCCTACAGCCCGCCCCCATTCCCCCTCGACACACTCCACGAACAAGATACGATTTTGGTTAGAGACTTAGGTTGGACTTGGGATATTAGACGACCTGTTGTCTAATGCAAAATTTCCAACCTGCCATCTAATATACGTTAGCTAAATAATATGAACTTCCGTGCCTTAGCTACTGAACTTGGTGACGCGCTTAAGTATGATGCCGTATTGAATGAAATTGACAGAACGGCACTCTCAATTTTTCCGTCTGGCTGTGTAAGGCGAGATTTTCCCAATCCTGCGATCACATCCCAACGAGCAAAAAAAGTTTACGACTGGATCTTATCGGTCGAAGGTTACGCAATTCCGAACGAAGAAAAGAAGAAATATATTGTTGAGTTCGCAAAGCGAATCACTCCGGAAGAACAAACTCAAAAAATTGAAAAGATTCTGCTTCGCAATGGTATCCCTGAGAGCCTCGTCAACGGGTTTGCTTTTCTTGAGATGCCTTGTCCAGACATTAGCGCCTTCACCACTAGCCACCCTAGGCTTCAGCAAATTATAGAAGAAAGGTGGGGTGAGGCACAAAAATGCCAACGTGCAGGTGCATTCCTGTCGGCTATTATTCTTATGGGCAGCATTCTTGAGGCCCTTCTGCTCTCGCGATGCCTCATGGACAAGCCCGGAAGCTACAAATCAACAAAGGCTCCAAAAGACAAACAGGGGAACAATATCGATTTGACGGACTGGAAATTGAATGCGCTGATTGAAGTATCGGGGGATAATGGATGGATAAAATTGGATCGGAGCAAATTCAGCCATGCCCTAAGAGAATCAAGAAACATTGTGCATCCTTGGGCACACGCAGCAGCAGCAAATGCTAATTTTGACGACGGCACATGTAAAACATCATGGCAAGTTCTAGTGTCGGCTATTCAGGACATTCATGAATCAATAAAGAAGAGCTAACCAGACCAGTCAGCCAACACCGCTTCGCGCCGTGGCTGCTGGTGAACGTTCAACAGAATAAGATGCGCATTCTTACCTACCTACTTTTATTGGCTCTGTCCATATCCCGTGTATTGGCGTTGCCGTTTCCCACAGAAGACAAAAATCTGCTGGATCTTAGCGCATTTCCAGAAGGCTGGTCGGTCGGCCGCCCAACGAAAGATAGTTACCTCAGCTTATCCCCAGACAAGAAAATGGGATTTAGTTGGGGCGTAGCCACCGCCGCAATGGCCCGAGACAATAAATCAAACTTCGATATTTTCTATTCGTCAGTCGGAAGTATCGGCCTCAAGTTTTCAGACGCCACTCTCTACGGCGAAAGTTACGGGTTCCTTATCGGACTGAAAGATATGGATTGTTGGTATTTATTTGGTTCCGCGAAGCGCGGGGACAACAATCTTGATAGCGTGTTTAACTTTTATACGTTCAAAATCCCCGGTGACAATCAGGTCTATTTTTATCTCCAATTCATGCCGAAAGATGACAAACAAAAAGATAAAGATACAATGTTGAGTTGGGCGGATTATATCAGAAGACTCTCCGAAACAAAGATTCTCCCAAAATGAAAGAGTCGAACCAGCCGGTTGGGCTAACGCGCGAAAAGCGCGTGCACACCGGGGAAGTTGAATGGGGTCAGCTCTTGACAATTGACATGAGAAATCCAGCCGATACCTCCTTACATCAAAATCCATGAAACAACCCTACGACATCGCAGCCTACATCTGGCCTTCCTACCACTACGAACCCCGGACGGAACACTTCTGGCCGGAAAAAGACGGGGAATGGTACACCGTCCGGCGGGGAACGCCCCGCTTCCCGGGCCACGACATGCCCCGCATCCCCCTGCTCGGCCATCAGGACGAAGCCGATCCTTCCGTCATGCGGGAACACGTCGAACTTGCCCGGGCCCACGGCATCAACGTCTTCATCGTGGATTGGTACTGGTATCAGAACTCCCCCTGTTTCGAGCGGCAACTGAATGAGGGGCTGATCCCGGCGCTGGAGGGAACGGACAGCAAGTTCTACCTCATGTGGGCCAACCACGATGTCGATACGTTGTGGAACATGCATGAGGACACCCACTGGGACCGGCCGAGGGAGCTTCTCTGGAGCGCTCAGGTCAAACGCGAGGTCCTGGAGCCCATGTTCGACCGGGTCATCGAAAAATATCTGGGCTTGGACTGCTACTACCGCATCGCGGGCAAGCCGGTCCTCTCGGTCTTCGACACCGCCAACCTGGTCACCGGACTCGGAGGAATCAAGGCCACCGCCGAGGCCTTTTCATGGATGCGGAGCCGCTGCGAAGCCGCCGGACTGGGGGGCCTCGATATCCAGGCCATCGCCCGGAGTCTGGCGGGGACGGAAGCCGGGGCCAAATTGGAACCTGGGAGCGAAACCCAAGCGGCCCGTGCCCTGGGTTATGACAGCGCCACGTCGTATCAATTCGCCATGGACGCCGGCCAGACCGGGGATTACGTCGTCTGGGCGAACAAAGCCATCTCCCGCTGGGAAAGCCATGCGAACACCTTTGGAACCTTTTACCCCCATGTTTCCGTCGGATGGGACAACACCCACCGCAACCCGACGTTCGCCCGCGAGGTCGTGGTGGAAGGCGCCACCCCGGATGCGTTCGAGGCGTGCCTGTGGAAAGCGCGGCAATATCTGGACCAACACCCCGGCCAAGCGCCTTTGGTGACGCTCAACAGTTGGAACGAATGGACCGAGGGAAGTTACCTGCTGCCGGATATGCGGTGGGGTTATGCGTATTTGCGCGCGGTTCGGAATGTGTTTGGTGGGAAGTGATGCGACCCCAAACCGCCGAAGGTAAATTAGGGGCCAAAAATCATACCAACAACGAATCAAAAATCGTCCCATTCAAAAGGTGCCGCCGATTATGACCAATTCCGCAGTCTTTAAATACAACCAGAGTCTGGATGTGCTGCAGGGCAAACATGCGCCCAAGGACTTTGCGTTGTCGTTCAGGCTGAATGCGGAGGCCGCCGCGGAAGGATACAAGGATGCCATCCTGGCGATGGGCTGGTTTTATCTCAACGGCACGGGCGTACCCGGGGATATTCAGAAAGCCAAGGAGTGGTATAAAAAATCGGCCCGCACCGGCAATGCCAGTGCGATGTACAGCCTTGGGGAGATTGCCTACGGAGAAGGTGATTATACAGCGGCCAAAAAATGGTTTGATCGGGCCAAGGAAAAGAACCACGCCGGCTCCCGCTATATGCTGGGAAAAATGTATTGGAAGGGCTGCGGGGTATCACAGGATAAAAAATTGGCCCGGAAACTGATTTCCGAGGCCGCACAGGAAAAATACCCATTAGCAGGCAGGGTCATCCGATTTATTTCCAGAAGAAGAAAAAATTAGGCCAATTGGCGAATGAGGCTAATTGATCTCATGGAAAAATCTGCAGACTGAAAACCATGAAAACCCCCTGGCGAAGATTTAGTCTCTGGCACTGCTTGGTGGATCTCGTGGCGCTGTCTTATCTCTTGCTGTTCGGAGTGACTTTTGTTGCTCCGTTTCGCTCGACGTCCATTACGTTGTCCACGTCGCTAGAAGTGTCCCTTGTTTGCCTGGTGGTTCTGTGGGTTCTGGCTTTTATTTATTTGATCAAGGACCTGATCAAGGAGTTGTCCCTTTTGAAAAAGGAGTGATGAAGTCGCGCCTCATTTGCAGACCACAATGAAACGGGCTTTTTCCTTTGTCGGTTGGGTCCTGCTTGCGTATGTCGGAGGAATAGCCGTTTCTTACTTTTTGATCCTTTTCTCCATGGAGACGGTTCGGTGGATCTTTTTCAGACCGAAATTTGATACGGGAAATGAATGGTATGTGGTTTGGCTGGTCCTTCTGGGTTTGATTCCCTTGGCCGCAGGCGGGTATTTCGGTCTGCTTGCCTTTAGAGGAGAATTGCCGGGCACGGGAAAAGTTGAGTTGTAGATGGGCGGCATATGGGGCCCGGTCGCAGGGCCTGCGACCCTCCGATAGAAATAAGCTCTAACGGTTTTTGTGTTTCGCGTGTATCGCGGGCAATGAACTGGATTTTGCGGGGAGGCGGTTCACAGAGTCCAATCGGCATTTTTTCAGGAATTGTCAGCTATCAGCAGGTGTCGCCATATCGCTCTCTTTCAGGATGTTATGCGAATTTATAGTCGTCCGTAATCGCCCCGCATAAGCCCAAATTTTCGAACCGGGTTACACATTTGGGTTACAGTTTTCAACGTCTCCGCATCACCCAGACACAGCCGTGGCGCGGCTCCTGGCTACGAGCGTAGCGAGAGCAGGAGACGTGACGCGGGTGGGTCTTGGGTGGATGCGATTGTTCGGAGTTTTCATTTTTTCGATGTAGCGATCTGAAGACGTCGCGCTGTAGATGTAATGTCATGCAGCTCCGATAATGATACCGAAATGGCTCCTCTTCACGACATCATCTAGGCCTACACGAAGAGCATCCAACCACTCAGCAACGGCTTCACCAGTATCATACATGTCCGAGGGCTTCTCATCTAGAGCCTTCTGGAATTCAGCGCGGACAACGTCTCGATCAAGCTCCATAGCGCGTCGATGCAGCTCTACGACATCTGCGGGAGGTATAGCCCCAAGAAGCCATTTGTCATCAATCACCACATCACGTCGAATCGGAACATAAGAGTAATCGTCGTTCATGAGGAGCCCGACATCCTGGAAGAGCGATGAAAACTTATCCACCAGGATGGGATCCATCAGACTCTTTGCCTCGGCAAACCAATCTCTGAAAGACATAAATCCATGCCAACTTGAAAATCGGTAGTCGTCGATCTCATCACTGAATCTAACCGGCTGTATCCACTCCGGAAGATTTCCGTCTTTATCTTCTATTTCCCAAAGGAACTTAAAACTTCCCTGCTCATTCACGTAGGGAACCTTGTCCCAACGTAGGGTCAGATAGTTATGGCTTACACTCATGTTGTTTATTGTTAGCTGTTTTATTTATCTTACCGAACGTTGTATAGGCCCTCTTTTGGGAGCCTATCTAGCTATTTAATTCACGGTATTTATCCGGTTTTCCCCTGTAGGACCCCTCAAAAGGGGTCAAAATCGGGAGGCTATCTGGCTATTTAAGAAATCAGTCTATTTCACCGGCTTTCTGGGGGCAAGACTTGCTTGGGGATGAGGGATTTGAACTTTGCCCGCCGCTTATTGGGATCCGCCCCGGGCGGATCACCCTCCCCATTCCCCTAGGTGTGATCCGTGAAATCCGTGGTTAAAAAGGGTTTTGCGGGGGGATAGATGGCAGAAAGGCAACACACCCCCGCGAGGCGTCCGCCTCGTCGGCCCCTCTTGATAGAGGGGATAAGGGAAATGCACGGCGGTTCACAGAACCGCCCTACAGGGGAAAAAGGCAGACACATCCGCCTGAGGCGGATCGCTACGCGCCACCCCTCTTGATAGAGGGGATTTTGTGTTCCCTTTGCGACCTTAGCGGACTTGCTTGCACTCGCGACGCATGTCGGAGTTGCGTGAGGCCCTCTTCGGATTTGGCCGGTACGGGGATCAGCTCTTGGAGGGCTGGAGGCTGGCGGCGCGGTATTGGGATGCGGAGATGGAGAAGTGGGACTTGAAGGACCGTGCAAACATCTTGGGCTCGGGCCAGCCCACCATGCCGCCGATTTCCGAAATGGGCTTGTCCGTCGAAACCAGGAGCATGGCGGCCCGCTCGGCGCGCTTCCGCGACAGGTAACGCATGGGCGAGAGGCTGGTCTGTTCGTGGAAGATCCGGCTGAGGTAGGACGGGTTGATGTTCAGCTTCCCGGCCAGCGAGGTCAGCGACCAGCGCGCGGCGCAGTCCGATTCGATCAATTCGATCGCCCGTTTTACCGAGGCATGGAGCGTGGAGGGACGGCACAATTCCTTCTTCATTTTTTTCGAGAAGGTCTGGGCCATTTCGTGGAGGAGCAGGAGGAGGTAGGAGATTTGCAGGGCCCGGGTGTTTTCAAAAAAAGAAAAACGGAGGGAATGGAGCGCCTCCAGATGGGCGCGGCAGCGTTTCAGGGAGTGGGGGCTTAACTTTGCCAGAACGCAGTCCGTGGGCGTTTTTTCGGGATAAAAGAGGGGGGCGAGGACGGGATCGTCGGAAATCCAGGACAGTTCCCGTTTGAAAAGTTCGGGCGCGATCAGGCAGATATACAGCTCGAGGCCGGATTTTTCGTAAGAGTGCCAGACGCCCGGGTGGAGGATCGTGACATGTCCCGGGCTGATCCTCATGGCGCCGCCCGAGGATCGCTGCACCGCACTCCCCCCCATGATGAAGGCCAATTCAAAGAAGTCGTGGTTGTGGGGCGGAAAGGCTTTCTGTTGGTTCGTATAGATCGTGAACAGGGCCTGGTTTTTGGTCCTGAACCAGTTTCGTTTCAACAAAGTCTGCATCGGAGGATGGGCTCCCGGGCACCGGGGGTCTTCCGTGGTTATAATCACTCCCCCCTTATGCGCAAGATCCCGGTTACCCGGGACGGAAGGAGGCCGTTTTAACGCAGAGTGTCCACCTGAGGCGGAAGAACGCAGAGGAATTGGTGGGTTATGAGCCCGCACCGGATGTCGATCCGCTGAGTAGCACAGGCAATCCTGCCTGTGTGGGGAGCTCTCACAGGCAGGATTGCCTGTGCTACTCTTGAAATCCAAAACAGGGACCTTCTTTCGCATAGTCAATATTTGGGAAGTCCGAAGTCAAAAAACGGGTAACGTCCGGCGGACTGTCGTGATAGAAAGAAAGCCTTATGGAAGCAAAAGTCTGGTCCCCGATCGATATCAAGAACGTCAAGGCGGAGGGCGAATTCGGCCGCCGGATCGGCAAATCGATCGAGAACAACATCCTGCAGGTGGACATCCCGAAGTCATTCCTGGAGAAGTTCCAGAACCGGGTGGACGGGGGATACATCGCCCTGGGGAAATTCATCGAGGCCATGGTCTGGCTGGCCTACCAGACCGGCCACAAGGGATTGATCCAAACCAAGGACGAGACGATTGCCGCCCTGTTAGCCACCCAGGACGCGGACGGCTACATCGGGATTGTCCGGGAAAAATCCCAGCGGATCCGGACGCTGTGGGATCTGCATGAGCGCTCCTACCTGATCCTGGCCCTGACGGCCGACTACACCCACTTTGGAAAAAAAGAATCGCTGGTCGCCGCGAAAAAACTGGCCGACCACATCCTGGCAGACTTTGAGAAAGATCCCGGGCTGCGGCCCAACCAATCGGATGGGACGCCTTCCGATGAGCGGGTGGATTACCGGGTGAAGTTCATCCCGTTCACCGCCTCGAACCTGGGTTTTGACTTTGCCCTGCTCGAGCTGACCAAGGCCACGGGAGACAGCCGTTACCGGGATTTTGTGGTGAATTTCCTGAAGCTGAAGGAATTCAATCCCAAGATCGAATGCGGTCCGTCCTCGCTGGCCAACCATTCCTACTCGCACCTGGGCCACTGCCTGGCGCAATTGAACCTGTACCTCACGAAAAACGAGGACGTCCTTCTCGAGGCCACGAAGAACACGTTGAAGTTCATGCTCGAGGACGATGGCATGCTGATCACGGGAACGTGCAGCGAGGGGGAATGCTGGCATCAGACGCAAAGCGGGCTGCAAAACACCGCGGAAACCTGCGGGGGATTTTACGGCATCCAGGTGTTGGATGCGATGCTCCGCATCGAGGGGAAATCCCTTTACGGGGACGTCATGGAACGGGCGATTTACAACGCCATGTTTGCCGCCGTTTCCCCGGATGGCCGGTGGGCCCGCTACCACACACCGTTCGACGGCAAGCGGGAGTATGACATGAACAACAAGGACACCTTTTGCTGCCCGAACAACCTCCGTCGGTTCATGTCGCGGCTGACCTCGTGGATCTACTATGCCACCCCGGACGGGGTGGCGGTGAACCTTTACAACAGCTCCAGTGCGCAGCTCCAACTCCCGGGAGGTGCCGCGCTCGAACTGATCCAGGAAACGGATTACCCGACCTCGGGCCGCGTGCGCATCCAGGTCAATCCTTCGTCAGAATCCGAATTCACCCTCCGCCTGCGCATCCCGCGCTGGTGCAAGGGCGGGACGGTCCAAATCAACGGAGCCGCAGCCGCGGAAGCGCCCGGGGGCGACTTTTATGCCATCCGCCGCAAGTGGAGGAAGGGGGATGTGGTCGCGTTGGATCTGCCGATGCCGTGGAGGTTTGTCCGGGGCCGGAAAGTCCAGATGGGCCGGGCCGCAGTCATGCGCGGGCCGAGCATCTATACCCTGAATCCCGAACGCAACCCCCACCTGTCGTCGCATCCCAAGTTTGAGGCCCGGCAGATCATGGTCGATCCGGCCAGGCCGGTTGAGTCGGCCCCGGATGAGGCGCACCGCCCCGAAGGCGTGGCCGCGGCGGTGAAAACATGGGGCCCCGGCCCGCACAACTTCTGGCCCCACTTGAAGCGGGTGGACACCACGCTCACCGAATTTCCCGACCCGGCCGGGGAGGGGATCTACCTGGTTGTCCCTGATTTGAAGGCGGAGCAGCTGGTGGACGATGAGTTGATGTCGGGCGCAAAATAACCCAACAAATCGGAAATAGCCAACAGACGGCGTTCTTCCGTCCGGATCAAGAAATCCGGATGTTGGGATTTCCTTCCGGACGTTCATCCACCAAGGCCAGCATCAGGTCGGTTTTGGAAAGGGTGGCGACGAGTTTTCCGGATCCATCCCCTTCCAGGATGGGCAGTCTCTCATGCGGGAACGTGCGGAAGACTTCCAAGGCCTGCGCCAGGGTGGAGTCACGGGTCAGGCGCGGAAAACGGTCGTCGTGGATGTCGGAGGCCAGCACCGACGGGGGGAAATCGGGATCATTGAGGAAGGGTTTGATGGTATCGAGGGAGATGGCGCCGAGGAAAATCCCTTTGCGGTCCGTGACATAAAGATTGCGGTGGGTGGAGGCGAGGAACATTTCCGCAACCTGGCGGAAGCGGGCTCCCGGCGGAACCGCCGGGGGATCGGCCCGGAGTATGTCGGCGATGGTGCCGTTGTGGGACAGCAACCGGCGGAGGGATTCCTCCTGTTTTCTGCGCAGGTGGGAGGCGTAAATCGAGGTGGAACCGAGGCTTTGCGCGGTAAAATACGCGGTGACGCAACCCAGCATCAGCGGAAGCACCGCTTCGTAGGTCAGGGTCAGTTCGAAAAGCATGATGACGGCCATCAGGGGGGCCAGCGTGGTGGCCGACAGGAAGCAACCCATGCCGACCAGGGCGTAGTTGGCCGGGGAAGAAACAAATCCCGGGAACAACGTTTGGAGGCCGTCGCCGACAAGGTAGCCCAGCACGGCCCCGACAAACAGGCTGGGGGTGAAGACCCCGCCGACGGCGCCCGAGCCGACGGTTGCTGCGGTCGCCAGCAATTTGAAAGCCAGCAGGACCAAGAGGGCAAGCCATACCCATTGGCCGGCCAGGATGGAATTGACCACGCTGTATCCGTTCCCCCACACGGCGGGTTCCCGGATGGAGATGAGTCCGACCACCAGCCCGCCCAGGCCCAGCGTCCAGGGCAGGGGCCAGCGCAGTTTCTGGAATGCGTCGCCCGTGGTATTGAGGAGCCGGATGAACAGCGGGGCGAAGCCGCCGCAGACCAGGCCGACGAGGATGAACAAGGGGGTTTCCCAATCCGTGCGGAGGGCGAAGGAGGGGATGGCGTAAGCCGTATGGAAACCCAGAACCTGGTGCGTGGTCAGGGTGGCCACGACCGAGGCGAAGAGCATTGGCCCGAGTGTTTCCATGGCAATGCTTCCGTGGACGATTTCGGCCATGAACAGGGCGCCGGCGATCGGGGCATTGTAGGCCGAGGCAATGCCGGCGGCGGCCCCGCAGGCGATGAAAAGTTTGAGGCGTGGCGGGGGAATCTTCCGCACTTTGCCCACCAACGCCCCGGCGACGGCGGACAGTTGGACCATGGGACCCTCCCGTCCCAGGGATCCGCCCGAGGCGATGCTGAAAAGGGAAGAGGCGCATTTGACCAGGGTGTGGCGGAAGCGGAGGGCTCCGTCATCCAGGGTCACGGCTTCCATGTAGTCGGCGGTTTTCTGCGCGCGGGTGATGCGCACGCCGTAGTGCAAAATGGCCCCCGCGGCCAGGCCGCCGAAAGCGGGGACGAGAAGGCGGAGCCACCAGGGCAGGTCGCGCGCGGTTTCCACAAGGCTGCCGGTGTGTCCCGTCATCAGCCCCTGCAGCCCGCGGATGCCCTCCCGGAAAACCAAACAGGCCAATCCTCCGACCAGGCCGATGAGGCCCGCCACCAGAAGATTGATGTGGAGATCCCCGAAGTGGAAATGTTCCAAGATCCACATCTTGCCCCGCAATATTTTTTTAACGGATACCCAGCGCATGGCTTTCCTGATTCCTACAACATGGCGCGGCCTGTAAAAACATCAACCCGGATGAGGTTCTCGGGTGGAAATTGCCACCCGGCCGGGGAGGGGATCGGCAAGGAGGGGCGGCTTGTAGCCGCCCGGGGAAAGGCACCGGTTTTAGTGTAGAGGAACACGGAACGTGTTTCTAGGGGAGAGGCACGAAGCTTCTTCCAAGCTCCGCTACCAGGGAGTTAATGGCGGGAGGGACGAAATTCCTTCGGAATTCCTCTACGGGGGATTTTGGAGGAGCCTCCGGAGGGTGGCGACCAGGTGGCTGATGGGGAAAGGTTTGGAGACGGCTTCGCAGCGCGGGCCCAGCAGCCGTCGCACTTCTTCGAGACAATCCCATGAACGTCCGGACATCAGGACGACCGGAAGATTCCGCGTCCGGACGTCACCGGCCAGGTAGCGGCAAAAATCCCGCCCATCCATGACGGGCATATCCATATCGGTGACAATGGCGTCCGGGCAGATCTTTTGGATGTGCTCAAGGGCTTCCCGGCCATGGGAGGCCTCGGCCACGAGAAAACCGTGCGATTCCAGCAATAACCGGAGGGGAATCCGGAGAAATGCATGATCGTCGACCAAAAGAATGAGCGGGGGAGCATTCAAGGGTTGAGGGACTACACTACCTTTGGTGAGGTGTTCAGTTCAAGCCAAACCCATCATTTTTGAAGGGTGGCGCGTGCGATCCAACCCCCCGTGGAACTTTCCAGCCTTTTGCTCGATCTCCGGCTCAAGAGCGGCCTGACCCAGGAAGCCCTGGCGGAAAAAGCGGGTATTACGTACAAGTATTACCAAGCGGTGGAAACCGGCCGGAAGAAAGACCTGCGCCTGTCCACCCTGACCAAGCTGGCCCGGGCCCATGGGCTGCGGCTGAGCGAGTTTTTCTTCCAATCCGAGCGGCTCCGCCCGGCCCTCGTGGCGGAAAAGGCCGCGGTTTACCGGGCGGGGAAGAAGACGCGGAAGAAGTAAGACAAGAGTGAAACCTGTTTAATCGACAGCCTTAAATTGTAGGGGAACCGCTCCTCGGTTCCCGGTTTACCAAGGGAAGCGAGGAGCGCTTCCCCTAAAAAAACACCCTGATCTGGCGCCGTTATTCCCCGACCGGAACGGCTTTGGGGGCGACGGTTTCGGAGTTGTCCTGGATGACGGCGCGGGGTTTGTTGGGATCCTCGGGGATGGAGGAAAAGCGGTCGGGCTCGTCAGATTTCCAGATCATGCCAATGGCCCGGTCCCAGAGGGAGGCGTCTTTCGGCGCCTGGACGTTCCGGGGGGTGTTTTTGTCGAGGCGGGCCAGGGCCGAGCCTCGCTGGTCGTCCCGCACCCACTCCGCACGGCCGGAGATGGATTCCTTCTTGAAGAAGAAGAAGATTTTTTCCTCACGCTTCATTTGTGCCAACTGAACCCCGGGAGGCGGGGCGAACTCGGCGGGGGGGT
>Ga0209066_10006270_pt1 | contig 12193 bp, 10 predicted proteins | sample All_14_2_FD_187198 | JGI IMG/M metagenome (GOLD analysis project Ga0209066, IMG submission 187198) | Freshwater microbial communities in response to fracking from Pennsylvania, USA - Allegheny Zone_MetaG_DW_15 (SPAdes) (version 2) ...
CGGCGCGCCGCCGCGGCGAAGAGGGCACCGTGATCCTGGATGTGAACGTCGACGCGGACGGGCGCGCCGAACGCGTCACCCTCGTGTCGTCCAGCGGTTTCCCGGAGCTGGACCGTGCGGCTGTGCGCGCCGCCGAACAGGCGCGCTTCAAGCCCGCCACGCGCGACCGGCAGCCGTTCGCCTCGGCCGCGCGCCTGACCCTGATCTTCCGCCTCCGAGACCTGTGAACAAAACGGACGGCAACACAGTCGCTCCGCCGCTCTGCCGGCGGAGGTGAGCCGCGCTGCTTCCGGCGACAGAGCGCCGGAACTACAGCCCCGCACCCGGAACGCCGGCCTGTTGAGAATACGCGAAGCCCTGTAGCTCCGCCGCTCTGCCGGCGGAGATCCGGCCCGTTGAAGCCGTCTCGAAAGGAGAACGGTCATGAATGACCGACAAGGCCCGAAGTCCAAGCCGCACCGCCCGCCGCGCTTATCCCTGCTTTCGTCCGGCGTGCGTCCTTTCTATTTCGTGACGTTCAACACGCACCGTCGTGTACCCACGCTGGCCCAAAACGACATTCATGCAACGTTTTGCCGGTTTTGCGGACAGGCGCGTTTGTTCGGGGTCACGGTCGGCCGATACGTGCTCATGCCGGACCATGTGCACCTGTTTGTGGTTCTTCCCCCCGAAGGGTTGGCGATCACGCGCTGGGTACAATCACTCAAATCCTGTCTGGGCAAAACGCTGCTGAGTCGCGGAGTCGCTCTGCCGCATTGGCAGGAGGGCTTCTTCGATCATGTCCTGCGTTCAGACGAAAGCTACGCGCAGAAATGGGAATATGTCCGGCAGAATCCGGTGCGGGCCGGCTGGGTGCGGTCACCGGAGGAATGGCCGTACCAAGGCGAAGTGGATGTGATCCGTTTCTAGAGCCGCGCTGCTTCCGGCGGCGGAGCGCCGGAACTACAGCCCGCACCCGGAACGCCGGCCTGTGGAGAACTCGCGAAGCCCTGTAGCTCCGCCGCTCTGCCGGCGGAGGCGAGACGCGTTGCCTCCTCAGTTGTCCAGCTGCTTGAAAAAGAGGATGCGGTGGTCGTGGTAGCCGTCGTACCGGGCCGGCACGGAGTCGTCGTCGCCGTCAGAGCCCATGCTCGACTCGTCCCGTGACGTGTCGTATTGGTTGTTGTTGTGCTGATACCAGGGCGAGACGCGCCGGATGTCCGTGTACCAGTTCCCCTTCCGCCACGTGTTGTTCGCCTTGTTGTACTCCCGCGGATAGGGATCGCGCCAGACCAGCGCCACGGCGCGGCCGCCGGCCACCGGCTTGAGCCCGCCCATGTCGCTGCCGCCGAAAGAGGGCACCGTCACCTCGGCGCGGAGGATGTAGAGAAAGAGCTGCTGCCGGTCGGAGAAGTTGTTCAGCGTGTAGTCGAACAGCATCTTGCGGTCGATCTCGTGCAGCGGATCGGAAAGCGACTGCGCGAACACCGTGGTCGCATCGCCCTCAGAGTACCAGCCGAACAGGTCCGCCCGCCCGTACACGTCCGAAAGGTTGCTGTTCCACGCGATGTTGAAGGGCGACGCGGTCTTCGCGCTCTGCAGACACCTGAACCAGCCGTTCGTGAACCCGGCCCACGCGGAGACGGAGAGCGTCTCGTCAAAGACATGGTTGCGCGTCGCCGACACCTGGCCCTTGATGGTCTTCTCTCCCGCCCAGTAATAGTCCACCGGCGTGTGCTGCACCGCCGCGGCGAGCACCTGCGGCAGGTCGGAGAGCGGGTTGACGCGCGTCCCCTGCAGGGTGCCGTCCTTCGCCCGCACGATGAAATGATCGTAGATCTTGTCCCGCGGATGGGCGTCGCCGTGGTCATACAGCCGGATCGTGCGGAACATGTGCGCCTGGTCCTCCGAGTTCGCCACCGCGTTCTGCGTGCGGAAATCCACCGGGTTGCCCAAGATTTGATAGTTGAACGGCCGCACGATGAAGCCCAGCTCGCCCGGCGACTGCATCTCGCCGATGTCCGAGACCGACAGGTAGATGTCGCCGTCACGTCCGTCCTCGCCCAGCAGTGCCTGCGTGGATGGGTTGACCGCCGGCGTGATCGCGTTCAGCTCCGGATTCTTGATCCAGTTCGACGCCTTCCAGTTGAAGCGCGCGTCCGGCACCTCCAGGCTCTTCCACTCGTACTGGATCGGAAAGGGTGCGCTCATTGTGGCGGCGACCGGCGGCGAGGCGACCGTCTGGAAGAAAATCTTATTCCTCGTAAGGATGTACTCTTGATTGATGTTGCTGTTCGGGTAAGGCATCATCTGCGGCACGCTGTCCACGTAGTCGCTCCCCTGTTTGACCCGCGCGAACACCACCAGCGACACGCTGAACGGCTTGTCGATTTGGAAACCTGCCTCCGGCACGCCTTTTTCGCTATCGATGATCGGGAACGTGATCGCCGCCGCGTTGACCGAGAACTTCACCGGGACATGTTCGTAACACGCCGCAGGCGCGGCGGTGTTCTTGCTCCAGAAACTCGGGATGTTCGCTTGGGCGGTCAGGGGCACATACACGTATGCCCCGGGAACGCTGACGGGCGGCTGATTGAAGTCGCCGGAGGTGTGCGGCGCGTGCACATAGTCCAGTTTCAAGAAGGCGTTCACCTCGAGGTCGAACGCCGGCTGAGGCGTGCGGTCTTCCTGGTTCTTGAAGGGCCAGACCAGCTCCACGTCAACATAGGCGACGGCCGGCGCGCTGATCAGTTGCACGGAATAAACGTCTTTTGTTTTAGAGGGGTCTGCCACCGAGGGGAGCGTTTGTTTGATGATGGTCGGCGCGAAGAAGTCCGGCACGAGGATCTGGCTGATCATGGGCACCATCTCGACGGAGGGCATGTTGAGCTGTTTGGGCAGGCTGTCCTTGTCGAGGTAGTCGGCGATCATCGTGGCCATCATGCTGCCCTGATTCTGGAGCCCTCCCACCAGCGCGTTGCCGAGCGCCGTCTGGAACTTGGTCTCCAGGGAGGCGGACGTCGTCCGGGCCGCGCCCAGCAGCGCCGAGGAGACCGGCGGGTCCTCGATAACGTTGCAGGGGTCGGCCGACCGGACGTACTCCGGCTTGGCGATGCTGTCGGTGACCAGGACGTGTTTGACGGCCTCGTCGAACCCGACGTCGTCGCCGGTTTCCATCAGCTCGTGATAGGGGCTGCCGAAGGTGGCGTCTTTGCGGGCGTACAGGCAGGCGTAGAAGTCCTGGAGGCTCTCGTAGCGGCGGTCGACGTTTTTCTTGTTGTCGTCGAACGTCTTGGCCCTCGCGGCGCTGTCGAAGAGATGGCTGATGCTGATGCGGTTGGTACTCGCGGCCGAGGCGCCGACGCTGTTCACGTCCAGCATGTCGGAGAGGTTGACGCAAACATAGGCGTAGCGGCCGACCTCGGCGCCGCCGTACGCGTTCTCGCCGGAGTTGAAGTTGACCGGCATGCTCAGCGGCCGCCACTTGGCGCCGGCCCAGGTGTTGCCGTTGGGGTCTTTGGTGTCCTCGGTATTCGGGATCGCGTAGCGCCGCACGTCGTTGACGAAGATGGCGGGGATGAAGCTGAGGGCCTCGAGCGAGAGCACGCGGGCGTCCTGGTTGTTCTGCCCGCCGTTCGGCACCGCCGAGGGCTTGACGCGGCCGGGCCAGTCCGGGAACTTGACCGGGCGGGCGGCACCGCCGCCGGGCGCCGACGGCACGCGCAGCTCGCCGTCGATCTCGTCGATCGCGCGGCAGAGGCCGGCGTTCAGCAGATGGCGGGCGGTGACCGAGTGGCGGTAGTTGGAGGAGGCCTGGCGCTCGATGCGCATGTAGATCGCGAACGAGACCGCGCTGATCATCATGAAGCTCAGGAACCCGAGCACGATCAGCAGCGCGGAGCCCGTACTCGCTCCGGGGCACGGGCGATGCGCACGGGCCTTTTCGCCCCTCGACGAACTCGGGGCCGCGCGGGTACGCGCTGAAAAGTCCAAGTGCGCCCTGCCCGTACCCGCTCCGCTTTTAAAGTAGACGCCGCCGCGGCGCACGTATTGGAAAAGTTTACTCATGGTCTTACCTGCCAGTAGTCCGTAGTCAGTAACCTGAAACCTGGAACCTGAAACCCGCACCACCTCACCTCACGTACCGGTGGCGGTTGGGGAACGTGACGGCCGCGGGAAACTCCGCCGTGGTCTGATCCTGTCCGCTCTTGTTCACGAGCCTGAACTTGTACGGCGTGCCCCAGGGGTCCAGAAATTTTCCGCCCGTCAGCTGGATGTTCAGATAAACCGCCTTGTCGTCGTTCCCTCCCAACAGCTCTTTCAGGCTGGTCTGGTCGGCGATGATCTCCTCGCCGGTCACATCCACCGGCCAGTCGTCGTAGGCCGCCTCGTACGACAGCCAGGCGTTGATCAGCTCGCGCACTTCGGCGTTGGCCTTGGCCACCTTGGCCTGGCCGCGGGCCTGGCCGATGCCGGAAACGGCCACCCCCATCAGGAGCGCCAGCATCCCCATCACCACCAACATCTCGATCAGCGTGAAGGCGGAGGAGCGCCGAGAGCCTTTGAGGTTTTTACGGTTTGAACGTTTCGGTTTCATCTTGTTGTTCTCAATTCCCGCACTCGCGAGTGCCGCATAAGTGAGCTTCCTGCGTTACCGGTAGGGACGGTTCCCCGAACCGTCCGTCTGCCCTGAGCAGGCCGAAGGGCGGACGCCTCGGGGAGGCGTCCCTACCACGGATGACATGTTGCCCATATTTGCAGCTCTCACGAATGAACTAATCAAATCACGCACTTCTCAATCCTCGACCCACGTCTTGATGTCGTCTTTCGTGTTCGGCTTACGGTCCGGACCGTACGACCACGCGCCGATGTCCAGGCTGTAGCCTGCGGAGGTGACGCGCGAAAGGAACGTCAGGAACAGCGGCAGGCCGTCGGAGTCCAGCCCGTCCGGCCCCTTGCCGTAATCGGCCACTAAATTCTGCAGGGACACGCTCGGACGGTTCTTGCTGCTCTGGCGTTCGGCGAACGTCAGCACGTTCGACCGCTTCGGAGTGCCCCAGCTCCCGCTGCCTTGCAGGGTTGTCTCCGTCCGGTTGCCCGCACTGTCGTACGTGATCTTCTTCAGGCTGCGGTTGTAGGTCGTGTTATCGTCCTTGTCGACCTCCACGGCGCCGGTGAGGGTATAGAAAAGCAACGGGAAGGAGGAAAATTTCTGTGGCTCCGTCGCATAGTTTTGGGGCAGGAACCGCGCGTCCACGGCCGCCGCCGCGTCGCGCTGGATCGCGCCGACGGCCGAGCGCACCTGCATGAAGCTGTCGGCCCGCCGCGTGCCCGTGCGCCACGCGAGGCTGGTCTGCTGGAAGAGCATCCCGAGCATCATCACGATCACGATGAGAATGGTCGCGGCGACCAGCACCTCGATCATGGAAAAGCCGGCGGCGGACCGGAACGTCCGTCTAAAGGGAAACTTGAAACTTGAAACTTGAAACTTTGCCATCGCACCGAACTCCTAACCTGAAACCTGTAACCCCTCTCTCCTACTGCGTCACGTCGCCCTGGAACAGCGCCTCGGCGTAGTAGATCGGGTTGTTGGTGTACTGGGGAACGTCCTCCATTTCCGTGGACTGCACCATGATCCCCATGACCTTGTCCGAGGCGCCCGGCACCAGGCAGCAGGCGATCCGGTACGTCTTGTCCTGGCGCGTCAACGGCGGGTTCATCTTCGGCAGGTGCATCCGCTGCCGCATGAAGTCCGGCACACTGTCCAGCAGGTTGACGGTGTCCCGGTTGACCGCTTTCGGAGTGTTCGCCCACTGCGACCACGGGAAATTGGTCAGCGAGGCCGCCGCCACCGCCTGGTTCAGCAGGTAATCCCCAAACATCGCCTGGGTGATGTCCGCCTGGCCCTGCGTGCTCTCGCGCAGGCCCAGCGGAAAGAGCGCCACCATGCTCAGGATGCCGATCGCCATGACGAAGACCGCCATGTTGACCTCCATGAGCGAAAAGCCGGCTCGCAATTTTTTTCTCATTCAAGAACTCCTGCTAGAACGCGCGAATAGGGGTCGGTAGGGACGCCTCCCCGAGGCGTCCGCGGACGGTTCGGGGAACCGTCCCTACCTGTAACATCAAACCTGCAACCTGTCTTGCCAGTCGCATCCGCACGTCTCAATTGACTCCTACTTGTAATTGACGGACCCGTCCGCCTCGACCTTGACAACGGCCTTCGTGTTGGGCGGCATCAGCTCCAGAATGTCGATCGACTCCGCCGCCTGTGCAGTCCCGTCCGGCATGAAGGTGAAGCACACCACCCGGTCCACGTCGTCGTCCAGCTGCCTGAACTGGAACCCTTTGGGCAGGGAGCCGGGCGGGGCGGCCTCGACGCCGTACGTGTCGCCCACATCCCATGTCGCCTCGCTCGAGTTCTGGACATTCGCGTTTTTCGTGAACCCGTAGACGGGATACTCATAGATTTTCGGCAGATAGGACGAATGCCTGCTCGTCAGTTTGTGGCTCTCGACCCACGGGAACACCTGCGTCCACTTGCCCTGCGTGAGGTTGTAGAGCCGCATGCTGCCCAGATATCCGGCGCTCATCCCGGCGGGCTTCGGGAACATCTTGTCCAGCGACGCGAACTCGTCGATCAGCTTTCCCTGGCTGATGGCGGTGATGCGGCCGGTCTCTTTGCAGACCACGTACGAAGGCACGATCTCCGGCTCGTTCTTGACGTTGTACCCCGTGATCTCGTTGAACACCATCACGCTGACGCGCACGCCCTCCAGGCACGCGCGCTGGCGGGCGAGGATCAGGCTGTTCGCGAAATGTTTGACCGCGCTGCGGCGCGTCATGCCGCGGATTGCGTTGAAATAACTGGTGACCGCCAGCGTGGTGAGCATCGCCATGATGGACATCACCGCCAGAAGCTCCAACAGCGAGAAGCCCCGGCGGCGATTCCGTTCGTGTCCCTTGGTTCTCATGTTCTCACTTCTTCTCCTTGACCCACTCCGGGCACGTGTGGTCTTTCTGCGTGTGCACCGTGACCTTGTCCGTGACGGGATTGTACTCGACGCAATAGAACCGGGTGACGGAGGTGTTGTCCGGATCGGGATAGATCAGCGGGACGTCGGTCGTCTTGGTCAGAACCGCCCGCAACTGCGCGCGCCCGCCTTCATACAGCGCCAGCAGCGCCGAGCCGTCGAGGAAGGCGGTCTGGTTGGGGCTGCGCGGCCCGTGGTACACGTTCTTGAAAACCTTCTTGTTGTCTTTGCCGTGCGCCCAATATTCCTCGACGTTCCGATCCGGCTGTTCAAGCTCCGACACCCTGAACGGCCATTTCCCCTCCTGCGCGCGGTAGTTGACGAGCGCCATCTCCAGCGCCTTGCATGTGGCCTCGATCTTCCGGACACGGCCCTGCTTGACCGCCTTGATGGCCGCGCCGGTCGCCAGCGTGGCGATCACCGCCATGATCGAGATCACGACCAGCAGTTCCAGAATGGTGAACCCGGAGGCGGCCCCGGAAGTCCGTCTAAAAGGAAACTTGAAACCTGAAACCTGAAACCTGAAACTCGAAACTCGAAACTTTGACATCGTACACGCTCCTGTCGATACCTTCCAGTATTCCTCCACGTTAGCACTTTCTCACTTTAGTGCCTTACGAATCAACAACCACGATAAAAAACAAGTTGTTTTCCCGCAAAGGCGCAAAGGCCGCAAAGGGTTTCAGGCTTGGCGTCTTTGCGTCTTGGCGAGAACTCTGTTGGTTGTGGTGTCACGTTAGAACTTCTCCCGGCCTACTTGCCCGTTTCCGCGCGGGCCTGGCCGTGGTTCCAGCTCAACCGGTCGTCCTTCGGGTACCGGCCGCCTTGCTCCTCGAAGTCATCCTTGCCGTCCGGCCCGCGCGACCAGACGAGCACCGACCCGCGGATTTTGAGGCCTTCCGGCGCGCCCTCGCCCGCATCCACATACCCGTCGAAATCGGTGTCCAGGCGTATCTGAAGCCGATGCTTGGCAGCATCCGATTCTCCCATGTCGGGGTTCGCGCGCAGCAGCGCGCGCCCCCACGGGTCAAGCAGGCCATGCCGGTCCAGGCTCTCGGCGTTGATCTCCCCCGTCAGGTTGCCGCTGCTGTCCCTCTTGTACGTGGTCAGGTCGAACAGACGCTTCTCCTGCAGCACCTGACAGGCCTCCTTGTCCATCTCGTCTTTCGACATCAGGACATCCCCCCACCCGCGCTCCTGCTGCAGGTAGAGCGAGAGGGCCGTGGCAGTCTCGGAGGCCAGCGCCTGGGCCTGCGCCTGGCGGGCGGTCATCTTGATGTGAGAGAACGAGCCGACCAGCGCGGCCGCCAGAAGGCCCAGGATGCCGATCACCACCAGCATCTCGACCAGCGTGAAGCCGGAGGACGGAGGACGGAGGGAAGCGAACGTTGAACGCTCAACGCTCAACGCACAACGCTCAAGGGGGGGACGAGGGACGGGAGACGGGGGTCGGGAGACGGAAAGTCTCCGGGCCACCTTCGCCGATTGCTTCATGTCGTTCACATGCCACATAAAAATCTCTTTCTGCTGCGGACGGTTCGGAGTCCGTCGCTCCACTTCCCTCTAACTTGAGCGTTGAGCGTTTGAACTCTCAACGTTCAACGCTCAACTCTCAATTTGAGAAAACACCTTTCCCGTTCATTCCTGGGCAACTGCGGACGGTTCGGGGAACCGTCCCTACCTGTAACCTGAAACCCGGAACCTGTAACCAGCCCCCCCTACTTCGACCGGTCAAAGCGCGCGATGTCGTCCTTGAGCCACCCGGTCACCTTCTTGCGGTCCGCCGAGGAGAGTCCCTCCAGCGAAATCCAGGGGGGGAAGGTCAACCCGTCAGGGCCCGCCGACCAGATGCGGTAGCTCTGGTAAGGCGCCATCGAGTGGTAATAGAACTCGCGGCCCCAGCCGTCGCGCACGGAGATGCTCTGCAGCATGTACGTGAGGCTCGGGCTTTTCGGGTCGGACTGCTTGACGAAATTATAGGAGTCGGTGTTCGGCTCGCGGGTGTCGATCCCCATGAGGTCGGCCGGCCCGCCGACAATGCATTTCTCGAAATTGGGCAGCCAGCGCGCCACGGCATGGTTCTCGCGGGCGCGCTGCGCCGCCAGCGCCCCCGCATTGTGCTTCTGCCACTGCCGGCTGCTGAAGAAATTGAGGTCGGGCGTCATGTCCGTGTTGGGGTTCGGCCGGGTCAACTCTTCGCCGCCCATCAGCTCCACGCGGGGCATCAGGTAGGACATCAGGCCGAACTGGAAGATGCGGACGCCGCTCCAATCGGACTCGGTCCGGGCCGCGGCGTTGGGGCCGAGCGCCACGTTCGCGCTCACGATCTTATCGGTCTCATACCGCAGCGCGATATAGTCGTCCAGCGAGCGAGCGCTCGGGTAACAGAAGGCGACGGGCTGGCAGGCCGCCGCCCGGTTCGCGTTGACCGAACTGAGCGTGCCGGCCGGCTTCTCGGTCCCGTTCTCCTCGGCCACAAACGGGTCGGGAGAACCGTGCTGGGGGACGGGGGGATAGGTGCCGAATTCGGCATAGAAGCCGGAGAGCGCGTTCTGCACCTTCTCCAGCCGCGAGATGGTCTCGGCCCGCTTGTTGCCGGTGCCCGCCGCGCTGAGCAGGCGGAACACGCCGCCGATCATAATCCCGATGACCGCGATCACCACCATCATCTCGATGAGGGTGAAGCCGCGGGAGGACAGGGGACGGGGGGAAGGGAACGCCCAACGCACAACGCTCAACGCACAACGCTCAAGGGGGGGACAGAGGAAGGGAACTCCCTGGGTCACGTCCATAAATCTCGCACTGTTTCTCGCATTCCGCATAAAAAGCTCTTTCTGCTGCGGACGGCACGGAGGCCGTCCCTCCACTATCACTTGGAGTTGGGCGTTTGAACTCTCAACTCTCAATTTAAGAAATCACCTTTCTCGGTCATTCCCGGCAGCTGCGGACGGTTCGGGGAACCGTCCCTACCAGAAACCTGTAACCTGAAACCCGCTTCTCCCTTACGCCTGCGAGCCAAGGGTGCCGATGATCTGGATCATGGGCATGAACATCGCGATGACGATCGTGCCGACGATCACGGCCAGAATGATGATCATCAGCGGCTCGATCACCGAGGTCAGGCCCGCCACCGCGTTGTCCACCTCGTCGTCGTAGGTGTCGGCGATGCGCGTCAGCATGTCCGGCAGCGCGCCGGTCTCCTCGCCCACCTCCACCATCGAGATCACCATCGGGGGGAAGACCTTGCACGCCGCCAGCGGCGCGGTCATGCTCTCGCCCTCTTTGACGGCATCGTGGACCGCCTGCATGGCGCGGGAGATCACCTCGTTGCCCGTCGTGTCGCGGACGATCGTCAGCGCCTGCAGCACCGGCACGCCGGAGGCGAGCAGCGTGCCGAGCGTACGGGTCATGCGGGCGATCGCCGTCCGGCGCACCAGCGAGCCGAACATCGGCGCGTTGATCTTGGACACGTCCAGAATGTAGCGGCCGGTCTTGGTCTTGGCGAAAACCTTGAAGAGGGCCACAAACGCGGCGACCGCGATCACCACCATCAGGCCGTTGTGCATCACCAGGTTGCTGGCGTCCATCACGAACTGCGTGATGACCGGCAGCGGCTTGCCTTCCAGCAGGTCGTTGAAGATATCCTTGAACTTCGGGATCACCGCGACCAGCAGGAAGCCGGTGATGCCGATGGCCGCGCAGAAGACCACGATCGGGTAGACCATCGCGCCCTTGACCTTGTTCTTGATCTTGGCGGCCTTTTCCGCGAACTCGGCCAAGCGGTTGAGCACCACCTCCAGCACGCCGCCGGCCTCGCCCGCGCGGACCATGTTGATGTAGAGGTTGTCGAAAATCTTCGGGTAGTTCGCCAGCGATTCGGAAAACGTGCTGCCGCTCTCGACCGCTTCGCACATGCCGGCGAGGGCCTCTTTCAGGGAGGCGTTCGGGGTCTGGCGCTGCAGGACGTGCAGCCCGCGCAACAGCGGAAGCCCCGCGTCCACCAGGGTGGCGAGCTGGCGCGTCAGCGTCGTCAGATCCTTCTGCTTGACGCGGCCGCGCAGGAACTTGGGAAGCTTGATCTCGATTTTCATCTGGCCGACCGCTTTTTTGCCGGCGGGCGCACCCTTCTTCGCGCCTGCGGCGGGAGCGGCCGGCTTGGCCGCGGCATCCGCGCCGCCCGCCGCGCCGATGGCCGTCGGAAAAAGCCCCTGGCCGCGCACTTTGGCGACAGCTTGCGCCTGGTTGGGTGCTTCGATCGTACCGCGGCTCTCTTTGCCGGCGGAATCCACAGCGATGTAGGCGAATTTGGGCATATTTCTACTCCAAGAAATTCGGATGCGGCGCACAGACACGCGCCACCATTACCGTAGTGGGAAGCATACCACAGTACGCAGGACAGCCGCAAACTGAAAGTGGAAAAAGGGGGTGCCGGAAAGAGGAGCCGGGAGCACGGCCCCGTTTCATTGACCGCCCGCGTCTGACAGGCGTCGGACCCAACATAAGACACGAGTCTCTTGCAAAACCCCCCGTTGACCAACGGCTCGGCACAGCCTCGCCCTTGTCTTCGGGCATACCGGCGGATTCTTTCATGGAGGGCGAACCTGCGGTGAGCCGCAGAGGGGTTTTGCAGGCGCCTCACACGTTCGAGGGCTCCTGGAGCGGCGTCGCGTATGATCTCGACCGACACGTCAATGGAACAGGATGCGCCCATGCCCGGCGGGGCCGCGCTTCGGTTGAGGGGTGTCGCACGGCGGGTGCTACCGCTTCAGAGCCGCGAGCGCGGCTTGAAGCTCGGCCACCTGTCGCTTGAGCTTTTCGACCTGGCGCGGCACCAGCAGCTGGGCCGCGAACTCCCGCTTGGGGAGGGCCGGCAGGCCGATCACATACTCGCCGGCGGGCACGTCTTTGGACAGGCCGCTCTTGGGGCCGACCTGCGCGCGGTCGCCGATGGCGAGATGGCCGGAAAGCCCGGCCTGCGCCCAGATGATGCAGCCGGAGCCGATCCGGGTGCTGCCCGCCACGCCGGCCTGCGCGATGATGCCGCTGTAGTCGCCGACCTGAACGTTGTGGCCGATCTGCACGAGGTTGTCGATCTTGGTGCTGTTGCCGATGCGCGTGCGCCCGAAGCGCGCGCGGTCGATGGTGGTGTTGCACCCGACCTCCACATCGTCGCCCAGCTC
>Ga0209066_10006272_pt1 | contig 12185 bp, 10 predicted proteins | sample All_14_2_FD_187198 | JGI IMG/M metagenome (GOLD analysis project Ga0209066, IMG submission 187198) | Freshwater microbial communities in response to fracking from Pennsylvania, USA - Allegheny Zone_MetaG_DW_15 (SPAdes) (version 2) ...
CTTGGGTTTGGGCGCGTCGAAAGGGGCGGGCTCGTCGGCGAAAGTCTCTTCTTCCACCGGGGCCGGGCCGCTCAACTCGGCGGTCACGGCCTTCAGCTTCTTCATCGTGTCCATCTCCAGCTTGGAGAGGTAAATGAGGAAGTCGAATTCGCCGCTGGTCTTCTCGGGACGCGAGCAAAGGCTGCCGAGTTTCTTGACGATCAGGAAGATGTCCTTCATCTCCCCTTTTATCAGCAGTTTGTGCCGGCTCGGATTTTTATCCGTGGGGGCCGGGGCCACGTCCCATTTTTTCAGCATAATTTCAGAGTAGCGTCAGCGAAGTATCAGGTCGGCCACCAGGTCCAGCGCGGCGGAATGGCTGAACGTGGAGGAGTCGTAATAGCGGAAGAAGCCCCCCGAGGTGCCGAACGCGTTCTCGATCTCGTAGACCTTCTCCTGGGGCACGCTGCCCAGGCAGACCAGGCCCTGCGCGCCGGCGTCGGTCACGGTCTGCACCACGTAGTTCGGGTTCACGTCGGGCTCGCACTCCTTCACGGAGGCGCGCTTTATGAACATCGGCTTGGTAGCGGACTTGAGGCAGATGGCGTCCAGCTCGGCCAGCGCGGTGGCGCAGAGCGCCTTGTCGTCGGGGCCGTAGAGGAACATCAGCGTGCGCAGGCGCTCCGCCGGTATGCCCTCGGGGGCCTGCTTGGCGGCGAGCTCCGCCAGGTCGCCGGCCTGCGCGCGGGAAGTGTTGGACGGGGCGGACTGGTAGACCATGGTCCTGTCGCCGTCGGAGTCGCCGCCGGGGGGAGGCGCCACCAGCGTCTCTTCGCCGCCGGCGGTCCCGCCGCCCAGCTCCAGGCCGACGCCGCCGGGCAGGGCCGGGGCCGGCTCCTGCGGGGGCTGGCCCACGCTGAGCTCCAGCCCGACGCCGCCGGGGATGGTCTGGTCCGCGCCCTCCGGCTGCGGCTGCGAGCCGGAAAGGTCCAGGGAAGGAGAAAGTTCCATGCCGCCGGCCGCGGGCGGCTGGCCGCCCAGCTCCAGCACGGGTTCGGCGGAGGCGCTGCCGACCGCGGGTTCCGTACCGAAGGGCGAATCCTGCGCCTGGGGCCCGGCGGCGGTTTCCGCCGAGCTTTCGAATTTGAGTTCTTCCCCGCCCTGCGCGGGAATCTCGCCGGCGGGCTCCAGGCGCAGGGTTTCCCCGCCGTCCTGGGCCGCGGGCATGGCGGCGGAGGGCTCGAGGTTAAGGCCGCCCGCTTCCTGCGCGAAGGAGGTTTCTGCGGAGGGTTCCAGGTTCAGGCCGACAGTCTCTTGCGCCGGGGGCGTTTCCACGGAAGGTTCCAGGTTCAGGCCGGCGCCGGCCGAAGGCTCAAGGTTAAGTCCGCTGTCCTGGGGCTGCGCCTCGCTCTCCGGGGCCGGAGAGTCGATAGCGAAAGCGTCAAAAGGGCTCGGCTCAGCCGCGGGCGCCGGTTCCTGGGGCAGCCCTTCGTTAATGTCTTCTGGCTTTTTTTCGTCCATCATCCCCCCCGTCTGTTCGGGCTGCTGACCGGCCGCGTCCAATCCCTGTATGGAAACGGCGGGTTCCTGGTTCTCTATGGCCTGCACCGCTTCCGGTATCACGCCGGCCTCGGGCAGGGCCTGGGCCGGCTGCTCCTGTATGGAACCGTCGCCCGACAGCTGCAGCAGCGCGTCGATATCGGGAATGCCGAAATCCCGGGTGTTGTCGTAGGCCGGCAGCGCGGCCTGCTCGGCGCGTTCCGGTTCGGCGGCCGCCTGGAGGGAAACTTCAGGCGCGGCGTTCTGAGCGGGTTCGGGCTGCGGTTCGAAAGAAAAGCCGGCCTCTGCCGTCTCGGGCTCTAAAGCGGGAACGGGCTGTATCCCGGCGGAGAAGGGGTCGGCCAGCTCTGCGGCCGCGGGTTCGGCCCGGAATTCGGGCGCGGGCTGAGGTTCGGCGGGCAGGGCGGCCGCGGGCTGCTGCTCTTCGGAACCGGGACCGTACATGAAATCTCCAAGGCTCTGCGGGGCCAGTTGTTCCGGCGCGGCCGCGGGCGCGGGAGAACCCTCAGCGAGGCCGTTAAAGGCCTCCAGCACCACGGTTTTTTCCGCGTCAAAAGCGGGCACTGGCTCCGCCTCCGGCGGCTGAACCGGTTCGGGCTCAGGCAGGGCGGCTTCGGCGGCGGGCGTCTCGGGAAGAACGGCCGCGGGCTCCGGGGCTGCAAGTTCGGGAGCAGGCTGCGGCTCGGGCCGGGGCGCGGCGGCCTCTTCGGCCGCGGGCCTTTCGGAAAAAACGGCGTCGGGTTCCGGGGTTACCGGTTCGGCGGCGGACTGCCGCTCCGGGGTCACGGCGGCGGGCTCTTCTCTCCTCGGAAGTTCCATGGGCTGCATCTCGGGCATCTTTATCCCGTCCAGGATAGACGGCATCTTGTTGAGCAAGCCGTTGAGATCGGAGAGTATCTCGTCTATAGATTCTTTCTTCTTGTCCGGTTTCCCTTCCATAAGTCCGCCCCCAGACCGATTATATATATACGCGCTTTACTTTTTAATTATAGCAAGTTGTTTGCGCAACATTAAGGCCCTTTTAGCGCTCTCTGCCGAAACCGGGGAGAGCCGGTCCCGGGAAGCCGAGCCCAGCAGGCTTTCAGCCTGGGGAGCGGCCGAATAGGCCAGGCAGGCTATGGCTTCCAGCTTTTCACCCGGGTCGGAACCTGAAACGATGCCGGCCAGGTAGGCGTGTCCTTCTTCGGCGCCAAGGCGCGACAGGGCGCAGGCGGCGTATAGTTTATACCTGCGCACCGGGTCATATTTCAGCGCGTCGCGCAGAGCGCGTTCATATGTCCTGTCCCCGGCCATGGCGGCCAGGAAATAGCCGGCATACCGCAGTTCGGCGTCGCCCTCCGCCGCCAGCGCGGCGGCGGCCCGCCCCACCGTGGCGGCCTGGGATTCCGGAGGAAAGCCGGAGGCCAGCGCGTAGCCGGCCTCGATGCCCGCCAGGCGCCGCGCCTCGGCCGTCCCGCCTTCCGTGGCGCCCAGCAGCGCCCCGAACAGGGCCGCGCCCGTTTCGCCGCGGGCGCCGGCGCGCAGCCAGGCCCCGGCCGCCCCGGCGGCGGCGCGGGCCACGGCCGGATCCGGGCTGGCCAGCAGCGGCAACACCCGCAGTTTGTCCGCGTCGGTCAGATAGCGCTGCCGCCCCATCAGTTCCAGCGAGAGCGCGACGGCCGCGTAGTCCGGCGGCTCGTCGACGGAGGCCGGGGCGGACGCCGGGCCCCAGGCGAAATTCTGCAGCGCGTAGAAAAGGACGGCGCAGCCCAGCAGCACCATGGCCGAGGCCGGCAGGAGGGAAGGTTCTTCAGGGCGCGCGGTTTCCGGCTGCGCCGCCACCGCCGCAAGATCGCGGCGGCATATCGCGCAGCCGGAGGACTTGTCGGGGTTGCCGTAGCCGCAAGCCGGGCATTTCTTCACGCCGCCTCCGCCAGGCAGACGCCGGCGCGGGCCGCGGTGACGCGGCAGCGCACCAGCCGGCCCGGCGTTGCTTCGGCCGGCAGTTCCAGGTTTAGAAAATTGGAAGCCAGCGCCAGCGCGCGGCCGTCCTTGTTTTTCAGCGTCAGCGCCTGCAGTTCCCGGCCCAGCATAGAGGCCGCGTAGGCCGCGCGCAGTTCCCCGTCGAGGGACCGCAGCGCCGCCGAGCGGGCGGCCACGATCCCCGGCGGCAGGGGCTTGAGCGCCGCGGCGCGCGTGCCGGGGCGGGCCGAGAAGCTGAACACGTGCAGCCCGGAGAGCCCGAGGGCCCGCACGTAGTCCAGGGCCGCGGCGAAATCGGCTTCGGTCTCGGTCGGATAGCCGGCGATGATGTCGGCGTAAACGCCCACGCCGGGGAACAGCGCGCGCACCTCCTCGACCTTGGCGCGGTAGCGGTCGGTGTCGTAGGGCCGGCCCATGGCTTTGAGCACCGGGTCGGCCCCGGCCTGCAGCGGCAGGTGGAAATAGTCGCAGAACTTCGGCCCGGCCGCGCGGAGAACCTTCAGCAGCTCCGGCGTCAGCTCGCCGGATTCTATCGACGAGAAACGCAGGCGGAACTCCCCGGGCAGCGCGAACAGCCGCTCCATCAATTGCGCGAGCGCCGCGCCGGTCTTGCCGCAGCGGTAGATGCCCAGCCGCGTCCCGCACAGCACTATCTCCGCGAAGCCTGCGGCTATCAATTTTTCTATTTCGGCCACGGCCGCCTCCAGCGGTTTGGACTTCAGCTCGGAGCGGGCGATGTTGACCAGGCAGTAGGCGCATTTCAGGTTGCAGCCGTCCTGCACCTTCACGAAAGCCCTGGCCTTGCCGTGGAATTTACCGACGGAGAAGAAGTCCGCGGCGGACGGCGTGCCGCATAGCTGCGCCGGGATGCTCTCCTTGTCCTTGTTGGCGAAAACGGCGGCGCCCGGCGCGGCGGCCAGGATCTTCTGCGGCTCCAGCGTGGCCAGGCAGCCGGTCACGGCGATCGAGGCCTTCGGGTTGGCGGCCGCGGTCTTGCGCAGGAAAGCGACGCAGTCCCGGTCCGCCTTGGCGGTAACCGAACAGGTGTTCACCACCACCAGGTCGGCCTCCTCCGGGGAGGCCGCGGGAGAGTGGCCCAGCGCCGCGAATTTCTCGCGCAGGCTCTCCGTCTCCACCTGGTTTACCCTGCAGCCGACGGTTTTAAAATAGATTTTCACCCCTATATTCTACAAATTCCTATCGAGGCTTCGCCTCGATAGCTGGCGCATGACCGCGGTTGTCGCGGCTGGCCTGCGGCGGGCAAGACGCCATCGAGGGGGCTATCGAGGCGAAGCCTCGATAAACGGCGGTTTGTGACTTTTGTGACATTTGCCGCAATTAGGAGAAAAGCGGGCCGGCTTTATGCTATATTTAGTCGAGAGTCAGGGGGAAGTTTCAAATGAAGAAGATACTGATAGTGGACGACGAAGAGTCCATCCAGGTAATGCTGCGCCGCGTGCTGGAGCACGACGGGCACCTGGTGATCACCGCAGGCAAGGGCGAGACCGCCCTGCAATGGCTGAAGGAAACGCGGCTGGACCTGGCCATAGTGGACCTGGGCCTGCCGGACATCAGCGGTATGGAAGTCTGCCGCGCCATCAAGGAAGACCCGCGCACCCGGTGCGTCCCGGTCATCATCCTTACGGGCGACAGCAGCAACGAGGCCCGCATAGCCGGCAACCTCGGCAACAGCGTCGAGCTGTTCCTAAACAAGCCAGTCAGCATAGACGACCTGAAGAAGGCCGTGGCGCTGAGCTTTGAAAAGGCGGATAAGAAGAAGCTGCTGCTGCGCAACTCGATAAGGTCCAGGCTGGAAAACTAGCGCCTCAGCCGAGGCGCGAAAGCAGGGCGGACGAAGCGGCCAGGCAGGCCGTCTCCGCCCTGAGCGTGTACAGGCCCAGGTTCAGGAAGGCCGCGCCTTTCTCCCGGGCGAACTCCAGCTCCCCCTTGGTAAAGCCCCCCTCGGGTCCCACGAAAAGCTTTATCTCTTTAGCGGCGGGCAGCGCGCGCGCCGCCTCGTCGGGCCTCAGCCCGTCCGCGGAGGCGAACACGCAGCTGCCGCCGGCCGCCAGCAGATCGTCGAGCTTCTCCGGCTTGCGCAGTTCGGGCAGGCGGCCGCGACCGCACTGCTTGGCCGCCGAGATCGCTATCTGCTCCAGCCGCGGCAGTCGGCGCTCCCAGTCGCTGAACAGGTCGAACTGCACGCGCGAGGCCATCACCGGCTGAAAGACGGCCACGCCGGCCTCGGTGCAATGTTCCAGGATGCTCTCCAGCGCCGGGCGGGCCACCACGGCGAAGCAAAGCGTGAGCCGCGTCGCGTACTCCGGGCTCGGCAGGGCTTCTTTCACCGTTCCCTCCACGCGGGCGCCGTCCACCGAGCCGATCACGGCCAGGTAGCGGTTGCCTTTCCCGTCGAAGATCTCTATCTCGTCTCCGGCGCGGGCGCGCGCGGCGCGGGCTATGTGGTTGGATTCTTCCGGGCCGGCGAAGAAGCGGCCGTCCCGGATATTCTCGGCGGTGATCAGGTATTGCGGCATGTCAGCCCAGTATCTTCTTGAAGAAGTTCTTTTCCTTGCCGGCCTCGGGCGCGTCGTGGCCGGCGATTTTAGCCAGCTCCTCGAACAGCTCCCGCTGCCGGGGCGTCAGGTCGTGCGGCACTTCCAGCCGCACCTTGACCAGCAGGTCGCCGCGGGGCTTGCCGCCGGCCCCGGGCATGCCCTGATCGTGCACGCGGAACACCTTGCCGTGCTGCGTGCCGGGCGGGATCTTGATCGTGATGCGCCCCCCCTCTATCACCGGCACTTCGGTCTCGCCGCCGAGCGCGGCCTGCCAGACCTGCACCTGGCACTCGTAGACCAGGTCGCGCCCGTGGCGCTCGAAATGGGAATGGTGCTTCAGGCGCACCTGGATGTAGAGGTCGCCGGAGTCGCCGCCCTTCAGGCCGGCGTCGCCGCCGCCGGAGACGCGCAGCACCGCGCCCTCTTCCACGCCGGCGGGGATCTTGACGTTGATGGAAGCGCTCTTCTTCTGCCGGCCGGCGCCGCCGCAGGCCTTGCACGGGGCGGAGATGATCTCGCCCTGGCCGCCGCACTCGGGGCAGGCCTGGCTGAAGGCGAAGAAGCCCTGCGAGTACTGCACGCGGCCGGTGCCGCGGCAGGTGGGGCATTTCTTGATGCCGGCGCGGCCGCGGGCGCCGGTGCCGTCGCACTCGCCGCACACCTCGGTGCGGTCGAAATTCACGGGGATCTTGACGCCGGTGAAGGCCTCCTCCAGCGTGATCTCGGCCTCGTATTTCAGGTCGGAGCCGCGCCGCGAGCGCGGCCGGCCGTGGCCGCCCGCCCCGCCCTGCGCGAACAGGTTTTCGAAGAGGTCGCCGAACATGTCGCCGAGGTCGGCGCCCTGGAAACCGCCGAAGCCGCCGCGGCCGCCCGCGCCCGCCTTCAGGCCCTCGGCGCCGTACTGGTCGTAGACCTGGCGCTTCTCCGGGGTGGAGAGCACTTCGTACGCCTCGTTGATTTCCTTAAAAACGGATTCCGACTCGCTGTTGCCCTGGTTGCGGTCGGGGTGGTGCTTCATCGCGAGCTTGCGGTAGGCGCTCTTGATCTCGTCGGGGCCGGCGTTGCGGGCCACGCCCAGTATGCGGTAATAATCGTTGGAAGCCATATATGTTAAGGGAATTCTACCAAAAGCAGGGGCACGGCCTATAAGCCGACGGCGGATAGCGGTGGTTTCCCTCCGCTATCCGCCCGTACGGCCGCGTGCGTTTACTTCTTGTTGTCGTCGACCACTTCGGCGTCCACGACGTCGTCCTTGCCGCCGGCGTGCGCCTTGGCGCCCTCCGGGGCGGGACCGGCGCCGGGAGCGGCGCCCGCGGGACCGGCCTTGGCCTGCGCGGCCTTGTAGACGGCCTCGCCGAGCTTCTGGGAAACCTGTATCAGGTTCTCCTTGGCCTTCTTCATCTTGTCCAGGTCGTCGCCCTTCAGCGCTTCCTTGAGCTCGCCGATGGAGCGCTCCACGGCCAGGCGCTCGTCCTGGCCGATCTTGTCGCCGTGTTCCTTCAGCGCCTTCTCGGTGGTGTAGAGCACGGTGTCGGCCTCGTTCTTGGCCTCCACCTTCTCCTTGTATTTCTTGTCGGCGTCGGCGAACTGCTCGGCCTGCTTCATGAACTTGTCGATGTCTTCCTTGCTGAGCTTGTTCGGGGCGCTGATGGTGATATGCTGCGCCTTGCCGGTGCCCAGGTCCTTGGCGTGCACCTGCAATATGCCGTTGGCGTCGATGTCGAAGGTGACCTCGATCTGCGGCATGCCGCGGGGCGCCGGCGGGATGCCGTCCAGGTCGAACTTGCCCAGCGACACGTTGTCGCCGGCCATGGCGCGCTCGCCCTGCAGCACGTGGATGGTGACGGCGGGCTGGTTGTCGGCCGCGGTGGAGAACACCTGGGATTTCTTGGCGGGCACGGTGGTGTTCTTGTCGATGAGGCGGGTCATCACGGAGCCAAGCGTCTCGATGCCCAGGGACAGCGGGGTCACGTCGAGCAGCAGCACGTCCTTGACGTCGCCGGTCAGCACGGCCGCCTGTACGGCGGCGCCGCTGGCCACGCATTCCATCGGGTCCACGCCGTGCTCGATCTTCTTACCGACGTATTCCTCCATGAACTTCTGCACGATGGGCATGCGGGTGGGGCCGCCCACGAGGATGATGCGGCTGATGTCCGAGGTCTTGAGCTTGGCGTCGGCCAGCGCGGTGTCGATGGACTTCTGGCAGCGCTTCACGATGGAGTCCACGAGGGATTCCAGGCGGGCGCGGCTGAGCTTGAGGGCCATGTGCTTGGGGCCCGAGGCGTCGGCGGAGATGAACGGCAGGTTGATCTCGGTCTCCATGGTGGTGGAGAGCTCGATCTTGGCCTTCTCGGCCGCTTCCTTGATGCGCTGCGTGGCGGTGGCGTCCTTCATCAGGTCGATGCCGGTGTCCTTGCGGAACTCGCCGGCGATGAACTCGACGAGGGCGCGGTCCATGTCGGTGCCGCCCAGCTGCGTGTCGCCGGAGGTGGAGATCACGTCGAACGTGCCCTCCTTGCCCAGCTCCATGATGGTCACGTCCAGCGTGCCGCCGCCCAGGTCGAAGACCATGATCTTCTGGTCCTTGCCTTCCTTGTCGATGCCGTAGGCCAGCGCGGCCGCGGTGGGCTCGTTGACGAGGCGCACCACCTCGAGGCCGGCGATGGTGCCGGCGTCCTTGGTGGCCTGGCGCTGGTTGTCGTTGAAGTAGGCGGGCACGGTGATGACGGCCTTCTCCACCTTCTCGCCGAGGAAGGCCTCGGCGTCGCGCTTCACTTTCTGCAGCAGGAACGCGGCCAGCTGCGGGGGCGTGAACTCCTTGCCGCCGATGTTGTATTTGTGCTCGGTGCCCATCTTGCGCTTAAAAGCGGCGACGGTGCCTTCCGGGTTGGCGACGGCCTGCCTGCGGGCCGGCTCGCCGACGAGCATCTGCCCGTCCTTGGCGAAAGCCACGTAGGACGGGAAAGCCTTCCCGCCCAGGCTGGTGCCTTCGGCCGACGGGATGATGGTGACTTTGCCGCCTTCCATCACCGCCGCGGCGGTGTTAGACGTACCGAGGTCTATGCCTATTATCTTTGCCATATTATGTTTCCTCCAAATTAAGTTACTGAAAATTTACTCTCCCGATTCTTCTGCCGCCGGTCCCGCTTCCGGCTCCGGGGCCGGCTCCGCCTTCTTCTTGGCTATCTTCACCCTGGCGGGGCGCAGGATCTTGTCGCCGTAGTAGAAGCCCTTCTGCAGCTCCTCCGTTACCAGGCCGTCGTTCTCCTCCGTCCCCTCCACCACCCCGAGTATCTCCGAAGCCATCGGGTCGTAAGGCTTGCCCACCGGTTCCATCTGGCGCAGCCCTTCCGCCTCGAACACCTTGGAAAATTCTTTAAAGATCATCTCCAGGCCCTTCAGCACGTCGTCGCTGTTGCCGCCGTCCTTGGCGCTGTTGATGTGGTTGTGGGCCGAGAGCAGCAGGTCGTAGAGCGGCAGCAGGCGGGCCAGGATGTCGGCCTTGCCGTATTTTATCAGCTCCGGTCTCTCCTTCTCCACGCGCTTGCGGTAATTCTCGAAGTCGGCCTGCAGGCGCAGCAGCTGGTTGTAGTAGTCCTCGGACTGTTTCTTCTGCTTCTCCAGCTCGCCCTGCTGGGCCGCCATCTGCGCCTCGTCCCCGCAAGCGGGTTCCAGCTCCTCCGCTTTCTTCGTCTTCTTCTCTTCGGCCTTATGGTTTTTCATATTATTCTTCGAAATCTATCTTGTCCCACTCGCCCAGCATGTCCTCCATCATGGAGCTGACCGTGTCCACCAGGGAGATCATGCGGGGGTATTCCATGCGCTTGTAGCCCAGGATCCCCACCAGGCCCACGGCCTTGTCGTTCATGCAGTAGGAGCTCGACACCAGGCTGAAATTCTTGAATTCCTTGATGCTGTTCTCGGAACCTATCGTGACGTCCACGATGTGCCGCTTGCCGGGCTCGCCGAGGGCCTTGGCCTTGAGCGAACTGTCGCGCAGGCGCTCGCGCAGCAGGCCGGAGAAGCGCTCTTTCTCCTCGAGCAGGCGGGCGATGTTGCGCATGTCCTCCATGCTGCCGTCCTCGAGGTTGGAGAAGATGCGGCTGAGGCCTTCCAGGTACAGCGCGTCCTCGCTCTTGACGAGGCTCTTGAAATAGTCGGCCAGCTTGCGCAGCAGCTCTTCCAGCCCCTTGTCCTTTTCCCTGCCGAGGAATTCCTTGAAGATCACCTGCGGCAGGTCGGTCAGCGGCAGGTCCTTGAGGCGCTTGTTGAGGCGCACCGAAAGTGATTTTACCGCGGCCTTGTCGGCCGCGTGCTCCAGGTTGAAGGCGGCGTGCTTGATGAGGCCGGAGTGGGCGAACATCACGCTGAGCACGCTCTTGGGGCCCATGGAGAGCAGGTCCAGGCGCTTGACGCTGTCGAGGTCCATGTCGGCGCTCATCACGAAGCCGGCCCACTGGGACATGTCCGACAGCATGCGCGAGGTGTGCTTGAGGAAGCCGTCGAGCTGCTCCACGCGGCGGTCGTACTCGCGCTCCAGGCGGTCCTTTTCTCCGGCGGCCAGGCGCTGCATGCGCACTATATTGTCCACGTAGGAGCGGTAGCCCTTGTCGCTGGGCACCCGCCCGCCGGAGGTGTGGGGTTGCACCAGGTACCCCTCGGTCTCCAGTTCTTTTAAAATATTCCTTATGGTAGCGCTGGAGACGTTGAAGCGGCCCTCTTCGGCTATCAGTTCCGAACTGACCGGGCGGCCCGTGCTGACATAGTTGTACACCACCCAGTTAAGGATCTTGTCTTTCCTGTCCTGCGCCACTTCCGGTTTAAGTACCCTCATAAGTCCACCCGGTATTAATTAGCACTCAAAACATTTGTCTGCCAAAAATATTATACACCTTGCCCTCATAATTGTCAATACCACCACGCGACTGCTAAAAATAAAAGGGGACGCTGCTTCCTATCTTCCTAATTTACCTTTACTGGGTCCGGTTAGGAAGATAGGAAGCAGCGTCCCCTATGCGATTCTATATTTTCAGGGCGCGGCGCAGGGCCCAGTCCAGCGCGGCGTCGGGCAGCAGCCACTTGAGGAATATTATTAAGGAAGCCCTGAACGGGACCGCGTAGCGAGCGGCGGGGCGGGCGCTGCGCAGCGCCTTCAGGATAACGGCCGCCACGGCTTCCGGGCCGGGGGCACCGCCCCTGTAGCCGGCGCGGAACTTTTCGGTAAGGCGGGCCACCATGGGCGCGTAAACCCCGGAGCCGGAATACTTCCGCAGGTTCACCAGCGCGGTATCGTCCCACTCGGTCTTTATGGGCCCGGGCTCCACCAGCACCACCTTTATGCCGAACTGGGCCGTCTCCAGGCGCAGCGCGTCGGAGTAGGCCTCCAGCGCGTACTTGCTGGCGTGGTACCAGCCGCCGGCGGGCACGCTGAGACGGCCGGCTATGGAGGAGATATTGATTATCCTGCCGCCGCCGGCCGCGCGCATGTGCGGCAGCGCCAGCTGCGTCAGCCGCGCCAGCCCGAACAGGTTCACCTCGAACTGCCGCCGGGCCTCTTCGAGCGGCACGTCCTCCACCGCCCCGTGCGCGCCGTAGCCGGCGTTGTTGACCAGCGCGTCCAGGCGCCCGGCGTCCTTCAGCACGAAATCCACGGCGTTCCTCACCGAGCCCTCGTCGGTGACGTCCAGGGCGAAAACCCTGGCGCCCAGGTATTCCAGCCCCCGCATCTTTTCCACCCGCCGCGCCCCGGCGTAGACCTTATAGCCGCTACTCAGCAACAGTTCGGCCGCCGCGTAGCCGATGCCGGCCGAAGCCCCGGTGACCAGTACGGTTTCGTTCATACTACTTTGTAGGATATTCTGCGGGCCGGCGCAACTGCCGGCCCGTTATTTTTGATAACATAAGCGCATGGAAGAGAGAGCATTCCCCCTCCCCCCGGGCTCGTTCGAGGAGAAGTTCGTGCGCAGCGGCGGGCACGGCGGGCAGAACGTCAACAAGGTGGCCACCTCGGTGCAGCTGCGCTTCTTTCCGCGCCTCTCCGGGCTGCCACCCGCGGCGCAGGAGCGCCTCAAGGAGCTGGCCGGCGCCAAGCTGACCGAAGACGGAGACATCCTGATCACGGCCAGC
>Ga0209066_10006273_pt1 | contig 12184 bp, 9 predicted proteins | sample All_14_2_FD_187198 | JGI IMG/M metagenome (GOLD analysis project Ga0209066, IMG submission 187198) | Freshwater microbial communities in response to fracking from Pennsylvania, USA - Allegheny Zone_MetaG_DW_15 (SPAdes) (version 2) ...
CCGGCGGATCCCGACCACCGACAGTCCGGCACCGGCAAGGCCGAGTGCAAGCTCGACCGGCGAGGCTGAGAACCAGGCCGGGGGCGGCCAGCCGGGCGCGACGGTCCAGAGGAAGGCGAACCCGAACATGAGCGAGCCAAAGAAGGTGGCGTTCGCCGTCAGCAGGAAGACCGACCCCCACCAACTTGGCGAGCGATCAGCACCGGTCTGGTTCGGCAATTCGACGTCATGACCGATCGGCTGGGGCGGCAGGTCGTCCGTGCGTCCGAGCGTCCATGCCCAGCGCCACGCGAGGGTCGCCACGCCGATCACGGCGATCGGGACTGTCCAGTAGAACTTCAGCAGCAGGGACAGGAAGAACACCCCCGTCACCGCCGCCATCAGGATCGGCAGCCGGGTGTTGGTGGGATAGATGACGTGGAAGTCCGGCTTGCCGGTGGCGATATCGACGGTCAGGGACTCGCGCCAGCCGTGCTTAGGCTCGGCCAGATAGCCTTCACCCCGGGCCAGGCGGACGGCCAGTCCGGGGTCGTCGGTGAGAGGGTCGCGGCTGGAGACCTGCGGCAGGCTGGCGAAGTTGTAGGCGGGCGGCGGCGTCATCATCGCCCATTCGAGCGTGCCTGCACCCCAGGGATTGCGCCGGCTGCGGCGCGCGGTGCAGGCCTGCAGAACCAGGTCGATGATCACCATGGCGATGCCGATGGCGAGGACGAAGCTGCCGATCGAGGAGATCAGGTTGATGGTCGTCCAGCCGTCCTCGGGCAGGTAGGTGGAGATCCGCCGCCGCTGGCCCAGTAGGCCCACCCAGTGCATGGCCATGAAGGTCACGTGGAAGCCGATGAAGATCAGGGCGAAGGCCAGCTCGCCGAGGCGGAAGAAGCACCGCCGTCCGCTGACGTGCGGCAGCCAGTAATAGAGACCCGCCAGGATCGGGAAGACGAAGCCGCCGAACAGGACGTAGTGGAGGTGGGCGGTGACGAAGGCGGTGTCATGCGCCTGCCAGTCGAACGGCACGATAGCCACCATGACGCCGGTCAGGCCGCCGATGACGAAGGTGAAGAAGAAGCCCAGCAGATGCAGCATGGGCAGGCGCAGGTTCGGCCGACCTTTCCACATGGTCCCGATCCAGGCGAAGATCTGCACCCCCGTCGGCACCGCCACCAGCGTCGAGGCTGCGGAGAAGAAGGCCAGGCCCATGTGCGGGATGCCGGTGGTGAACATATGATGCACCCACAGGCCGAACGACAGGAAGGCCAGGGCGACCACCGAGGCCACGATCCAGCCATAGCCGAGGATGGGGGTCCGGCACATCACGGGCAGAACGGTCGAGATCACGCCCGCCGCCGGCAGGAAGATGATGTAGACCTCCGGGTGGCCGAACAGCCAGAACAGGTGCTGCCACAGCAGGCTGTCACCGCCCAGATCGGCCTGGAAGAACGGCAGGCCGAAGGCCCGCTCCAGCTCCAGCAGGATGGAACCCAGGATCAGGGGCGGAAAGCCGGTCAGGATCATCAGCGCGGTCACCAGGGCGTACCATCCGAAGATCGGCATCTTCGCCAGCGACATGCCGGGCGCGCGATATTTGAGGATCGAGACGGTGATCTCGACGGCTGCGGCGATGGCGGAGATCTCGACGAAGGTGATCCCGATCAGCCAGAAATCGGTGTTGATCCCGGGCGAAAAAAGCGGGCCCGTGAGCGGCGGATACATGAACCAGCCGCCGTCCGGGGCGATGCCCAGCACCATGGACGCGAGCAGCATCGTGCCGCCGAAGACATAGCACCAGTAGCCGTAGGCGGTCAGCCGCGGGAAGGCGAGGTCGCGGGTCCCGAGCAGCTTGGGCAGCAGATAGATCGCCAGCCCCTCGAACGTCGGGATCGCGAACAGGAACATCATGATGGTCCCGTGCATGGTGAAGATCTGGTTGTAGATCTCCGGCCCCGCGAAGGCCGAATGCGGGGTCGCCAGTTGCGCCCGGATGAGCATCGCCAGCACGCCGCCCACAAGGAAGAAGAAGAAGGCCGTGCCGAAGAACAGCTTGCCGAGATCGGTGTGGTTCACGGTCGAGAACAGGCCGCGCAGGCCGGGCCTTGAGGACCAGATGGCGGTCAGCTTGCGGTGACGCTCAAGCGTGTTCATCGGGCCTGGCCTGTCACGAAATTCTCCCAGCCCGCGGCGTCGTGGGCGACGACGGTAAAGATGAAATGGTCATAGCCGGGACCACTGAACTCGGCGCTGCGGCCGGCATAGATGCCCGGTTCGTCCGCCTCGATACGCAGCACGTTTACATGGCCGGGAATGGCGTCGATCTTGCCCGCCAGGCGTGGAACCCAGAAGCTGTGAATGACGTCCGTCGTGGTGACGGCGACGTCGATCGGCCGACCGGCGGGGATGTGAAGGACATTGTCGGTGGTCCTCCCCGGCGCGTCTTCATAGGTGAAGGTCCAGGCCATGCGCCGGGCCTCTGCCCCCACGCTGACGACCTCGGGCCCCGCCCGCGGAAGCAGACGCTCGCCGACGAAAAGCCCGTAGGCGAGCAGGGCCAGCAGCACCACCACCGGAAAGGCGATCCCCAGCTTGAGGATCCAGAGTCCCTCGCTCCGCTTGTCATCGTCGACGGGCCCGGCCCGCCGGAAGGCCAGGGCGATGAGCGCCATCACCAGGAGGAAGATCGCCAGCGCGCCGGCCAGCATCACCCACCACAGCGTGGCGATGGTGCGGGCGGCAGGGCCGGCGGGGTCCACGGTCGACAGCGCCCCTTCGCAACCGGCAAGCGCCAGCGCCGTTGTCGGGATGACGAGGCATCGGGAAAGGGAGGCGCCGTGTCGACGGAACCCATCGAGCAGGAAGCCGAACATCTGATCGACCCGATCGCGGCGGCGCCGAATTTCGACAACACCGAGTCCCGCATCGCGGTACTGGGCCATCCTATCCATGCGATGAGCGTGGCCTTTCCGATCGCCCTGACCTTCTGCACCCTTGGCGCGGACGCCCTCTATTGGTGGACGGGCGACGCCTTCTGGGCGCGCGCCGCCCTGTGGGCCGCGGGCACCGGCTTCCTGTTCGGCATGCTGGCCGGCTTTTCGGGAACGGCGGAGCTGCTGCTGGTCTCCGGCATCCGGGCACGGGCTCCGGCCTGGACGCATTTCATCATCGCCGTGACGCTGCTGGCCCTTCTGGGCGCCAACTGGGGCTACCGGCTGTATGGCTATCAAGACGCGGTGCTGCCCTATGGAATCCTCCTGTCGGCGCTTTCCGTCGGGATGGTGGCGATTACGGGCTGGCATGGCGGCAAACTCGTCTTCGACTATCGGCTGGGGACATCAAAGAAGAGCTGACCGTCCTGTGTTTCGGTCATCCACTCCGGAAAGATGATCCAGCCAAGGTGCGGCTTGGCCAGCACCAGGAACAGGATCGCAAGCGCGGGCACGCATACCGCGATGATCGGCAGCCAGGCCGGGGGGGGTGTGTGCTCGCCGGGTTCCTCCCCGATCCTCACGACGACATGCCCGATCCAGGCATGGGCGAGCACCAGCAGGGCGACGAAGGCAAGCTTGGCGAACAGCCAGGGCGTGAACACCTCGCGCATGAAGATCAGCCATGTGCCGGCGATGACGGCGATCACGGCCGCAGGGGTCACGCCCATCGTATAGGTGATGTGGGACGCCTTGCGGATCATGCGGTAGTCCTCGGTCGAGATTGCGGGGTCGTGCCGGGTCAGCATCACCGGCAGGGTGATCAGCCCGCCGACCCAGATCACCAGCCCGACGATGTGCAGGGCCTTGAACAGCGGAACCGCCGGGACGATCCAGTCAATCATGCCATGACACCCGTCAGGCGACCCCAGCCACGCCGCGCGACCAGCACCGCCAAAACCGCATACGGGACCCCGGCCGGGACCCACATCACCAGCCCTCCGAGGGCCTGATCCTCGAGGGGCGTCAGGCCCCAGGCGTAGGGTGCAACGGTATGGGCCGCGTACAGCGGCGTCGCCGCAAACGTCAGGATGGCGCCCAGCAATCCCATCTGGGCGAAGGCGGCCACGATGAAGACCAGCTGGTCGACGGGTGACCGGTCTCGAGCAAGCACGGCGCGCCAGAACCAGATCGCGCTACCCAGCAGGGTCAGCTGCATCGCCCAGTAGACACCCACGTTCACGAGCGCGAGGTCATAGGCGGCGGGAATGTGCCACGCCCAGAGCGTCACGGTGGCGATCCCGAACGGAAGCACGATCCTGTCGGTTCGCCGCGCTGGAAACGCCACAGCCAGCAGGGGGGCTGCGATCGCCACGAGCAGAAGGTGATGGACGACCCGTGCAGAGAACAGCGCAGACGACAGGGCACAAAGCGGTGAAACGAACGCGATCGCGAGGACCGCCACGGCGAGAAGACCCGTCCGGTGATGTCTCAGGCCTATGCCCAGCGCCACAAGAGCGATCAGGAGCACGGGGTCGAGATTGAAGCTGGTGGCGAGGTCAGCCGGCAGGGGAGGGGGCCCGCAGTAGGCTATAGCCATCGAGGCCTCCTTTGCTGGCGGGTGATCCCGCACACAGAAGCCGTCCGCGCGCAGGCCCGGCCCGGCCCGGGCGACATGCTAACCCGCCTTGCCCCCTTCTGCCTCACCGGTTTCTGTTGTCGCGCCGGTCCGGCAGGGCCCAGGCGATGACCTGATCGCCCCGGGGCGTTTCCATGAAGTGATGTCCGCCCGTCATCAGGACCAGAAACTGGCGACCGTCCTCTTCATAGACGATGGGAGCCGCCTGCCCCCCGGCCGGAAGAACATCCGTCCAGACGGTTTCGCCGGTCTCGATGTCGATCGCCCGGATCAGGTCATCCGTGGCGGCGGCGATGAAGATCAGCCCGCCGGCCGTCACGACCGAGCCCCCGTTGTTTGGCGTGCCGATGTCGATTGGCAGCATCGACGGGATGCCGAAGGGGCCGTTCTTGCGCGCCTGGCCGAGGGGCCGATCCCACAGGGTCCGGCCGGTGCGGATATCGATGGCCCGGATGCCGCCATAGGGGGGCTGCTTGCACAGCATGCCCGTGAAACCCATCCGCCAGCCGGGGTTGACGTCGATGGCATAGGGCACGCCCCACTGGGGATCTCCGGCCCCTTCCGCGCCCTCCGGCACGCCGCCGCGCGACGCAGGGCTCTGGCCATTCTCGGTGAGCTTCGGGTGCCCGCGTGGATACCATCCCCGTTCATTCGCCTCCTCGCGCGGATAAAGCCGGTTGTAGTTGGGCATGTCGTTGTAGTTGGCGATGATCACGCCGCGCCGCGGGTCGACGGCCACGCCGCCCCAGTCCGAACCACCATTATAGCCGGGATACTGGATCCAGCGCCGCTCGGCGGACGGCGGGGTGTAGATGCCGTCGTATTCCGCCTGACGAAAGCCGATGCGGCAGATCATCTGGTCGATCGGCGACATGCCCCACATGTCCCGCTCGGTCAGCCTGTCCTTTGCCAGCGTATGGAAGTGGGAAAAGGGCTGGGTGGGACTGCGCTCGTTGGGCTCAACGCCACCCCCGGGAACCGGACGCTCCTCGACGTCGACCAGCGGCTCGCCCGTCCGACGGTCGAGGATATAGAGGTCGCCTTGTTTGCTGGGCAGGACCAGGGCCGGGACGACCCCGGCGTCGGTCTGATAATCGATCAGCGACGCCTGGCTGCCAAGGTCATAGTCCCACACGTCGATGTGCACGGTCTGGAACGACCACGCCGGCCGACCGGTCGTGACATCCAGCGCGACGAGGGCAGTAGCGTACTCGTTCTCGGCTTCAGAGCGATCGCTGCTGTAGTAGTCGGCGGCCGAGTTGCCCATCGGCAGGTAGACCAGGCCGAGCTGTTCGTCGCCGCTGGCCGTGGTCCACATGTTCGGCGTGCCGCGCGTATAGGTCTCGCCCTCGGCGGGACGTCCGTCCAGTTCGGGCTGCGTCATGTCCCAGGCCCACAGCAGTTCGCCGGTCTCGGCGTCAAAGCCCTGGATGACGCCAGACGGGGCATCGCGATACTGGCCGTCGAGGACCTGATGACCGGTCACCACCACGCCGCGGACGATCGGCGGTGCCGAGGTGATCGAGACCATGCCAGGGATGACGTCGCCCATGCCGCGCTTGATGTCGACCTGACCATTCTCGCCGAAGTCGGGGCAGGGGCGGCCGGTGCGGGCATCGACCGCGATCAGTCGTCCGTCCAGCGTGCCCTCGATGATCCGGGTGGTGCAAACGATTGCTGTCGGCTGTTGCCCCGCCGGCTCCGGCGGAGAAGAGTCTTCGGCTATCGGCTGCGCCACCGCGGTGCGGCGCGAGTCGTAATAGGCCACTCCGCGGCAGGCGGCGGTATAGGGGATCCAGTCGTCGGAGACCTCGGGGTCATAGCGCCAGCGCTGTTCGCCGGTCGCCGCGTCCAGCGCGATCAGCTCGTTGCGGGCGGTGCAGAGGTAAAGGGTGTCCCCGATCTTGAGCGGCGTCGTTTCCGCGCCCCACTTGTCCTCCGGCAGGTCCTCGGTATGGAACAGCCAGACCCGCTCCAGTTCATCAACATTGTCGCGGTTGATCTGGGTGAGCGGCGAGTAGCGCCGCGCGGCATGGGTGCCCCCAAATGCCGGCCAGTCCGTGCCTGTCTGATACAGGCCCGGTTCGCCCATATCGCCGCTTCCCGCCGGGAGGGACAAGGCGGGATCAGCGCGATTGGCGAAGCCGATGATCACGCCTCCGACGATCACCAGCGCCGCCAGGACCCCGCCTCCGATCAACGCTGCGCGACGCCCCCGGGGCAGCAGCAGGGGCAGGAGCGCAATAAGCGCGGCCATCAGGATGGTCGGTGCCACCACGCGGGGCACCAGGGCCCACCCGTTCAGTCCGACTTCCCACAGAGCCCACAGCAGGGTCAGGACATAGAGGCCCGTGTAAATCCACGCCCCCAGCGGACGCCCTACGGCCAACAGGGCCCCGGAAACAACGAGGCCGAGGCCTGCGAGCAGGTAATAAAAGGAGCCCCCCAGCGCCAGAAGCCACACCCCACCGATTACCAGAGGCAGGCCTACGAGCCCGAAAACTGCGCCAAGCACGACGAGGGGCCAGCTGGCCAGAGCGGGTCGGTCGAGCATCGAATCCTCCAATTCTTGCCACAATCACAACACCGGCCCGGCAGGGGGGTTCCGCAAGCGCTGCGGGAGTCTTTCTTTGGAAGACGAGACCGGTGTGGACCTCGTTCGGCAAAGCGAGGCGAGGAGTGCCGGTGCGAGCGCATGGCGGAGCGGACCTGTTTCACCCGCTTCATGCCGGCCCGCACCCCGGGCGAGGGCCGTGGGTCCGGGCTTTCAGTCAGCAGATCGAGACAGCGGAGTGCGGAGAAGTTCTTGACGCCTGGCGCTAGCGGGGCGGGCTGCTAGTCAGCCTGTCCGGGAAGCGGCACGTCTTCGCCCAGGGTGTTGCGGACATATAGAAGCTTGATCCACACGAGACCGACGACCAGCAGCGGGGAGGCGAACACGACGCCGAGCGGGCCGAAAAGCGTGCCGAATCCCAGCACCCCGAACAGCGTCAATGCCGGGGGGAGGTTGACGGCGCGCTTCTGGATGAACGGATAGATGAGGTTGCTCTCGATCTGCTGCACGATGAAATAGACTGCGATCACCCACAGGATCATCTCCGGCCCCTGATCGAGCGCCAGCAGAATGGCGGGGACGACGGACAGGATCGGACCCACGATCGGTACGAACGCCGCAAGCCCGGCAAACAGACCCAGTGCCATCGGCGAGGGAAGGCCGATCAGCGCGGTGCCGACGCCGGTGAGCACCCCGACTACGACCATATCGGCCAGGGTACCCAGAAGCCAGAGCCGCAGGGCGCGGCCGCTTTCGTTGGCCGCGTTACGCAGGGACTGGCGGGGCCCGGCGGGAACCAGCATCAGCAGGCCATCGCGCATGCGCTCGGGCTGAGCGGCGAAGAACAGACCGGCAAAGATGACGAGCAGCAGATTGGCACCAGCGCCGATGACCGCCATGACATAGCCCCCGACCTGGCCGACCATCCCTTGCAGACTGGAGGTCGCCTGCGTGCCGTTGAGGCGGCTGACCAGTTGCGATCCAAAGGGGAGTTCCGCGATCAGTGCCTCGAGTTCCACCAGCGACGCCGGGAGACGGTCCGAGAGCGTTTCGACCTGGGCACTGATCGTGGATCCGAACAGCCAGCCGGCACCGACGAGAATCGCAAGAATGGTGCCGGCAGCCAAGGCGATACCCAAGCCTGTCGACAAGCCTGTGCGGGCTCTTATCGGATCGGCAAGACTGCGGATCAGCACAGCGATGATGACGGAGGCGAAGACGAGAAGAAGAACCGTGGCCAGCTTCCACAGCAGCGCCAGCAGCACAAAGGTGCCCGCGATAAAGAGCACTTGCTGGATGAAGCCAGGATTCAGGCCTGTGATGAAGCGGGTGTCTTTGGTCATGAGCCGTCGGTAAGGGTTGGCGCCTAGCCGACAACGCCCGTCCGGCGATCAGGATGCCGGTGCATCGCGGTGGGACCGAGACAGCGGGCGTTGAGCGTTGAAAGAAAGCCGGGAGTCGGGAGGGCTGGCGGTGCAGTCAGTCCAACGCAAAATTGCCTCCAGCGGCCGCCCGCGCAATTTCGACGGTCCGCCATCCCGGCACGCCGGTCTTCAGGCCTCGATTCCGACGCCAATTCGCGGGGGGATGAAACAGGCCACGACGCCGAACCTGTGGAAGTTTCCGTTGCCGCCTGTGACGGGCACCGGGCCGCACTGGACCCAGGCGTGGGCAGCGAGTTCGCCCGGTTTGTCCGGCGTCGACATTGAGGCGCCGAGGAATGCGGCATAGGGGACGTCGAAGGCGCGGCAGAGCGTGACCGCTGCCATGGCCTGGGGCAGGCAGTCCGCCCGGAAGGGCGCGAACCTCGCTGCCGTGGTGACCGCACGGCCAATCAGCCGGGCGCGTCGCAATCGGCCTGCATCGGCGATGGGCAGCAGAGCCGCCGCCCCGAGGTTGCGCCCCATCAGAGGGGCAAGCCGCCGGAAGGAGACAACGACCAGCAAGCCCGAGGCCACGCCGATCAGGGCCCACGCCACGGGGGTGAGGAGCTTGAGCCCCAGGGGCCAACGCCAGAAATGTAATAGCCGGCCCAGACGCCATCCTCCCGTTCCCGTCGGCCCTACCAGAGTGTCATCCGGTCGAACAGGTGACCTGTGGCCAGTCCAGGGTGAGACCACACGCCGCCACATGACGCGAAAGGGACAGGTCGTTTCCGTCGAGCCTTCGGATCTCGGTCGGAGGCGCGGGCAGGGGCAGGCTCGAGAGCAGGCGAAGTTGTTGATCGAGGAGGTGAAGGACACCCGGCTCGCCGTCCCGATGCTCCCTTTCGGAAAAGGTCGACCCGCCCACGGCGATCGCATCCCGGCCGACGGCCAGTCCTCGTGTCATCAGGTTTGACACCTTGGCCTGCATACCTGCCGTACTGATCAGGGTGCCTTCCAGTGAGCCGCAGGTCAGGATGGCGCCTTCTTCCAGAAGGGCCAGATTGTGACACCCCGTGCCCGCTACCGGCCTCCGGTCGAGAATGTTCCAGGACGCGTCCAGCAAGGCGATCTCGCTGGCCCGACCTGTCCGTCCGAAGTCATTGTGCAGGAGCAACAGACGTCGGTCGCCGCAGGCCAGCACCGAGTTGAAGTGGACATAGTCCGCCGTGCCGGGCGGCTCCCGATTGAAGGGGAGGGGGGCGAACTCCTTTACGGTGGCGTCCGGAGCAATCTCCACGATGCGCTGACGATAGGTGTCGACGACGACCAGGGTGTCGCCGATCAGGTCGATCTGGTGACAGCCGTTGTCGAGGCCGGTTACGAACACTTCGGTGTCCACGATCCGGGCGTCCTGCACACACAGACGGATGACCCTGCCCATACGAGTGGCACGTCGGGGTCGGTCGCAGGCCTCGAACGCGAGAATGTCGCTGCCATCCATCGTCAGGCCGTAATATTGGCCGTGTGCGATCCGCCTCCAGCCCTCGGCACCGGCGGCCAGCAGGCCCTGGCGGGTCGCGATGATGTGGTCGCAACCGTTCAGATCCCGCGTGACGAGCCGCACCTCACCGGAAGCGTATGCCCGCTGTGCGAGCGCCAGCGCGAGGTAGCGATCACTCGCGAGGGCGTTGTCTGTTCTGTTCACGCTTGTCCATTCGTCGCTGGGCCAGCCCCTGCCGCCACGCTAGAAGTGGGCGGGCCGGGCCAACTCTGGCTCAAGTTTCAAACCAATTGTCGAGGCGTTCCGCAAGCACCATGACCTCAGTGGCCTTGACCACACCGCGCCTCGGCCCCTTCGAAACGGTTCTCCCCCCGGTGGAAGCCGCGCGGGAGGCGTTTGCCTCATCCCGGGCCCAGGTGTGGCCCGATGCTGTCGATCATCGGCTGCTGACGTCCGTCATGGGGCTGTGTGAACGCGCCTCCTTCGCGTCGGACACGGTGGAGGGCCTCGGCCACAGGGAGATCGAGCGTCCGCCGCTGGCCGGCACTGCCGTGCTTCTCATGCTGCGGCGGCCGCCTCTGTATCGGTGGTTGGAAGAGGTCACCGGGTGCGCCCCCATTATCGACGTAGAGGGGCGGATCGTTCGAACCTGGCCGCGACCGGGGGATGAACTGGACTGGCACGACGATCTGAACGGAGAGCGCCGTCGGCTCGGCATCACCATCGCGCTGGGGAGCGAGGCCTATGAAGGCGGCGTTTTCGAAATGAGGGCGCGGCCGGGCAACGAGCCCCTCATACAGTTCCGCCACGACGTCGCGGGAACCGCGCTGGTGTTTGAGGTGTCTTCGCGGTGCGAGCATCGCGTCCATCCTCTTGTCGCAGGAGGGCCGCGTCAGGTGTTCACGGGTTGGTTTCTCGGGTGAAGAACGGTCTCTACGCTTTTGCCTCGCTGGACGGCTCGCCTTCGGACCGGGGTCGGGCCGGCCTGCTGTTCTCCGGCCTTTCGAACGTGCCCGACGGCGCGGCCAGTTTTGCCGCCGTTGCGTCCGACCCTCACCCGGACGCCGCCACCCGCCATGATGATGGGCCATGCACCGACGTGTTTTCGGGACACATGGATGAACCCGGTGAGATGCGCCGGCGTCTGGGACTGGCTGCGGATGCGAGCCATGCTGAAATCGCCGGTGCCGCACAGGATCGCTGGGGTGTCGAGGCGGCAAGGGAACTGGGCGGCGAATGGACCCTGGTGCGGTGGAATGGTCGAGCGCGGACCCTGATCCTGCTGATGTCGGAGTGCCGTCGGGACGACTGTTATTTTGCGGTGTGGAAGGGGCAGGTCGCGATCGCGCCGGAATTGGTGCGACTGGCGAAGCTGGACGGAATCGACGGCAGCTTCGACCCGGATGCCCTGACGCGCGTGATGGGGCGGTATCCGCTGGACCGACCCCTCGGCCATCGCACCTTTGTCAGGGGCGTTCAGCGGCTGCTGCCGGGAACGCAGGTGACGCTTCGGTCCGAAGTCAGCTTGACGGAGACGCTGTCCGCGCCCGCCTCACCGTTGGTTCGGGCCGTATCCTTCGATGAGGGCGTGCACGAGATAGAGGTCCTGCTTCGGCAGATCGTAAGACGACGTCTGGCGGATGGCCGCGACGCCGCCTTCATGCTGAGCGGTGGGCTCGACTCCAGCCTGCTCGTCTGGCTCGCGTCGGAGGAGTGCAGGCCCGGGCAAAAGCTGCACCTCCTGTCATCCGCGACACCGGCGGGAAGCGGCATCCCGGATGAAACCGGCTGGGCCGCCACCGTGGCCGATCATCTGGGATTGCCCCTGATTCCTGTATCGCCCGGTCTGGAAGCCGACCCCTATGCCCCTTCGGAACAGATGCTGGCCAGTCGGGAGGGCCCCCTCCTGTCACCCCGGCACTATCTGTATGAGGCGCTGGAACGCGCCGCCGTGGCAAACGGGGCGGCGACCCTTTTCGATGGCGTGTATGGTGAGCTGACCGTGAGCAATCCCGGGAATCGCGTCTCCGCCAGCATACCCTGGCAGCGTCGACTGGCCCGTGGGTTGAGGGCGAGGCTGATACCCCTGAGGGCCACGCCTGACCCACAGGCCAGCCGGTTCCACGTCCGCCTGTCGGCAAGCCTGTTGCGGTCAGTCGAGGGTCAGCCACCGAGCGGGCGCGTGGCAGGCGGGTCAGGTCGGTGCGC
>Ga0209066_10006274_pt1 | contig 12179 bp, 13 predicted proteins | sample All_14_2_FD_187198 | JGI IMG/M metagenome (GOLD analysis project Ga0209066, IMG submission 187198) | Freshwater microbial communities in response to fracking from Pennsylvania, USA - Allegheny Zone_MetaG_DW_15 (SPAdes) (version 2) ...
TCGGGGGAGGCGGAGGGAGAGGGAGTGAGGTTGCTGGCTTCGAGTTTGGCGAGGATGAATCGGTCGATCTCGTTTTTGGGCCAGGAGGGGTTTTTGACGGTGGGGAGAGCGGGGCGAACGGGAGGGATGTAGCTCCAGTGTTTGAGGGTTTCGAGTTTGTCGGGCCATTGGGCGCCGGCGGTGATCCAGGCGCGGAGGTGATCGATTTCTGAGGGGGTGAGGCGGTCGCCGCGCTTGGGCATGGCGTCCTTGTCTTCTTTGGGAAGAGCGACGCGGCGGAGGAGATCGGTGCCGATTTTGAGGTGCTGGGGCGAGGGGGTGTCGAGGCGGAGATCGGCTTTATGGTGGTCCGGGCCGTGGCATTCGAAGCAGGCGCGCTGGAGGACGGGATAGACGTCGCGGGAGAAGTCGGTGGGTGCGGCGTGGGCGGCCGTGGCAGCGAGCAGCGTGATGGAGGCGAGGCGGAGCATGCGGATTGTATGAACGAAAGAGGAAGGGCGGACTTTCGGGATGTGAAGGAGCGTATGGTGGGTGAAGAGAAGAGTGGGGTGCCGTGCGGGGGCGGAGTGCTGCGGGTTCGGAGACCCGCGCTCCATCCGGATGGGCTGCTGCGCAGCCGGGAAGCGCACGCCGAGCCAGGTACTTTGTTGACGTGTTGGGAGGGCGAACGAAACCGCACTCGGAGAGTGCGGACCACTTCACGCTGGGTTTGCGGTGATTGTGCTGAGGGAGACGGTGCGGGAGAGTTTCGAGGTGGCTTGGAGCGAGGGGTGTTTGCCGTGTGCATTGAGACGGAGTGCGGCACGGAGAATTGCCTTCAGCGCGCTTTGCTAGATGCGAACCGCTTCAGGCAGTAAGGGTTGGAAGGGCGCGGGGGGAGTGGGAGTGGCGGAGCGCAACACAGAGGACTGTGCGGACCACTTTGCTGACGCCTTTTGCGATGCCCTTTGGCCAGCCTCTATCTTGGGCATTAAACAGCCCCAAGCACAGATTGAGCTCTCAGAGAAGCCTGCGGGCGTTGCGGAGGCCGTCGGCGGTGATGACGGCTTGATTGCGGGCGGCGACCATGAAGTCGAGGTAATTTTGCCACTGCATGGGGCGGAGGGAGGCGAGGCCCATGGCGCGGCGGCTGTAGCCGTAGTCGGCGATCTCCCAGCCGAAGTCGGAGTGGCGATTGCGGTAGTCGGCGCGGTGAATCCAGGCGCCGAATTCGTCTTTGCGCCAGACTTCGGGATCGTTGCCGGGGATGACCTGAGCGAGACTCCAGGCGCTGCGGACGACTTCAAGGTCGTAGCCTTCGCTGGTGTGGCTGGAGAGGGGTTCGGACATGGATGCGCGTCGCGGGCTTACTTCAATTCGATGTTATCGATGAGGCGGGTGGTGCCGAAGAAGACGGCGACGGCGATGACGACGAGCTCGGTGGTGGCGGAGACGGGCTGGAGGGTGGCGGCGTCTGCGACGGCGATGTAGTCGATGCGGCTTGCCGGGGCCTTTTCCTGGATCATCTGGGTGATGAGACGGCGCAGGACATCGGGGTCATGCGCGCCGTTTTTCCAGGCATCCCGGGCGGCGAGGAGAGCGGTGCGGAGAGCGGGGGCTTCGGTGCGTTCTTCGGGGGTGAGGTAGCGATTGCGGCTGCTCATGGCGAGGCCGTCTGGTTCGCGCACGGTCTCGACGCCATGAAGGACGACATTGAAGTCGAGATCGCGCACGAGACGGCGGATGATGGCAAACTGCTGGTAGTCTTTTTTGCCAAAGACGGCGTCGTCACACTGAACGAGATTGAAGAGCTTGGCGACGATGGTGCAGACGCCTTCGAAGTGGCCGGGACGGCTGGCACCGCAGAGGAGCTGTGAGAGGCTGGTCTCGTAGAGGGCGATGCTGCGGTCCGGTGGGTAGAGCTCCTCGGCCTTCGGAGCGAAGATCATATCCGCGCCGTTGTCACGGCAGAGGCTGAGATCCTCGATGAGGGTGCGCGGGTATTTGCTGAAGTCTTCGCCGGGGCCGAACTGGAGGGGATTGACGAAGATGCTGACGGCGACATTGCCGTTCTGACCGGCGATCTCGCGTGCGGCGCGGATGAGAGCGGCGTGGCCGTCATGCAAGGCGCCCATGGTCGGCACAAAGACGCAGCGCGCGCCTTTGTTGATGGTGCTCCAGGAACGAAGCTGGCGGATGTTGTTGATGACGTTCATGATTTTAAGTCTCTGGATTCAAATACGGCGTAGCCCAGGGTGAAGAGGGTCACGTTTACAGCGAAGATGACGGCGTAGCCACGCCAGATGAGAGGCCAGTCGATGTTTTCAGCGACAATGCGCCCCCAAACGGCCATGTGCTTGGTGACGAGCAGATGCTGATAGTTGTCCATAAAGCCGCTGTTACGCATGATGAAGTCCACCAGGATGTAAGTGAGGGCCCCGATAGTGGCGGCAGCGGGCTTGATGCGGAAGCAGGAGAGGAAAAACGCGATGGAGCTGATGGCCGTCATGCTAAGGCCGAGGTAGAGAGAGCTCAGGGCGTAGCGCTGCATGCCCGGGCCCCAGTCATAGAAGGCGACGACGGAGACCTCCGGCACGATGGCGAAATAACCACCGCCCCAGCCGCGGAGGATGAGGCCGAGGAGAAACGACGTCCATGCAAAGAACTGCACCAGAAAGAAGGCGTAGGCGCTGCAGGTGAGATATTTGAGCAGCAGCAGACGAAAGCGGCTAACCGGACGTGCAAGCAGCAAGCGCATGTGGCCGTCCTCCCCTTCCTTGGCAACGATATCGCCAGCGACGAGGCTGAGGAACAGGGCGCCGAGAAGGAAGATGGCGAAGCCCATGATGGTGCTGGCCACGGTGAGCGCGGAGAAGTAGTACTCAAAGCTCTGCCCCGAACCGACGATTGCTTTCTGGATGGGCCCCATGCCGAATTTTTTGATGAGCAGGAGGATGAGGATCTCAAGCGCGATGAAGGCACCGAAGCCGATGTAGGTGCGGCGACGGGCGAAGAGCTTGAGGAGCTCGCCATACCACTGCTGGAGGAAGAGCGTCATGATTTGGAGGAGAGTCCCATGTAGAGGTCTTCGAGGGTGCGGCGGTGGGGCTGCCAGGTGTTGACCTGCACCTTGCCATTCACGAGCGCGGTGACGAGTTCATGGGGCTCCATGTGGAGGGGGACTTCGACGATGCCGTGCTTGTCCATGGTGGCACCGGCGCGGTCGAGCACCTCACGGGCGAGGCCGATGTCGCTGGTTTCGAGCTGGAACATGCGGCGGGATTTTTCCTGCTGCGGGACGGGGCCTTCGAAGACTTTTTTGCCGTCCTTGAGAATGACGCAGCGATCGCACATCTGCTCGACTTCGCCGAGGAGGTGGGAATTGAGCATGATGGTCATGCCGTGGTGCTTGCGGAGATGGAGGATGAGCTCGCGGAACTCGCGGATGCCTTCGGGGTCGAGGCCGTCGGTGGGTTCGTCGAGGAGGAGGATTTTGGGCTGTGGGAGGAGGGCCTGGGCGAGGGCGAGGCGCTGGCGCATGCCGTGGCTGTAGGTGGCGGTTTTCTGCTGGATGGCGCGGGTGAGATTGACCATCTGCACGACGCGTTTCACCTCGGCCTCATCCCACCAGCCGGAGAGGGAGCAGAGGACACGGAGGTTTTGCCAGCCGCTGAGGTAATCGTAAAAGACAGCGGCCTCGTAGATGGCGCCGATCTGCTGGAGGGCTGCGCCGCGATTTTGCTGCACGCTGCGGCCGCCGATGCGTACCTCGCCCATGTCCGGGCGAACCATGCCGAGGGTGATGCCCATGATGGTGCTTTTGCCGGCTCCGTTGTGACCGAGGAGGCCGAGGATCTCCCCTTCCCTGACTTCAAAGCCAACGTCATCGAGCGCGAGCCGTCCGGTGGGCCAGCGCTTGGTGAGGTGTCGTACTTCGAGGAGTGCCATGGAGTGCGATAGTGGCGAGATGCCGCTGCGGATGCGAGTTTTTATCGTGGATTCCGGAGCTGATTTGCGGGTTGAGGGCGGCACATCCCAGCGCCAGAACGACGCGCGCACACGTTGGCGGCTGGCGCGGCACGGCGCCCAGCGTTTCCTGCTCGGCCAGTAAAATACTCGCGCTCCCAGCACAGAGCGCCTTCGGCGCAGAAGGAGCAGCGGGTATTTTTAACAATGCCACATCTTGCTAGTGCGCAGAAGAAGTCGCCAAATTCGCATTTACACCGCTGCTGCCCGACTGCATTACTGCGGCGTCCACGCCCCACTTTTTGCCATGCAGTTTTATTTTCCCACGACACTCAATCTCGGCCAAGAACACAGCGAAGGCTTTCACCAGGAACTGCTGCGTGGGCTGACCCACAAGCTGAACAACCTGCTGGCGGTGATCCAGGGCTTCAGCAGCCTGATTTTGATGACAGACGACCTGGACGCGGGAGTGAGCGAGAACATGCAGCACATCCGCGAGGCGTCCTTGGGAGTAACCAATCTGAGCGAGCGGATTCGCTCTGCGGGTGGGTGTGCGAAGATCACACCGCAGTCGCTTGGTTTGAATGAGTACCTGCCGGTGATCGAAGGGGCGGTGATGGAGCCGTTTCAAAAGGAAGGCGTGCAGCTCGAAGCGGATGTGCAGGCGGGCCTGCCGCCGATCCTGGTGGATCCGACGAAATTCAAGGACATCCTGACGGAACTGCTGAAAAACGCCGCTGAGGCCGCAGCCAAGGGCGGTGGGCGCTGCGCGCTGAAGATTTGCGGCCCGGGCACGATCACGCCGGCTGAACAGCGCCGGGTGGACATTCTGGTGAGCAACACGGGATCTCAGATCGCGCCGGAGAAGATTCAGGAGATTTTCCGTCCGTTTCATGGCTCCAAGAACAGCAATCACCTCGGCCTGGGGCTGACGATTGCGGCGATGCTGAGTCATCAAATGAACATCCAGCTGGGTGTGGCGTCAGAGAACAACACGACGACGTTTTGGCTGAGCTGCCCAATGGTGTGAGGCACGCGGGTGAATGATTTCTGAGTTTTGACGTTTAATTCGATCCAACGAAGGCCCGGCCTGCGTTGTCAAAATTGAACATCACCCTTTGGAGGTCTTTCATGAAACGATCTGTTCTGTTTACCGCTCTGCTGCTGAGCGTGCTGCCGCTGGGCGCCGCCCCGAAGAACTATGGCACCATCACGACGCGTGACGGCAAGGCGTACTACGAGTGCCAGGTCATGCACATCTACCCGGATGGCGTGACGTTTGCGCATCGCGACGGGGCGTCCAAAATTCCCTTTGCAGAGCTGCCGGAGAATCTGCGCAGTGAATTCCGGTATGATCCGAAGGCGGAGGCAGAGTATCAAAAACAGCAGGCTGCGCTGCGCAAAGCGGAGCAGGAGAGGCAGAAGCAGCAGGAAATCGCGATGCAGGAACGGCTTCTGGAGGCAAAAATGGCGGAGGCCAGCTATCTGGCGAGCGCGAGCCAACTGGCGGCGACTGCTCCTGCGGGAGGCAGTTCCAGCCCGTCGTGGGTGGGGACACCGATCACCGGGCCGGCCGTGGGTGGCCGGTCATACAGCGGCAGCAGCTACTCGCGCTTTGGCTACCCGTATGGGTATTCGGGCAGCGGATACTACAGCGGAGGATATTATCCAAGCGGGGTCTATGGCTACGGCTACCCGTACGGCGGGTATTCGTATGGGAGCTACCCCTATTACGGAGGCTACTCGTACGGGGGCTATCCGTACAGCGGAGGCTATTATGGAGGGGGCTACCGCCCGGCGGTGAGCGGCCAGTGGAATCTCGGGCACGGCATCCACATTGGGGTGGGCCTTGGTTCCTTTGGGTTTGGTGGGATGCATCACCACCACTGAGCGGATGCTTCGGGTGTGCGAAGCATTAAAAGCTGGCAAAAGTGGCATTATGGAGTCAAATCCACAACTATTATGAAAACGTTCTCACTTCTGATTGTCACAATTCAATGGGGACTCATGGTTGCGGCGACTGCCTATGAACCGACCACGATCGAAACGGCTCAAGGGAAGATCTACCAGCAGTGCAAGATCATGAAGCGCGACCCGGATGGGGTCTCGTTTTCGCACAGCAAGGGAGTGGCCAAAGTGCTGTTTGCGGATCTGGCTGAACCGATGCGCAATGCGCTGGGCTATGACGTGGTGAAAGCGGATGCGTATGAGAAGGAGCATGCCGAGGCACGGAGAGCAGCGGAGCAGGCCCGACGCGAGCGCGAGGCGAAGCTGACGGAGGCAATGATCGCCGCGCAGGCCAGGTATGCGGCGCAACAGCCGGTGGTTTACGTTCAGCAGCCGAATGGCGGCTATATGCGCAGCCTGGCACCGGTACTGGGGCTGGGGCAGATCGGGACGAATTTTGGTTATGGCTACGGTTACGGATCGGGACGCCACGGGCATGGGATGTACCAGAATCGCGGCTGGAGCCCCACCGTCAGCTCGATCGGGGCAGGCAGCGGTGGCGTGTATGTGCCGCAGGGACATGGACTTAACTTCTACGGTTTCCCCAACATGAGCTGGAGCCCGACGCTGGGGTACACGAACTTGAACAATCAGATGCCGGTGATCTTCGGGCCGCTGGGGCAATCGAGCACGAGTACGGGCGTGGTGCCGGGTGTGGGGATTCCCGGGGGCACGACGATATCAGCGCATCATCATTGAGCGGGGGAAGCGTTCCGAGCAGTGTGGAAGACTCATTTCCGGTGAGATGGGGATGGTGGTGGCCGATGTCGCACTGTATGTGCGTGCCTAAATTTCCTGCGTCAGCCGTGGTGCAGAAGGCGGCGAGTACGGCCCACCTTTTTGATGGCCTGCGGGGGCTGCAGACCCGAGAAGTGGGACGCTCGCAACGCGTCCCTACCAGCGCTGGAGCGGGTCGCGTCAGGAAGATCGTTTCGGGATTGGTTTCGCGAAATGCTGTGACGGTTTCGTGGCTCTGTGGAATGCGGGGCTTTCCGGAGGGAGCTGAAGCTCCCGAGTACTTTAAAACGAAAAAGGCGGATCTGCTGCCAGATCCGCCTGAGGGGAAAATTGGGTGGGCTGATTAGATCAGGCCGGCCTTTTTCAGGGTGACGAAAGCGCCGTTTTTGTCGAGCGTCTTGAGGGCGCGGGCGCTGAGCTTGACTTCGATGAACTTGTTGAGCTCAGGAACGAAGATGCGCTTCTTGCGAAGGTTTGGCAGGATAACGCGCTTCACACGCTTGGTGATGTGACGACCGATACCGCCTTCTTTCTTGGCTTTACCGCTGCGATGGATGTGGTGGCCGCGAGTAACGCCGACGCCGGTGATTTGACAGATGGTAGCCATGATGAGTTCTGGGGAAAAATTGGGGCGCGATACTAGCCGAGGACAGAGAGGCGTCAACCAAAAGTCTGCCTTTCCGGATTTCAACGGCCCGGACGACCCACCATGAGGCTGGTGGTCTGGGGGTTCATGAGGTAGCCGATGCCGAAATTCAGGGGTTTGACGGGGTAGCGGCCGGAGGAGTAGGCAGCGACCAAGTCGGGCTGCTGGCAGCCTGAGAAGATTTCCAGCGTGCCGCGATAGTTGCCGTAGAGCCAGAGGTTCCAGCCGTAACGGGCAAAGTCACGATAGGGGATGCCGGAAGGATCCTGCACGACGGCGCTGCTGTGGCGCAGGAGGTAGTCGCGGATGTTGGAGAAGCCGCCTTCGTGCATGAGGTAGGAGGCGCTCTTCAAGAAGGCGGGAACACGACCGAGGCGGGAAACAAAGGTTAGGAAGGGCCCGCCTGCGCTGACGCCGGCATTGGAGAGGTCCTGACGGAAGTAAAAGACCCGTTTGGACGAACCGAAGCCACTGCGGCAGCGGATCATGAGGCCGGTGTTTCCGGAGGAGCCGGACAGGGTGACATTGCCAGCGCCATCAAGACGGACGGTATCGACGGATTCCACGGTGTGGCCGGTCCGGGCCATGAAGGCCATCAGCAGGGGCAGCACGCCGCGAAAGCGAGTGGCCTGCAGATTGCTGCGCATCTCCGTGGTGATGAAGTAGCCGTTCTGCATGATGTTGGCGACAGCGTTGTGGAGCCCGGTGAGGCCGGAGTCGATCTCGGCCTGGGAGAGATCGCTGAGGCGTGGCAGGGGTTCGGCAGGCTCCAGACCAGCGAGCACGTAGGTCTCGGCTGAGGGGAAGAGGGCGCTGGCAAAGAGGAAGTCCGGCCCGCTGAAGGGATAGAACATGGCATTGGCGCTTTTGATGTCTGCGATTTCTTCACTGGCCCAAGCCTGCAGGGGGCCCCGGCGGTGGTTCTGGTGGGAGGCCCAGAGGCTTTCCATGCGTTGCTTATGCGCGGTGACGGCCGCGGTCTGGCTGTAGGAGGAGTCCATGCCGGCAAACAGGCGGGCGATGTCATTGATGGAGCCCGCGTGCGTGGGCACATTCATGGAGGCGGCACCGTTGTAGAGCGGTGCATTGCTGGCGCTCTCCGCGCGCTTCACGCTGCCGCCGCTGAGGGCGCTGAGCACGCCGCCGAGCTGATTGACCTTGGTGGCCGCTGAATAATTCTGAAAAGCCTCATCCGGCAGAGCACAGGCTGCGAGCAGCAGCAGCGCCGACAGTGCGGCTGTCACGCGGCAGAGTTTGGAGAGATCATGATTTCGTGGAGCCGTCATAGCACCACGAACGTACCCGAGCGAAAACGACCTCCAAGTAAGTCTTTGTAAGGAGAAGTCGCTTTATTTAGGGCCTTTTTATTCATTATGAATATTCAGCGCCACTGCTTCAGGGCGCTGAATATTCAAGAATTTGAGGGCCTGACCGCTTACTTCGGCTGATGCATGCCGATGCAATGGAAAGCGCCACCTTCGGTGACGAGATCCTTGGCCATCATGGAGATGATTTCGCGGCCTGGGAAGCATTCGGAGATCTTGTCTTCGGCGGCGGCGTCCTTCTTCTTGTGACCGAAGAGGGGGACGAGCACTGCGTTGTTCATGATCATGAAGTTGGCGTAGCTGGCCGGGAGACGGCTGAGGCGCCAGTCTTTCATTTCGATGGCCTGAGGCATTTCGATTTCGATGATCTCAAGCTTGCCGCCATCGGGAGCTTTTACGTCATCGAGACGCTCGCGGATTTCTTTGAGCACGCGGTGATTTGGATCGGAGTCGCGGGGCTCGACCATGCAGATGACGGCGTCTTCACGGATGAAGCGAACGATGTCATCGATGTGACCGTCGGTGTCGTCGCCTTCGATGCCTTTCTTGAACCAGACGATGTCTTTGACACCGAGCATGGCTTTCAGTTCCTTTTCGACTTCGGCCTTGTTGCCGGGCTTGCCGCCATGGCGATTCGGATTGAGGAGGACGGCCTCAGTGGTGAGGAGAGTGCCTTTGCCGTTGGTTTCGATGGCACCGCCTTCGAGGATCATCTTGGAGGTGAAGCGCTCCATCTTGAGAGCGGCGGCGGCCTTCTCAGGGATGGCGTTGTCGAGATCCCACGGCGGGAACTTGCCGCCCCAGGCGTTGAACTCCCAGTCGGTAATGGCGACCTGGCCGGTTTCGTTGTGCTTGATGAAGATCGGGCCGTGGTCACGGCACCAGACGTCGTTGGTGGGATTTTCGTAGAGATCGACCTGGCTGAGATCGCCCTCATTGTCGGCGATGCTCAGGCGGATGTTCATGTGGCTGAGCATCGGGGCATTGATGCGCACGCGCTCGTAGCGGGAGATGACGCTGGCGATCTCGCCAAACTTGTCCTGCAGCTTGTGGTAGGTCTTGGGGCAGCTTTCCTTGTTGGAAGGCCAGGACAGCCAGATTGCCTCCTGCGGCTCGAATTCGGCGGGCAGACGGTAGTTTTGGGGATAGGAGGCTTTACTCATCGATGTAGCGTTTGGTCAGGGGAGCGTAGGTGTCAATGCGACGATCACGGAAAAACGGCCAGATGCGGCGGAAGTTTTCCACCGCTGAGAGGTCGCAAGGCACAATCAAAATCTCTTCATCGCTCACAGAGGCCTTTGCAACGATTTCTCCATAGGGATTTGCAACAAAGCTCTGGCCCCAGAATTCGCTCTGCTGTTCGGTGCCGACGCGATTGACGGCGGCGAGGAAGCAGCCATTGGCGACGGCGTGGCCGCGTTGAACGGTTTCCCAGGCGCAGTGCTGGGCGGCGCCGAGTTCTGCTTTTTCACTGGGGAGCCAGCCGATGGCGGTGGGGTAGAAGAGGATCTCCGCACCCATGAGAGCGGTCATGCGGGCGGCCTCCGGGTACCACTGGTCCCAGCAGATGAGGACGCCAATGCGGCCGAATTTGGTGTCCCAGACGCGGTAGCCGAGGTCTCCGGGGGTGAAGTAGAATTTTTCTTCGAAGCCGGGGTCCTGCGGGATGTGCATCTTGCGGTACTTGCCCATCACGGTGCCGTCTGCGTCGATGACGGCGGCGGTGTTGTGATAGAGGCCAGGGCCGCGTTTTTCGAAGAGGGGGACGATGATGACGACGCCGAGTTCTTTGGCGAGGGGGGCGAGTTTGTCGGTGGTGGGGCCGGGGACGGTTTCGGCGAGATTGAAGAGTTCGGTGTCCTGCGTGATGCAGAAGTAGGGGGTGTTGAAGAGCTCCTGCAGGCAGATGATTTGCGCGCCACGGGCTGCGGCATCGCGGATGAGCCGTTCATGCTGCTGCACGCTTTCTTCCTTGCTTGAAAATGCCCGGCTTTGCACCAGGCCGAGGGTGACCTTTGCCATAAGACGGTGACGGTTCACTGGGTGGGGGTGGAATGCAAGGGGAGGTGTGGGGACAAAACGACGGGATGCTGGATGCTCGATCTCAGATACTGCGCTGGAGCTGCGAAGAGAGGGCGGGGCGGCGAGGAAAACGCTGCTGGAGAGCGCGGCGCGGGAAGAGAGTGCTGGCTTTGCTTCCCAGCAAGATGGCCTTAACCCAGGGTCGCCTCGCTGAGGCTCGGCTGACCCTGGGCTATATTACGCAGCCCTTTCAGGGCTGGTGCATTGCGGAGTGGTGGATGCGCAGAGGAGCGACGAGGCCAACCGTGCTGGCATCGCTCCGCGATGCGAGGGAGTCATGGAATGGGGACGCGTGGAAACGAGGGGTGTCGCTCCGCTCAACCGCCTCGCTACAGGCTGGGATGGCTCTGCCATCCGTCGGAGGAAGGGGTCGGTCTGCTTTTCATTGCTCTATGGACGGCGAACGTTTTTTGGTGCCTGCGAATGTTGCAGACCCGAAATTTGGGACCCGCAGCAGCATTTCCCTACCGGCGCTGCGATGACGTGGTTATGCAAGAGCGTCGCCATGCGCTGGTGGACGGGCGGGCTGTCGCCACACCCATCCTACGGTCGCGCTTCGCGCAGAAAAAAGCCCGGCAGTTTGGTGTCGGGCTTTTTTGTGAGAGCGGATTGAGATTATGCGCGGTCCACGGAGAACTTGCCGGCTCCGGTGAAGAGGAGGGTGACGTAGGCGAAGAGGTAGGCCAGGGCGAGTTCGCCACTGTGCTCGCCTGTGAGCGCCATCTTGTGGACCATGAAGAAGGCGGTGCTCATGGTGATGGCGAGCATGAGTGCTGCGAAGCGGGTGAAGAGGCCGAAGATGAGCAAAGCGGAACAAACAACTTCTGCGAAGACGGCGAGGCCTGCGTTTACGGTGGAGGACATGCCGAACAGCGCGGGGAATTTCTCCGCCGTGGCGGAGAAGTTCATGAGCTTGCCGCGGCCGTGGAGGAGGAGCATGGAGAGGCCGACGGAGAGGCGGAGGATGAGCAGGCCGAAGGAGGCAGACTTTGGGAGGAAGGAGAGGTGGAGGAGCTTGAGCATGAGGGTGTGGGTGTTTGGGGGGGACGGGGAGGCACTGGAGCATTGTCGGGCAGCGCCTCGGTCCAGAAGTCTTCAATTTTATCTACGAATGCAAGGAAAGGATGGAAAGTGCGCAGTGCTTTGGGAGTGCCGCTGCGCACGTCTGAAAGGGTGCTGCTTCCGCTTTCGAACAGGTCCTGGCGCGCGTGCGCTGACCGGTTGGCGGAAGTTTAGCGGCTCCCGCCTTCGAATATCGCGTGGTATGCGTGAGACGACCGGCACGTGGAAAGCGGTAGCTGCGTTCGTGCCTCACTGCGCAACCGCAGTCCATATCGGAGGCACGAGCAGCGCTTGGGGAGCAAGGCACGTTCACTGACCAAGTGGTCGGGTGCCGAGTATGATCGGCGGGAGGATTGTGGGGGATGGGCGGGTGG
>Ga0209066_10006276_pt1 | contig 12177 bp, 9 predicted proteins | sample All_14_2_FD_187198 | JGI IMG/M metagenome (GOLD analysis project Ga0209066, IMG submission 187198) | Freshwater microbial communities in response to fracking from Pennsylvania, USA - Allegheny Zone_MetaG_DW_15 (SPAdes) (version 2) ...
CATCGGTCATATCCGGATCGATAACTGTTCCAACCACCACGGTCGCGTCATCAGAAATAAATTCCTTGACCACATCGCCCACTTCTTCAAACTCACCGATAGACATGTTAATGCCCGCAGTGATGTTGACAAGAATGCCTTTGGCGCCAGAAAAATTCACGTCTTCCAGCAGTGGAGAGGCAATGGCCGCTTCAGCCGCTTGACGTGCGCGTTGCTCGCCGGTGGCACTGCCTGTTCCCATCATCGCCATGCCCATTTCAGACATCACGGTGCGAACGTCGGCAAAGTCAACGTTAATCAAACCAGGACGGGTAATCAAATCAGAAATACCTTTCACCGCACCGAGTAACACGTTGTTGGCTGCTTTGAAGGCATTGAGCAGGCTGATATTTTTACCGAGTACGCTCAATAATTTGTTGTTTGGAATGGTGATCAGGGAATCAACGTGTTCCGCCAGGCGACGAATACCTTCTTCAGCCGCGAGTGCGCGTTGTTTGCCTTCAAAAGAGAAGGGCTTGGTGACTACCGCAACGGTCAGAATATTCAATTCTTTGGCTACTTCGGCAAAAACCGGTGCAGCACCTGTGCCTGTGCCGCCGCCCATGCCGGCCGTGATGAATACCATGTCGGCGCCAGTCAGAATTTCGCGAATGCGATCGCGGTCTTCTTCAGCGGCCTGACGACCAATGCGTGGATCCGCACCGGCGCCCAAACCTTTGGTCAATTCATCGCCCAGTTTCAAATGAACTTTGGCGCTGGAATTTTTCAGCGCTTGCGCATCGGTGTTGGCGCAAATAAACTCGACGCCATCGATATTTTCCAAAACCATGTGCTCCAGCGCGTTACCGCCGCCACCGCCCACACCAACGACTTTAATTATGGCACTGTTATCCAGGCTCTGTGTCAACTCAAACATTACTGCCTCTCCCTCTCGAATTCTGTCAATGAATATTCAATTAAAAATTACCCTGAAACCATTCTCGCATACGTGACCAAACACCTTTGCTGCTATCGCTTAACACCGGCGCGTACCCACCTTCGTATTGCTGCTGGTACCCGTGCAACAACAAGCCAACGCCTGTGGCCAGTGACGGGTTGGTAGTCGCCTCGGCCAATCCAGCCACATGACTTGCGTACCCATGGCGAACCGGCATTTCAAAACACATTTCCGCTAACTCTATAGCACCGCTTATACTGGATCCGCCTCCGGTCATAACCATGCCGGCGGCAACCCGGTCAGCAAATCCACTGCGATTCAATTCGTTACGTACAAGACCAAACAACTCTTCGTAACGCGCTGAAACCACTTCTGACAATGCTTTTGCTGAAATTTTTCGTCCTGGTCTTTCGTTCACGCCCATGACCTCGATCATGTCATCGGCACTGGCCATTTCCGGCACAGCACTGGCGTATTTTATCTTGATGGACTCCGCCGCCTTGGTCGGTGTGCGCAAAGCCATGGCAATATCGTTGGTCACTTGATCGCCAGCGATAGGGATGACGGACGTGTACTGTATGGCGCCTTCATAAAACACAGCGATGTCGGTGGTGCCGCCGCCAATGTCGATGACGCAGACACCCAGTTCCTTTTCATCGTCTGTTAATACCGCATGGCTGGAAGCCAGTTGTTCCAGAATAATATCGTGTACGTCCAGACCGCAACGGCGCACGCATTTGGCGATATTTTGCGCGGCGCTGACCGCACCGGTCACGATGTGTACACGCGCCTCCAGACGAACGCCAGCCATACCGGCCGGTTCGCGGATACTGCCCTGGTTATCAATAATATATTCCTGGGGCAAAATATGCAGGATTTTTTGATCAGCCGGAATCACCACCGCTTTGGCTGCTTCAATCACCCGTTCCACATCAGCTTGCGATACTTCCTGATCGCGGATGGCAACAATGCCATGCGAATTCAAACTGCGGATATGACTTCCGGCGATGCCGGCATATACCGAACGCACTTCGCAGCCAGCCATCAACTCGGCTTCCTGTACGGCGCGTTGAATGGAGTTAACCGTTGCTTCAATATCGACAACAACACCCCGCTTTAAACCTCGGGAGGGATGACGCCCAATACCGATAATTTCAACGGTTCCGTCCATGCTGATTTCACCAACCAGCGCAACAACCTTTGACGTGCCTATATCCAGGCCGGTAATAATGTTTCTTTCAGATTTTCTGGCCATTCTCTTCCCGTTTATTTTTTCCATTGTACCGCCATTCCTCGTGGATAACGTAAATCCACGATGGCTAACTGATCCGGTTTTTCTGCAAAAACCGCCGGCCAGGCTTTACAAAATCGATGCACTCTCATCTCAAGATCCTGCTTACCCAGGCGCAATTGCACACCGTTTGATAGCACCAGTTCCCAGGCTGCATTTTTTCGCCATTTCAGGCCTGCAGCATGCAAACCATACATTGTTAATATCTTACTCATTTTTTGATAAACTTGTAAGACTTCCTGATGCTGATTATTTGGTCCTGACAAATGCGGCAATGAATCTTCTGTTTCAACGCCACCTTCATTGAACACCTCCCCGGTATCGCTCAGCATGGCGTTGTTCCAGGTGGCGATGGGTGTTTTTTCCACCAGCTTTATTTTCAGGCTATCTGGCCATAAACGCTCAATTTGTGCGTTATCAGACCACTCCATCTCATCTAATTCTTTTTGCAAGCGACTGACGGGCAAAGAAAAAAAACTGTACTGGTTGTATTTTTCCAGTATGACTTCCAGTTGCTTGTGCGTAATATGATGATAAGTCGCCGCAATTTTCACTGTGTTAATTGGAAACCGTTCCGGATCAGCCACATATAAATAAACAGAGCGGGCTGCCAGAAACAGCGCGCAGGCAGTCAATAGCGTCAGCATGCCGGTATAGCGTAAGCGCCCTTTCCCCTCGTCCATCCGTTGTCACACCTTCTTCTATCTTGCCATCAATTACCGGCACTCCGCCAGTGCTATTGAAAACTGGTTACCAATTGTTGTTTGCAGCGACCGTGCGTTAAAGCCAATCCGACCAGTCTGTCCAGCAGCTCAACATAGGGTATGCCGCTGGCCTGCCACATTTTCGGGTACATGCTGATCGAGGTAAAACCAGGGAGCGTGTTGATTTCGTTGAAATAAATATTGCCTGTTTCATCGTTGAAGAAAAAATCCACCCGCGACAAACCACGACATTTCAAACGGGTGAAAATATCGGCTGCCATGCGTTGCAATCGTGCGAGCACCTTATCGTCCAGTTGAGCCGGTACCCGCAATTCCGTGGCGTTGCTTTCAAGGTATTTGGCGGCATAAGAATAAAAACCATCCCCGTGATGAACGCAAATTTCTCCGGCAACACTGACCAGGGGCGCTTCGGAAGGTCTGGCGTTTTCCAGAACGGCCAATTCGATTTCGCGGCCGGCTATAAATTCTTCAACCAGAATGCTGTGATCATAACGAAGCGCGTCGCTGACAGCCAGCTCCAGTTCCTTCATGTCACGTACTTTATGAATACCCACACTGGATCCCAATGAACAGGGTTTGACAAACAGAGGCCAGCCCAAATCAGCGACCGTCTGTTTGTAAAATTGTTGCCGCTCACTGGTATTGCTGTGCCAGGACAGGGTTCGGTAGCGGGCAGAGCGAATGTCGTCATCACAGGCCAGGCGTCTGGCCATGTCTTTGTCCATACCAATCGCGGAAGACAAGACCTGGCAACCCACGTAAGGCACGCCTGCCAGCTCCAGCAAGCCTTGCAGGCAACCGTCTTCATACAGAGGGCCGTGTACCACGGGAAACACCACGTCGGCGTCAAGGGCAAATTGTCCGTCAAGAAACAAAGCCGGCAAGGTTTTGGATTTTGCCGTGCTCACAGGCAAACTTGATGTAAAGCTCAGCAGCTCCTGATAATCATTCAGATAACAGCGTCCGTCTTTATCCATTCCCACTGGCGTAATTTGGTATTTTTTGGCGTCAAGATGCGTGAGGACCGATGCCGCAGACATGAGGGATATTTCGTGCTCGCCTGATTTGCCGCCATACAATAAAACCAGCTTAACGGGTTTGGACATTAACGTTCTCCAATAATGTGCACTTCATGGATAAGCTCGACCTGCTTTTCCTGATTGACCTGTTCGCGAATCAGCATGATCAGGGATTCAATATCCTGTGCTGACGCGCTGCCTTGCTGATTGATAATAAAATTGGCATGTTTGGTTGAAACCACCGCACCGCCGATTTGCTTGCCTTTCAATCCGCAGGATTCGATCAGAACCGCCGCAAAATTGCCAGGTGGATTGCGGAACACCGAACCGCAATTGTATTCGCTGGTCGGCTGCGTATTCGCACGATGGGCCAGCAGTTCCTTGATCAAACCGAGAGAATGTTCTTTATCCCCTTTGGGTAGCTGACAGGTTGCAGCAACGAAGCATTCGCTCTCAATACCCGAAACGTGGCGATAGGCAACAGTAAATTCTTCCGGTTTGCGTATCCGCAATACGCCTTCGCGCGTCATGGTTTCCACTTCAATCACACTTTGCCAGGTTTCCCCGCCAAAGCAGCCGGCGTTCATGCGCAAGGCGCCGCCCATGGTGCCGGGAATACCGGCCCAGAACTCGCCGCCAGACAGGCTGTTACGGGCACAAAAACGCGCCATGGTAGCGCAGGACACGCCGGCTTCAACCCGCACCCGGGACTCGTCCAGAAGCTGGATATCTTTCAAACAGCCTTGCGTGAGGATAACCGTTCCGGAGAAGCCTTTGTCGCGAATCAGGGAATTACTGCCGAGACCCAGCCACAGAACAGGCTCCTGTTGGGGCAGCGATTTCAGAAACCTCGACAGATCTTCAATGCTGGATGGCTTGTACAATTGTCTGGCAATACCGCCAACACGCCAGGTAGTATAAGCCGCCAGCGATTCGTTCTGTAACAAAGTTCCCTGCGTTTTATCTGCTACCGTGTCGTGATCACTCATACCGGCTCTCGCTCGCTTTGCATCAGGTTCAGTGCCAGCTGGCCAACATTGCCAGCGCCCTGCATCAAAATAACGTTACCGTCTTTGATCACTTCATCCAGGGTTTGAGCCAGATTTTGTTCATTAACCAGGCGTGCATTGGGGAATTTCACCCGAATTTCCTGCAGCAGCGCCTGACTGGTAATACCGGGAATAGCCTTTTCACCTGCCGGGTAAATATCCAGCAACAATAACTCATCAGCAAGACTCAGTGCTTCGACAAATTGTTGAAACAGAGATTGCGTACGGCTGTAACGATGCGGCTGGAATACATGCACCAGACGTTTGTCGGGCCAGACGCGTCGGAAAGCATCAACGGTGGAAATAATCTCCTGGGGATGATGACCATAATCATCGACGACTATCGCAGAACCCTGCTCGAAACGTCGCTCGCCCAACATCTGGAAACGACGACCTACGCCCTGAAACTTGTACAGACCGTGAATGATGGCATCGTCATCGACACCCAATTCGGTTGCAATAGCGATGGAAGCCAGCGCATTTAATACGTTATGGCGACCCGGCCATTGGAAACGGATGGACAATGGCGCGTGAGGTTTGGGTCTGTGCACAACAAATTCGCTTAACAAGCCGTTTTGTGTCCAGTTTACCGCGCGATATTGTGCGTCTTCGCGGAAACCGTAGGTCAAAGTCGGGCGCTGTATCAACGGTAAAATACGGCGAACTTCCTCGTCTTCCAGGCAAACCACAGCAAGACCATAAAACGGCAGATGATGCAGGAATTCGATAAAGGTATTGCGTAACTTGTCAAAGTTATCGTCATAGGTTCCCATGTGATCGGCATCGATATTGGTAATGACGGCCATCATCGGTTTCAGATACAGGAAGGATGCGTCGCTCTCGTCAGCTTCAGCCACAAAATAAGCCGATTTACCCAACTGGGCATTGCTGCCGCAACTGGTTAATTTTCCGCCGATAACAAAACTGGGATCCAGACCGCCCTCTGCCAGCAAACTGCTGACCAGGCTGGTGGTGGTCGTTTTGCCGTGTGTTCCGGCGATGGCAATGCCGTGACGGAAACGCATCAATTCGGCCAACATAAGGGCGCGGGGAATAACCGGGATCAGCTGCTCGCGCGCTGCCATGATTTCCGGATTGTCGCCGGCTACCGCTGTTGAACTGACGACTACGTTGGCACCGGCAATGTTTTCTACCCGATGACCAATATGGATTTTGATGCCCAATGCCTGCAAGCTTTGTACGGTTCGGCTTTCGCTGATGTCAGAGCCGGTAATATGGTAACCTTCATTGTGCAACACCTCGGCAATACCGCACATGCCAACGCCACCAATCCCAACAAAATGGATATGCTCTACATGCCCCATCCTTGGCGAAAGAAAATGTCTTGTGCTATCCACGGCAGATTCCCCTATGAAGTGGGCGATCGCAATCCCAGCGATTGCCAACGATTTTCATGATCAATGCGCAACAACAGCGCAATAACCACACAATTAATAATGACACTGGCGCCGCCATAACTTAACATGGGCAGAGTCAGTCCCTTTGTTGGTAATAAACCGGCATTAACGCCCATGTTTATCGCCGCTTGCAGACCCAACCAAAAGGTCAGACCGTACGCAGTAAATGCCGCAAAAAAACGCTCTTGACAGTAAGCCGTATAACCAATCGTCAAGCCTCTTAAAACCAGTATACTATACAAAATCAAGACTAGCAGAACGCCGAACAAACCCAGCTCTTCTGCAAGTACAGCAAACAGGAAATCCGTGTGTGCTTCAGGCAAATAAAACAACTTTTGAACACTGTCGCCCAGGCCAACACCCATCCAGCCGCCACGGCCAAACGCAATCAACGATTGGGTCAATTGATAGCCGCTGTTAAATTGATCTGCCCAGGGATCAATAAATGCCGTCAAACGCGCCACCCGATACGGAGACGAGACGGCCAACATGGCGAGCGAACAAAAAACCACGATCAGCAAGCCGATATAATACCGTAATTTCACCCCGGCAAGAAACAGCATGGCCATCACCGTACCTGAAATAACAACGGTGGCGCCGAAATCCGGTTCCATCAACAATAAAACCGAGACCAGGCCGAGAATGATCATCGGTTTGATAAAGCCCAAAATGGAGTCGCCAATGCATTCGCGCTGACGCACCAGATAGCCCGCCACGTAAAAAATCATCGTCATTTTGGCCAGTTCGGATACTTGTATGCCAATAGGGCCGAAAGCCAACCAGCGGCGACTGCCATTCACCACCCGCCCCAGACCCGGTATCAAGACCAGCAGCAGCATGAGCAGACAAATCAGCATCAGAGGCATGCTGGCTTTTTCCCAAACGCTGGTGTCAATGCGCATCACCACCAGGGCCAGGAAAAATCCGGCTGACAGATACAAAAACTGACGAATCAAAAAATGAAAAGGCTGGTGATAATATTTGGTTGAAATCATCACCGAACTGGACGCGACCATCATCAAGCCAATCAGCATCAATCCAAGGACTGCGCCCATGAGCCATTTGTCATACAGGGCCAAAGGCTGATTCGCAGGCTTGCCGCGCTGGGTATAATGACGTGGTTGCATCGTGCTCACAGCATCCCTACAATTTGTGCGAACGCTTCACCGCGATGATTAAAATCACGGAACATATCCTGGCTGGCACAGGCCGGCGACAGGAGCACCACATCGCCAGGCTGTGCACGGGCGCGGGCAAGACGGATGGCTTCATCGAGTGTGGTTGCGCGGACGATGGGCGTCACACCAGACAGCGCCTGCGCGATTTTTTCAGCATCAGCGCCAATCAATACAGCCGTGCGTACGAAATCGCCAACGGTTATTTGCAGCTCGCTGAAGTCAGCGCCCTTGCCCAGGCCGCCGGCGATTAAAACAATTTTTCCCGCCATGCTGCCGCCGATTCCGGAAATAGCCGAAATGGTGGCGCCAATGTTGGTGCCTTTGGAGTCGTTAATCCAGTCCACGCCGTCCAGGGTTCTGACCCACTGGCAACGGTGGGGCAGACCGGAAAAAGAACTTAATACGCTGATCATATGCCGAACGTCAATATTCAACGCTTCAGCCAGCGCACAGGCGGCCAGAGCGTTTTGCCAGTTGTGTTTGCCTTTGAGCCGCAATTGATCCACCGCCAGCAAGCGTTCTTTGCCTCGCGCCAGATAATAATCGCCCTGGTGGCGAATAATGCCCCAGTTGTCTGTTTCCGGTTCATCGAGACCATAACTGGTCGAGCGTGCCGTGGTCGCTTCTCCGACCGGGAGGGTGTGCTCGTCTTCACGATTGTAAACACAAAGGGCTGACTGATGATAAACACGCTGTTTGGCGGCCACGTAGGCTGCGAGCGTGTGGTGTCTGTCCAGATGATCAGGCGACACATTCAAAATGGTAGACGCGACCGGCGCCAGTGAGTGCACCAGATCGAGTTGAAAACTGGATAATTCCAACACCCACACATCATAGTTCTGGCCGTCATCGAGTAAATCCAGCACTGGCAAGCCAATGTTTCCGGCCACCGCCACCGTCAGGCCTGCTGCTTTGGCCATATCGCCCACCAGCGTGGTCACGGTGGATTTGCCGTTGGTACCGGTTATGGCGATGACCGGCGCCTTGATCTCGCGCGCCAGGCATTCAATATCCCCGATAATGGCGATATCCCGGCGTCGGGCTTCTTCCATAAAAGGCGCATCGAGGGCCACACCGGGGCTGGTGATAATGCAGGTGAGGCGTGAATACAGATCAGCAGGAAACTCGCCGGAAAAGACCTCGATACCGGGAAAGTCATGGCAAAATTCGTCGAGACCCTCAACCTGTTCGCGGGTATCGTAAACCGCATACGGCAACTGGCGTCGTTGAAGATATCCGGCAATGGAGCGCCCCGTTTTGCCCAGTCCAGCGACCAAATAGAAAGGTTGGTTCATAGTATCCGCCTAACGTAATTTTAAAGTTGCCAAACCACAAAGGACAAAAACAACCGTCATAATCCAGAAACGCACAATGACCTTGGGTTCAGACCACCCTTTTAATTCAAAATGGTGATGCAGGGGCGCCATACGAAACAAACGCTTGCCACCGGTAATTTTAAAGTATCCTACTTGCAGGATAACCGACATGGTTTCTATCACAAACAAACCACCCATAATCAGTAATACCAGTTCCTGGCGCACAATAATAGCCACCATGCCAAGCGCCGCACCGAGGGCGAGCGAACCAACGTCCCCCATGAAGATCTGGGCAGGATAGGTGTTGTACCAGAGAAAGCCCAGGCCGGCACCAACAATTGCAGAACAAAAAATGGTTAATTCGCCAGTATTGGGTACGAAGGAAATCGCCAGATAATGCGCGAACAGAGCATTGCTGCTGGCGTAGGCGAACACGCCAAGCGCGCCGGATACCATCACGATGGGCATAATGGCCAGACCATCAAGGCCATCGGTCAGGTTGACCGCGTTGCTGCTGCCCACGATGACAAAATAAGCCAGAACCGGAAACAATGGCCCGAGGGTAATGAGCCAGTTTTTGAAAAAGGGAACGGTTAACTGGGATTGCAGGGGAATGCTGTCGCTGGTCAGCAGGAACACAATAGCCATGATAGCGATCACCGATTGCCAGAAGTATTTCCAGCGTCCTGGCAAACCGCGGCTGCTTTTGCGTACCACTTTACGGTAATCATCAACCCAGCCAATCAAACCAAAACCCAGCATGACCAGCAACACCAGCCACAATGCGGGCTGACGCAAATCGCCCCATAGCAGACAACTGGAGGTAACCGCCAGCAAAATCAGTACGCCGCCCATGGTTGGCGTGCCGGATTTGCTCAAATGGCTTTTGGGGCCGTCATCACGAACCACTTGTCCCAACTGCAAGGCTTTCAGCCAGCGTATCATTAAAGGCCCGCAAAAAAGACCTACCAGCATGGCCGTTAATGCCGCCAAAATAGAGCGGAAAGTCAAGTATTGAAACACCCTGAACGCATGATACTGTCCCTGTATAAGTTGCGTTAACCAGTAAAGCATGTTGTCTTTTCCTCTGTTTGATACAACGGTTTGTATTTGCCGTTAAAAAGCCGGCGAGCATAACATAAACTGTGCTGTTCACGACAGCAGGGTAAGGCTGGTTTGACACAAATAAAACAATCACCCGTCATTGCGAGCGAAGCGAAGCAATCCAGAGTTCCGCGCTCCGAACACTGGATTGCTTCGTGCCTCGCAATGACGATCTTGCTGTTCACGACAGCAGTTGCTGTACTACTTTCTCCATTGCGGCTGATCGAGATCCCTTCACCAGCACCGTTGTGTTTTCATCGAGGCGCGGCAACAAATCCTGTGCCAGATCATCCTGACGATCATAATGTTTTGCGTTTTCACCAAAGGCACGCGTGCTGTATTCACTTTGCTTGCCGCAGGTCATTAACTGGTCAATGCCGCTCTGCCGGGCGGCTCGTCCTATTTCTTCGTGATGGGATTGCGTCCATTGACCCAGCTCGCCCAGATCGCCGAGCACCAGGATGCGCCGGCCCGGGCGTTGCGCCAACACATCTACTGCGGTTAATACTGAACGCAAGTTGGCGTTGTATGTGTCATCGATCACCAGTGATTGATGCTTGCCGGGTAAATAGGTCATGCGCCCTGCAACGCCGCGAAAGGCTTGCAGGCCGGTCACAATATCTGCCAGCGGAATGCCGGCGGCATAGCAGCAAGCAGCAGCGGCCAGGGCATTGCGGGCTGAATGTACGCCGGGAATGTGTAATTGAACCACTGCCTCGCCCGAAGGCAGAACCAGTGTAAAACGGGCGCAACCGGCGTCATTCAGCACCAGAGATTTGGCATGGATATCTGCATTTTTATTCAATGAAAATCGTAATACTTTCTTGCCGTCCAGGATGGCATCCCAATAATGGGCGTACTCATCATCATCGTTAACAATGGCCGTGCCCCCGTCCGGCAGACCGGCATAGATTTCGCCTTTGGCATCGGCAACGCCATCAATGGATCCAAAGCCTTCAATATGCGCCGGCGCGATGTTGTTGATCAGGGCAATTTTCGGCTGGGCAATGGCGACTGTGTAAGCGATTTCGCCAGCATGATTGGCGCCCAGTTCGAATACGGCATAACGGTGTTCGGCTTGCAATTGCAGCACGCTGAGCGGTGCGCCGATGTGATTATTAAAGTTGCCGGGCGTGGCGTAAGATGGCTGCGGCAAAATGGCCGAAATCATGTCCTTGACCGTGGTTTTGCCGTTGCTGCCGGTCAGGGCTATCACCGGACAAGACAGGGTTTTGCGGTGCGCGCTGGCGATCGCGGCCAGGGCCAGCAAGCTGTCGGCTACGATCAACTGGGGTATGTTGTCCAGATTGTCCTGCGGACGCTCACAAAGGATAGCCGCAGCACCGTTGGCCACAGCCGCTGTGATAAAATTGTGGCCATCAAATTGTTCGCCGCGCAAAGCGACAAACAGCATGCCGGGTTTGATGTGTCGACTATCGATTGAAACACCGGTTATCGGCAACGGCGCCGTGTGTTTCAATCCCAGTTGTTGTGCAATGCTGTTCAGGTTCATAATCGCTCGGACAGTTGAAAGCTATGCCAGCTCCATGTCTTCGACTGGCGCTGTGCTGTTTAACAAAGCATAGTAACGCCCGACCGTCTCGTTGGTCAGCGGACGCTGTTTGCCATCCAGCAAATGCGTGTCCAGGTCGTCACTCAATTGCCTTGCTGTTTCAAACATGATGGACAGTCGTTCACCATCGATGGTTGCATTGCCGGATGACTCCATGAACAAGCACAAGCCGCGCACGCTGAATCCACCAATATTTTGCAAATCAAAAACGCCGGACGATGTTGCTGACGCCAGACTGAACAGAACCGGGCCCTGACCGCTGCGGTTTTGATGACGATGAAACAATTGCCCCTCGCCAAAACGCAGGCCGGACGCCAGTACGGTTTGTAATAATTCATAACCAGCCAGTTGACGATTTTCTTTGGCCTGCAAAAACAGCATGATCGACACGCCGGGATCGTTTTTGATCTCTGACTCTTCTTCTTCAAAATCTACCATTGGAAGCACTGGTGTTTTGGCCGCCACTTTAACCGGGATGTCTTCCTCGATGTCCAGCTCATCGTCCGGTGCAAAATCACGGGGTAGTTTTCGTACAGCAATGATGTCGTCAAAGGATTTGTTGTCAGC
>Ga0209066_10006278_pt1 | contig 12175 bp, 1 predicted proteins | sample All_14_2_FD_187198 | JGI IMG/M metagenome (GOLD analysis project Ga0209066, IMG submission 187198) | Freshwater microbial communities in response to fracking from Pennsylvania, USA - Allegheny Zone_MetaG_DW_15 (SPAdes) (version 2) ...
CACTGAAGCTCACATTCGTGCCAAAGGCCGGGTCATCCAGCACCACGCTGAGTGTGCCTATGTGCAGCGCACCAGTGACACCCGAGCTGGATGTGTTGCTGATGAACGCGCCAAAGTTGACACTGCCTCCATTGGCGTTGACCACCTGTGTCCATTCGCCTCCCAGTGCGCTGGTAAAGGTGGTGCTGCTGCTGTTGGTGGCGCTGGCCGCCAAGTCTAAAGAGGCGGTGGCAGCCGTGGGGTTGGCCCAGACCTGAACCGTCAGGGTCTGGGTTTCGGCATCAAACTGGACTGCACGCAAGTCGAACAGGTCTGCGCTGGGGTTTACGGCGGGCTCGCTCAGGGCTTGCACATTCACATTGCCCAGCAGCATGTGGCTCTTCCAGTGGTAGGCCATGCCTTCCAAGCTCAGCAGACCATTGTTGACTTGGGTGGTGGCGGTGCTGGTGACCGACTCCATGTGCCCAAAGCCATCGGTGTAGCGGGCGGCCACGGTGATGGTTTGGCCCACTTCGTTGGCGCTCAGGGTGTAGGTGCTGGCTGTGGCGCCTTCGATGTCCACACCGCCAGCCATCCACTGGTAAGAGACGGGGCCCATACCGTCCACATCGGCCAGAGTGTTCGATGCACTCAATACCTCGCCCTTGCTGGCTGTGCCAGAGATGGTGACGGAGCCAGTGGGAGCGTCGTTGACGTTGGTCACAGCAGCGGAGGCTGTGCTGGTTTTGCTCTCGGGCGTGCCTTGACCATCGGTGTAGCTGGCCTTGATGGTGATCGCCTTGCCGACCTGGGCCTGACCGAGCAGCAGCGTAGCGTTGGTGGCCCCGCTGATGTTGACCCCATCGGCCATCCACTGGTAAGACACCGTGCCCATGCCATCGAGGTCGGCCAGGGTGTTGGCGGCTGTGAGCGTTTGACCTTGGGTGGTGGTGCCGGTGATGGTCACGTTGCCGGTGGGCAAATCATTGACGTTGGCCACAGCCGTGGTAGTCGTGCTGGTTTTGCTCTCGGCGGCGCCTTGGCCGTCGATGTAACTGGCTTTGACGGTAATGGTCTTGCCTATCTGAGGCTGCCCCAGCACCAGGGTGGAGCTGGTAGCGCCGCTGATGTTGACCCCATCGGCCATCCACTGGTAAGACACCGTGCCCATGCCGTCCACATCGGTCAGTGTATTGGCAGCGGTGAGCGTTTGACCTTGGGTGGCGGTGCCGGTGATGGTTACGTTGCCGGTGGGCAGATCATTGACGTTGACCACAGCATCGGTGGCTGAGCTGGTCATGCTTTCTGCCGTACCCTGGCCGTCGGTGTAACTGGCCTTGACGGTAATCGCCTTGCCCACTTGGTCTTGGCTCAATACCAGTGTGTCGAAAGTGGCACCGAAGATGTTAGTCCCATCGGCCATCCACTGGTAAGACACGGTACCCATGCCGTCCACGTCAGCCAAGGTGTTGCTGGCAGTGAGAGTTTCGCCTTGGGTGGCGGTGCCGGTGATGCTGACGGAGCCAGTGCCGTTGGGGACGTTTCCATAACGGAGGTGGACATCCCCTCCCATGCTGCTCTGCACCAAGTGAAAATCGCTGGAGGTGAAGCTGCCCACGAGGTCGATGTAGGCTGGAATAGTGGACCCCGTGCCCACGTACAGACGGGTGACGCCTGCGCTGGTGGTGCCCACCATGATCTGGCTATTCAGCAAACCGCTCGGGTCGTCGCCACTGAGTATGGGCAGTTCGGTGTTAAAGCCACTGTAGTAGTCGCCAATACGAATGTGTTCACCCAATTCCAAATCGGTGATGCGCGTGACGCGGCCACTGGTGAGGGTATTACTCAGGTCGAACAGGTCAGACCCACTGCCACCTGTGAGGGTGTCTGAATCTGTTACAGACATGGAATATGAATAACCCGCGCTCAAGAAATCGTTGCCGTCGCCTCCGTCGAGGCTGTCGCCACCTTCGTCTCCGTAGAGGTAGTCGTCACCAGCACCACCCAGAAGCGTGTCGTTTCCACTTCCACCGTCCAGTTGATCGTTGCCTGCGCCACCGTTGATGCTGTCGCTGCCGCTATTGCCCCACAGGTAGTTGTCGCCCGCGTCGCCGATGATGGTGTCGTCGTACTGGGAGCCCTCAATGTTCTCGATGTTGATCAGCGTGTCGGTGCCACCGTGGCCGTCGCTGGCGGTGCCCGTGGCCAGGTTCACGTTGACACTGGAGGGTGAGTTCCAGTAAACGGCCCGGTCACTTTCCCCATATCCGCCCATCATGGAGTCGTTGGCATTGTTGGTGCCACCGTCGAGCGTGTCGTTGCCTGCACCACCTTCAAGCGTGTCAGAGCCTGAGCCGCCTAGCAGGCTGTCATCGCCGCCGTTGCCTTGCAGCCAGTCATTGCCGTCCAGGCCGCTCAGCGAGTCGTTGGCATTGCCACCGTTCAGCGTGTCCGATCCGCTGGTGCCGATGAGATTTTGCGGTAAGTTGGCGGCGGGGTCGTACTTGAGGAAGGTGCCACCGTAATTGCTGTTGCCAATTACAGCTTGGGTCACCATGACGAAATCGCTGGCGGTGAAGCTGCCCAAGAGGTCGATATAGGCTGGAATAGTGGACCCCGTGCCCACGTACAGACGGGTGACGCCTGCGCTGGTGGTGCCCACCATGATCTGGCTATTCAGCAAACCGCTCGGGTCGTCGCCACTGAGTATGGGCAGTTCGGTGTTAAAGCCACTGTAGTAGTCGCCAATACGAATGTGTTCACCCAATTCCAAATCGGTGATGCGCGTGACGCGGCCACTGGTGAGGGTATTACTCAGGTCGAACAGGTCAGACCCACTGCCACCTGTGAGGGTGTCTGAATCTGTTACAGACATGGAATATGAATAACCCGCGCTCAAGAAATCGTTGCCGTCGCCTCCGTCGAGGCTGTCGCCACCTTCGTCTCCGTAGAGGTAGTCGTCACCAGCACCACCCAGAAGCGTGTCGTTTCCACTTCCACCGTCCAGTTGATCGTTGCCTGCGCCACCGTTGATGCTGTCGCTGCCGCTATTGCCCCACAGGTAGTTGTCGCCCGCGTCGCCGATGATGGTGTCGTCGTACTGGGAGCCCTCAATGTTCTCGATGTTGATCAGCGTGTCGGTGCCACCGTGGCCGTCGCTGGCGGTGCCCGTGGCCAGGTTCACGTTGACACTGGAGGGTGAGTTCCAGTAAACGGCCCGGTCACTTTCCCCATATCCGCCCATCATGGAGTCGTTGGCATTGTTGGTGCCACCGTCGAGCGTGTCGTTGCCTGCACCACCTTCAAGCGTGTCAGAGCCTGAGCCGCCTAGCAGGCTGTCATCGCCGCCGTTGCCCTGCAGCCAGTCATTGCCGTCCAGGCCGCTCAGCGTGTCGTTGGCATTGCCACCGTTCAGCGTGTCCGATCCGCTGGTGCCGATGAGGTTTTGCGGGAGATTGGCGGCGGGGTCGTACTTGAGGAAGGTGCCCCCATAGCTGGTGTTGCCAATCGTGGCGTTGATCACCATCACGAAGTCGCTGGCGGTGAAGCTGCCCAAGAGGTCGATATAGGCAGGTGTTGTAGACCCCGAGCCCACGTACAAGCGGGTGACGCCTGCGCTGGTGGTGCCCACCATGATCTGGCTATTCAGCAGTCCACTCGGGTCGTCGCCACTGAGTATGGGCAGTTCGGTGTTAAAGCCACTGTAGTAGTCGCCGACGCGGATGTGTTCACCCAATTCCAAATCGGTGATGCGCGTGACGCGGCCACTGGTGAGGGCGCTACTCAGGTCGAATAGGTCCGTTCCATTGTCTCCTGTGAGGGTGTCCGCGTCTGGGCTAATGCCTGGCCCAATGCTGTGCTGGTATCCAGCAACAAGTGTGTCATTGCCATCCCCACCACGGATGCTGTCGCTGCCATAGTTGCCCTGCAGGTGGTTGTCGGCGGTACTACCTATGAGGGTGTCGTCATAGCCGGAACCATAGATATTTTCAATGCTAATAAGTGTATCTGTGCCCCCATGGCCTTCTATGGCAATGCCTGTAGATAGGTTCACATAGACGGCTGAAGGATCGTTCCAGTAATACGCCGTGTCATGTGTCCAGAAGTGGACGTCTCCATTGATGGAATCGTTGACTCCACCGTCAAGCGTGTCGTTGCCTGCACCGCCTTCGAGCGAGTCAGCGCCTACACCGCCCAGCAAACTGTCGTTGCCGCCATTGCCTTGCAGCCAGTCATTGCCGTCCAGGCCGCTCAGTGTGTCGTTGGCCATTCCGCCTGTTAAGTTGTCCGATGCACTGGTGCCGGTGAGGTTTTGCGGGAGATTGGCGGCGGGGTCGTACTTGAGGAAGGTGCCTCCGTAGCCGAAGTTACCAATCGTGAGGTTGTTCCCCATGACGAAATCGCTGGCGGTGAAGCTGCCCACGAGGTCGATGTAGGCAGGTGTGATGGAGCCCGTACCCACAAACAGCCGGGTGATGCCTGCGCTGGTGGTGCCCACCATGACCTGACCAGTGAGCAGAACGCTTGGGTCGTCACCACTCAGTATGGGCTGAGCGGTACTGGCGTTGTAGCTAAGTAGGATGTGCTCGCCCAATTCCAGATCAGTGATGCGTGTGATACGACCGCTGTTGGTGGAAACACCCAGGTTGAAAAGGTCAGACCCGCTGCCGCCAGTGAGGGTGTCGGCGTCTGGTGTGATGCCTTGTCCGTAGTAACCTGCCTCTAGTGTGTCATTTCCCGCGCCACCGCTGATGCTATCGCTACCGTAGTCACCCCACAGGTAGTTGTCGACGTCATCGCCGGTGAGGGTGTCGTTGTACCGGGAACCTTCGATGTTCTCGATGTTGATCAGGGTGTCGGTGCCACCGTGGCCGTCGCTGGCGGTACCCGTGGCAAGGTTCGCGTTAACTCCTGAGGGATCGCTTCTGTAATCCGCTGTATCGCGCATCCAGTAGTAGGAGCCGCCCATCACGGAGTCGTTGGCTCCACCGTCTAGTGTGTCGTTGCCTGCACCCCCCTCCAATGAGTCGCCACCAGCACCGCCCAGCAAACTGTCGTTGCCGCCATTGCCTTGCAGCCAGTCATTGCCGTCCAGGCCGCTCAGTGTGTCGTTGGCCATTCCGCCTGTTAAGTTATCCGATGCACTGGTGCCGGTGAGGTTTTGCGGGAGATTGGCGGCGGGGTCGTACTTGAGGAAGGTGCCTCCGTAGCCGAAGTTACCAATCGTGAGGTTGTTCCCCATGACGAAATCGCTGGCGGTGAAGCTGCCCACGAGGTCGATGTAAGCCGGTGTGGTGGAGCCCGTACCCACAAACAGCCGGGTGATGCCTGCGCTGGTGGTGCCCACCATGACCTGGCCATACTGCAGACCGCTTGGTTCGTCTCCACTGAGTATGAGCGGGAGCGTGTCGTTGCTGTAGTTCAGTTGGATATGCTCGCCCAGTTCCAGATCAGTGATGCGTGTGACACGGCCGTTGGTAATGGCGTTGCCCAGATTAAACAAGTCAGACCCGCTGCCTCCAGTGAGGGTGTCTGCATCTGGGGTAGTGACTGATCCGTTGGAGTATTGGTAACCGGCTTCAAGTATGTCGTTACCAGCGCCGCCGTTGAGGCTATCGCTGCCGCTGTCACCACGCAGCTGGTTGTCCCCGGTATCGCCAGTGAGGGTGTCGTTGTATTGGGAACCTTCGATGTTCTCAATGCCAATGAGGGTATCGGTGCCGCCGAAGCCGTCGCTGGCGGTGCCCGTGGCGAGATTCACGTTAACGGCTGCCGGAGAACTCCAGTAAACCGCTGTATCGCGCCCCCAGGCGCCACCCATCATGCTGTCGTTGGCGCCGCCGTCCAGTGTGTCGTTTCCAATGCCACCAACCAGAGAGTCACCACCCGCTCCACCCAGCAGGCTGTCGTTGCCGCCATTGCCTTCCAGCCAGTCATTGCCTTCAAGGCCACTGATGGTGTCGTGCCCGCCGCCGCCTACCAAGTTGTCATTGCTGTTGGTGCCTACCAGGGTGAGTGGGGGCGGGGTATAGGTAATGGAGCTGGTTCCATTTGCATGGTTGATTGCCTTGAAACCACTGGCTGCAAAGTCGCCATTCAGTTCGATAGTGACATCGGCCCCGGCCACGTTATTGGTGTCGATGTAAAGCGTGGTGGTATTGCCGTTGCTGCTGGCTTGTATAGCTTTGCCGCTGAGGCTGCTGCCGTTGCCGCTGGTGGCGGCTGCGGTGGACAATGTGGCTGCGACCAAAATGGTGTCGTCGCCATTGAAGTCACCGATGGTGTCCATGCCATTGCCAGATGCGGCAAACGCAAAAGTGTCACGGCCTTCCCACGTGGGATCACCATTTTGGGAGTCTCCGTAACCACCAAAGAGGGTGTCGTTGCCTGCGCTACCTTGGATCGTGTCATCACCACGTCCACCCATAATCAAGTCGCCGTCCGTGGCTGCTGCGAGATAAGCTGAACCGGGCACATTGCCCGTGACGGCCTGTCCAAAGATCAGGTCATTGCCCTCGCTGCCTTCCAGGATGTTGGCGCCTGTGCTACCCGTCAGGGTGTCTGCAAACTCAGTTCCGCTTGCGCTTTCGATGCTGATCAGGGTGTTGGTCATTCCTCCGCCAGAGACTGTACCTGTTTGCAGATTCACCGCGATGCCCGCATTGAGCAGCATGTCGTAATGGACCATGTCGTTGCCTGCACCCCCATTGATGGTGCTGTTGCCTGGGCCAGATCCAAAATGATCATCACCTTCTCCGCCTGACAGAGAATCATTGCCACCGTATCCCACAATGGAATCGTTACCCGCGCCACCATCTACGGTGTCGCTGTAGTTGCTGCCATACAACCATTCATCTTCCGATGTGCCACTGAGGTTGACAGCGCTGGGTCTGTACATCAGCCCAGAGGACAGATCATCGGTGTAGGTCACCACAAAGTCGTTGGCCAGATACGTTCCTGTCAGGTCAACCGTCAGATCAGCGCCTGGATTCTGATCGAGACCCACATAAACCCGCGTTGTGCCAGCACTGACGGGTGCGACCATGACTTGGCCTTCGCCCAGAGAACGGGCATCGTTACTGGACTGAATCAAGTTGTTCAGGTCGAACCAACCGCTGTAGACCATGTTGATTTGCTCGCCCGCAGTCAGGTCGGTAATACGGTCAATGTCGCCCGGTCCATAGCTCACAATGAATGTGTCTGTGCCTGCACCACCGGTCAGTGTGTCGCTGCCCAGTCCTCCATCCAACGTATCGTTGCCGGCGCGTCCGTCGATGGCGTTGTTACTGCTGTTGCCCACCAAAGTGTCGTCAAACGCAGAACCACGGATGTTTTCAATGTTGTAAAGACGATCAGTGCCGCCAAAGCCGTCGTTGGCAATGCCGGTGGTTAAGTTGACGTTCACAGCAGACCAGTCGCCTGAGTAGTCAACCCGGTCAGTACCGCCCTTGCCGTCGATGGTGTCGTTGCCTGCACGGCCTTCAAAAGCTTCAAAGACTCCGGTGTCACTGCCGGTGAGCATGTCGTTGAAGTCGCTGCCGCGCACAGCCTCAATGTTGATCAGGGTGTCGGTGCCGCCCAGACCGTCTTGAGCGGTACCGTTGGAAGTACCACCCAGTGTGACGCTCACTGCTGAGGTGGAGCTTTGATAGTCCACCCGGTCGTAGCCTGTGCCGCCGTCGATGGTGTCGTTGCCAGCATTGCCCTGGAAGAACTCGAAACCATCGGTGGCACCCGAGCCGTTGGCGGGGTTGCCGCCGGTGAGAACGTCGTTGTAGTTGGAACCGCGAATGCCCTCAATGTTCAGCAAGGTGTCTGTGCCACCTTGCCCATCTTGGGCTGTGCCTGTCGCCAGGTTGACGTTGACACCCGAAGTAGCTCCGTCGTAACGCACTTGGTCCGTTCCGCCTTTGCCGTCGATGGTGTCGTTACCTGCACGGCCTTCGAAAAATTCGGTGTTAACAGTGGTGTCGCTTCCGGTGAGCACATCACCAAAATCGCTGCCACGCACATGGTTGATGTTGACCAAGGTGTCTGTGGTGCCGTAGCCGTCTTGGGCTGTGCCTGTGCCGAGATTGACGTTCACACCCGCAGGGGCGCTTATGTAAGTAACGCGGTTGCCATTATTTCCGGTGAGGGGGTCAATGGCACCGCCATCAATGATGTCGTTACCCGCCATGCCTTCGAACTGCTCAAAGAGGTTGAAGGTGCTGCTACCGGTGAGGGTGTCGTTGAAGGCGGAGCCTTGAATGAAGTTGATGTCTTGCAGTGTGTCGGTGCCGCCGAGGCCGTCTTGTGCTATGCCTGTGGCCAGGTTGACATTGACACCGCTGGTAGAGTTTGAGTAGCTGGTGGAGTTGAGATCGGTGTAGTTGGTACGGTCTAGGATGGGACCGCCTACCAAGGTATCGTTGCCAGCGCCGCCAATCAGCGCGTCTGAACCTGCACCACCCAGTAAGCTGTCATTGCCGTTGCCGCCAACCAAGGTGTCGTTGCCAGCTCCGCCATCCAGCGTGTCATCTCCATCGCCGCCGACGATGCTGTCTGCAATGCGTCCGCCTAAAAGCTTATCGGCACCTGCTGTGCCGGTGATTGTCCCGCCAGTACCAATGGTGCCGTTGTATGTGATATCGGTGTAACCCTCGGGCGTGTTGACGACGGTAAATCCCGAAGCACTGTAAATGCCAGCAAGTTGAACTTGTCCTTCAGCCCCTGCTTCGTTGTCGGTATCTACGTAGAGAGTGGTCACCCCGGCGGAGTGGAGTATTTGTATTTTTTTGTCTGTGACGGCGCTGCCGTCTCCAATGGAGGGTGTTGTGGGAGAGAGTAAGGTTCGGATCTGAATGGTGTCGCCTGCACTAAAGTCGGTGATCAGATCCACGCCTTGATTGGGGCCTGCATACAGGAAGGTGTCGTTGCCAGCGCCCCCTGTTAGGGTGTCATCGCCCCCATTGCCTTCCAGTGTGTCATTCCCTGCACCACCGACTATGGTGTCGTCAAATGCCGAACCGCGCACCCTCTCAATGTTGAAAAGGCGATCGGTACCGCCCTTCCCATCGTTTGCAATGCCAACAGCCAGATTGACACCCACAGCTGACTCGTCAGCAGAGTAGTCGATCCGGTCAACGCCATCCTTGCCGTCAATGGTGTCGTTGCCTGCCCGGCCTTCAAACGATTCAAAGACGCCGATGTCGCTGCCGGTGAGCACGTCGTTGAAGTCACCGCCGCGCACGGCCTCGATGTTGATCAGGGTGTCGGTGCCGCCCAAGCCGTCTAGTGCGCTGCCGCTGGATGTGCCACCCAGTGTGACGTTCACGGCGGAGGTGGAGCTTACATAGTCCACCCGGTCGTAGCCGGTGCCGCCGTCAATGGTGTCGTTACCGGCGTTACCCTGGAAGTATTCAAAACCGTCGGTCGCGCCTGAGCCGTTGGCGGGGTTGCCGCCAGTGAGAACGTCGTTGAAGTTGGAGCCGCGAACTCCTTCGATGTTGAGCAAGGTGTCGGTGCCGCCTTGGCCGTCTTGCGCAATGCCGGTCGCCAAGTTGACGTTGACACCCGTCGAGGCTACGTCGTAACGCACCTGGTCAGTTCCGCCTTTGCCATCGATGGTATCGTTGCCTGCGCGGCCTTCAAAAGCTTCGGTGTATGCTGTGGCATCGCTGCCGGTGAGCACGTCACTGAAATTGCTACCTCGTACGTGGTTGACATTGATGAGAGTGTCGGTGGTGCCGTAGCCGTCTTGAGCTGCGCCTGTGCCTAGATTGACATTCACACCGGCAGGCGCGTTGTGGTAGCTGACGCGGTTGGCGTTGTTGCCGGTGATGGGATCAATAGCGCCGCCGTCGATGCTGTCGTTGCCTGCCCCGCCTTCAAACTGCTCAAAGAGGTTGATTGTGCTGCTGCCGGTGAGGGTGTCATTGAAGGCGGAGCCTTGAACGAAGTTGATGTCTTGCAGCGTGTCAGTGCCGCCGAGGCCGTCTTGGGCTATGCCTGTGGCCAGGTTGACGTTGACCCCACTGGTAGAGGAAGAGTAACTTGTGAAGTTGAGGTCGGTGTAGTTGGTGCGGTCTAGGATGGGACCGCCTATCAAGGCGTCGTTGCCTGCGCCGCCAATCAGTGTGTCTGAGCCAGAACCTCCCAACAAGCTGTCGTTGCCCGCATCGCCCAGCAGGGTGTCGTTGCCTGTACCACCTATCAGCGTGTCGTCTCCGTCGTACCCAGCAATGAAATCATTGCCTCCACGTCCATCTATGAGGTCTCTACCACTGCTGCCATGGAATGAGTCGTTACTGGGGTTGCCGATGATGGTGTTTTCAGGATTTGACATTTGGATGACGTTCTCACTCATAGAAAATAAAAACCAAGCGAAACATATTCAGTGATTTTTTTACAATTTGATATCCCCCTTTTGGGGGATTTTTTTTTGACACTTTTCTTACGCCGGAGCCAGTTTTAGGCGACAAGAGACGCGATCCACCGCATTTGTTGGGGAAGGCATACGGTGTGCAAGTCAAACTGTTGGCAAGCTCGGTCTCGTGCAGCTTGGCGCAGGCTGCCTACTTCGTCGCCGTGGTCCAACACTTGTGCGATGGCATCGCACCAGCCCGGTTGGTCAAAGAAATCCACCAAACGACCGTTTTTTCGATCATCTATCGCATCTAGAACGGGTGGTGTTCGGCTAGCAACCACCATGCAGCCCGTGCTGAGGGCTTCAATGCAGCTCCAAGAGAGTACAAAAGGGTACGTCATGTAAACGTGACATGCCGATACCTGCAGTAACTTCAAATAGTCAGCGTATGCAACGCGACCGACGAAGTGAATGCGATCCATAGGAAGTTGTGCGCCGACTTCTTGGAGCAGCGCCGCTCGCCATGTGCTCTGTCCTTGGGGCTGCGATCCATATGACACACCATCCTCGCCCACAATGACCACATGGGCCTTGGGTTGCCTCTCTAGCAGCGCGGGTAACATTCGCATGAACACATGAAAACCTCGGTAGGGTTCCAGGTTGCGGTTCACAAAGCTGATCACAGGGTCGCCTACCTTGAATATCTGCCCGCTTCTCCCAAGTCGGATGGTAGCGTTGGCGTTGGGTGCCAAAAGCTTCGTATCGATACCATCAAAAATCGTGGTTGTTTTGTTTTGCAGTTCCTGTGGCAAAACTGATTTTTGCCACAAAGTCGGGCACAAAATAGCGTCAGCTGCCGAATAGGCATGCAACAAGGCTGTGTTGCGCATGCGCAATCGCATCCGTGCTGCGACAGATTCATGACTGAATTCGGGATCGAAACCGTGGTCTGCGCCTTCAGCTTGGTAATAAAACTCTCCATACGCGATCAACTGGGCATGGGGCCAGATGTCTTTGCAGAAGATGCTTTCGCCCCAGCCAGGGTGGGCAATGACAATATTTGGTTGAAACCCTTCTGCTTTCAGGGCTTGCATGGCTTCTGCACAAGCACTGGCCCGCCGTAACTTAACTTCGATGTCGGCGCCAAGGTCATGGCTGGGAAGAATTGGTTTTGTCTTGACTGCGTAGCGCCGTGTGTCCACGCCTTTAATGCCTCGCCCTCCAATAGCCAGTGCCTTGACCTCAGCACCTGCTGTTTGTAAGGCAGGTGCAAGATGCACAAACTGTCCAGGGAAATTTTGGTGAATAAATAGAACCTGCAGACCTTGCAAGCCTTTCACGGACCGAAGCCACTGTAATGTCATGCCATTCCCCTTGGCTACTTTCTGTTAAATCTCATCTGAGTTTAGCAGTCAGCCAGGCTTAAAAAGCGTCTGATGCCAATCGAACTTGGTGGTTTATTTTTATTAAATTTTGTTGTGACCTTTGGCTTCTACACATCTGTGACTGCAGTGGGGTTGACAGATGGGCATCCATCTTTGCCGACAGTCCTGCAGCCAACAGCGTGACGGATCATCCAATGCTGGCCTGCCCCAGCGTCAGAATGCAGCGCACCAGATCCACCTGGCTGTGAATACGCAGCTTTTGGTACACCTGACTGGTGTGCGCATGCACCGTTTCAGGGGAGATACCCAGATCCCGAGCCGCTTCTTTGGTGCTTTTTCCCTGGGCGAGGATGCGGGCTATCTGTGCTTGGGCAGGTGTGAGCCCATACAGATCGGTCAACCGGTTGGCAGACGGCAGCACCAGCGCATCGGGGTCTGCCACAAACACCACGCTACCGATGGG
>Ga0209066_10006280_pt1 | contig 12169 bp, 10 predicted proteins | sample All_14_2_FD_187198 | JGI IMG/M metagenome (GOLD analysis project Ga0209066, IMG submission 187198) | Freshwater microbial communities in response to fracking from Pennsylvania, USA - Allegheny Zone_MetaG_DW_15 (SPAdes) (version 2) ...
TCATCGCCCGCGACCTGGGGATCAGCCGCGAAACCCTATATCAGTATCTCCGCGCGGCCGCATGACGTTAATGTTCTCATCATGTCCACCAAATCGTTGTCTGGCGCACAAACCTTGAGGTGACGCCTTGTGCGGCAGCTCAGCAGGCCACCGATGAACATGCAGACATAGCTGGCGTTCAAGCCTGGCCTTGAACTTTAGTTGCTAAATGATGTCTTGGCCGGGGCAAGGCGCCGGTGGCAATGTTGCGCCTTGTCCACAACAACCGCCTGCCGGATCGAAGCTGCAGGGAACATCCCCTGTCACGATCGGCGAGAGATCGCGTATGCTAATCAGTTCGGTTCTCCACGCCCTGTGCGGCCGGTTTCGTCAGGATTGTTGGTCAAAGCAGCCATCACTTCATCAATCGCGTGTTCAAGATAAATCGAGGCGAGTTGAAACCCAGCGGCATCCAGTTCTCTTTGCAGGGCAGCCAACTTGGCCAGCACGTCGGCGATATTCACCTCAGCCTCAAGCGAATGCAGCCACTTCGGCGTGCGCTGCCATTCGACCGGACAGATCAAGCATGACGTGTTCGACTACCTCAGCGCCCTTTGCCGTGAGTTCGAGCCAAGTTCTGCGACGATCTTTGGTATCGGGCTGGCGCACAATGAGACCATTGTCGGCCAACAGTGCGAGCCACCGCAAGGTGGTCGCAGTGGGTATGGATGAGGCATGGCCAATATCGGTGACGCTGATGGGAGCAGCATCGCCTTGTGCAATGTAGAGCTCGATCAGAATTTTCCAGCCTGGATTGGCGGATGGCAAGAAGGGCAATTGCTTGTCGCGCTGGAGAAAGTTTGCGCGCATGGCCTTGGCGGTGGCCAAGGCCTGCCGCTTGCTTCTTGTCTGTGTGGCGTATCGATCGGCACACGGATCAGAACTCAGCAGACGGTTCAGCATCCGGCTGACGTTTGACAGGTGTATGCGTTCTACCTGGTCCATATCCACGCGAGACCTTAAGGAGGAGATACTCCGCACAATCGAATGGAGCGCTGTTGCAGGCCGATCATTGCGCAAGATCAATTTTCGGCAATTTTCTGCAAGATTGTGAAGATCGCCTCAGCAATCCGTAGCAGCGGCCACTTGCAGGGGCGGCAAACCTGCCAGGGCGGCGGCAAGAATGGCTACAGGACCGCCCATTCGGCATCGGTCCATGCGCGCTCGGCAAAGCCTAGCCAGCACGGGCATAATGCGCCCGAGTGGCGTCGGACCACATCTTTGAACGCCGCAAGTTTGTTGTAAAACTCCTGGATTAACGCTGTGGGCACCCGTCAAGCTAAACCCCTGAAACCACTCAACCCAATTTCATATCAGACACTGACAGTGGTGATGGAGTGCTGATTGCAGTTGCATCGCAATGCAATGTATGGCGCGAAGCAGACTGCGGCAACGTTGACCGGATCAACCGTATGAGATTGAAGAGCAGCGGGCAGCACATCGGGACTGGGGGCGACGTGAGCTTGTGCCAGATGCCAAAGTTGTACAGGACATCGCGTCAGCCTTGGTGGGTATGTCTGACTTTATCGGTGATGCTCGTCCTGGCTGGTATGGGCCAGGCTTGCGCCAAGGCCCCTGAAATCACGGTCACTACAAATCTGCCACTGCGGTTTGGAACGTTGCTGGTGCCAGCTTCAGGTTCACGTACCGTCTCCTCTGGCGGACAGATTACCGACAGCGGCGTGTTTGCGGTAGGGAATGACCCTGTCGGCCCAGCGCAATTTACGGTTACCTATGATCGTGGTAATGAAAGCCGCAGGTCCCTTACTATTAAGGCGCAGGTGTTCTTGTCTGGCAATCAGAGATTCAGCGTAGGCGGGGTCGAGGGGCAGTTGTCGCAACTCGAAAGCGATATTGCTGGGGCATTTGGCTTTTTGACCGGTGGCCAGTTTTACCTGACAATTGATGACTGTCGTGAGCGCCGCTGCAGCGTGACATTCACAGTAGGCGCCCGGCTGACTGTGTCCCGCTCTGCGGGGGGAGCCAACCTTGTCGTCCCATTCAGTGCATCGGCTACTGTTTTGGCAGTCTTCTGAGATGATGGGAGCGCCAGTCTTGCGCATCATTGTGCTGGTAGTGGCGATCGCAAGCTCTGCTCCTGCTTTTGCCGCTGGCAGCAGCGCCGAGGAGCAAGGTCGCGCGCAGGCAGAGATAGTTCGTCCGTTGGTGGTCACGCGAGAACAAGATCTCGCTTTCGGTGCCGTTTTTGCAGGCAACGTACCAGGTCTGGTGACCGTAACAGCATCTGCGCGCGTCGTATATCAAGGCGGAGTCGAAGCTGCATGTGTGCAAGGGTTATGTTCAGCGCCTCATCCGGCCAGCTTCCTGGTCAGGGGGGAGCCAGGGCGTAGCTATCGCGTCGAAGTCCCTGATAGTGTTCAGGCTACAGGCGTTCTTGCAGGTGGCAGCGGGCCGGCAGCGGCGCTTACAGTTGCGGGGCTGATGGTTGATACAATCAGCACGCCTGGCACAGGCGGAAGCGGCAGTCTCGACGATTCTGGGCAAGACCGCTTCACCGTTGGCGGAACGCTTCAGATTCCCGCACAACAGCCAGCGGCCAATTATCGCGCCAGCGTGCCGGTTATCGTCACATACGGCTAGGCGCAGATTACGCTCGACGTTTTTTGTCAGCGGCCATGCAAATCTTTTCATTCAAATTTACGAGAATTCGCAGACCTTGCTCTGGTGCGGGTTTGCGAAGTCTATGAAAAATAAACAAAAGACCCCCCCACAGGCCAACTTGGCGACTGCTTGTTAACCATCGCGACGGGCGGATTGATAGGTAAGAGTCTCTTAAGGCATTGTAGGTATTAACCGCAATGCGAACGAGGCAAAGCATCGCTCAGCTTCGGTGCTCGCATACAATTGGGGGCTACCTGCGGGGGTGGGTGGCAAAGCGAGTGGGACAAAACATGAAGAAGATTCTTTTTGCAGCAGTGGTAGCCGCAGCACTTCCAGGGACGGCATTTGCCGCATCGGGCAATACCTCGAGCGCAAACGGGACTGCTACCGCAGTGGTCGTGGCACCAGTCGTGCTGACGCACACTTCAGGCGCCGCGCTCAATTTCGGCAAGTTCACCACCGGAACCGGCGGGTCTGTAACAGTGAGTGCTGCTGGCGCTGCCAGTGTCGGCGGTGATGTCGGCCTTGTGCCCGGCTCGACCAGTTCGGCCGATGCCTTCACTGTAGCCGGCGAAGGCGGACGGTCTTTCTCGATTGTGACGACCGGCGGGACCGTGACGTCCGGTAGTGCCAGCATGAGCTTTACAACGACGCCATCGGCCGCTGCTGCGACTTTGGGCACGGCCGGTACTGCCAGCTTTACCGTTGGCGGCACGCTGACCGTTTCGGGAACGGCGGTAGCTGGTTCGTATTCTGGCACGTACAGCGCGACGGTCACGTATAACTGATTGATCTGCAGCCAAAGTTGGCGGGCTAGCCATGTTGGCCCGCCATCGGCCCTTTGGGCTGGATTGGCAAACTAAACGCACAACACGTGCTTAGAGCACCGGTGCGTCGCTCTCTCTTTCATCAACCAGTGCCAGATTTTACAGGCTTGGGGAGGCTTTGACATGCGATGCTATATGATCGCTTGTACTGCAGCAGCATTGCTTGCGGCGCCTGCAGCCGCCCAATCTGGGAATAACGAGACGCGGACCGGTAGCACAAATGCGCAAGTCGTGCGACCGTTGGTCCTGTCGCATTGGTCCGGTTTTGCGTTGCGGTTCGGCCGATTTACCGTTGGCAACACCGCAGGCACCGTGTCTGTCACCACAAGCGGCAGTGCTTCTGCTGCGGGCGGTGTCGCTTTCGTATCAGGTTCGAGCACGTCGTCTGACCGGATGATTGTTCAGGGCGATCCGAACCGTTTGGTCGCGATCACGACCGGTCCGGGGAGTGTGTCCAACGGCAGTGCCTCGATGACGTTTTCCACTGTACCATCGCTTCCAGCGGGCTACATTCCATTCGTCGGTTCGGGCTACTTCACAGTTGGAGGGACATTGAACGTCCCTTCAGGGCAGGGTGCCGGAAGTTACAGCGGTTCTTACCCTGTCACGGTTTCCTACAACTAAATAACAATATGTAGTTATCTAAAGATAACTACTTAATTAAACATAAGTAAGTATTAGTGGGCTGTGCGTGTGCCTGCTGTTTAAATCTTGATGGTTCCTGTAGATATAGTGCGTATAATTGCTTATCCAAACTCTCACGAAGCCTGCTTGTTAAGGCAGGCAGCTATGTGAGGTTGCTGGTGCTGTATTCTAGGAACAGTTCATGCACGAGTGTGCAGGTTTGTGCGTCTATCGACAGATGCCTCCTGGGCAATGGCGGGCTGTGCAATGACTACGCCGAACTGGCGCGGTTTGACGTTCAAATTCTGGAATTTTCCTGATGCGCTGTGTGGCGCTCAAGGCATTGCTGGGACTGCTTCTTGCAACAAGTGCCCAGAGCCTTGTCCATTCCCAGACCCAATTGCAATCTGCTGGCGAAGCCGGACAAGAAAATGAACCGACTGAGGCTGGCCTGCCGACGGCTGCTCCCGGCCAAGCGCCGGCAGGAGCGGTCGGAGGTATGGGCGATGTGAACCTCTATCCGCGGCGCGTGGTCATGTCTGGCCGCGAACGTTCAGCAACGGTTGGATTATACAATCGCGCGTCAGCCAACGGTGAGTATGACATTACGATAAGCGATATGATGATGACGGCTGACGGCCGGGTTGTTGACCTTGCTGCTGTAACGGATCCAGCAGCTGCCGGGAAAGTAAAGGTGGCAAGCTCGCTGTTGCGCTGGTCGCCGCGCAAGGTCGTATTGCCGGCCAACGAGGCACAGCTGGTTCGCATCATGGTCAGGGTTCCACCAGACCTCCCGCCGGGAGAGTATCGGTCTCATTTTACCGCAGTATCGGTTCCTCCGGTTGGCGAGGGCTTGACGATTGAACAGGCAACAGGCGCGCAGGACAATGGCGTTGGCGTTCAGATCGTGCCGAGATTTGGTATTTCGATCCCGGTCATAGTGAGGGTCGGTGAGACTACAGCCACGGCAAGTCTTGCAAACCTTGCGATTGTTCGTGGGTCGCAACCCGTAATCAATGTCACGATCACGCGGGAGGGCACGCGTTCTGTGTTCGGCGATGTGTCTGTTGCAGTCGCCGGTGGCAAAGTGCTTGTCGGCCAGATCAAGGGCATCGGTGTGTACACCGAGCTTGACCAGCGCAGCATACAGATCCCGGTTCGGCCAGATGTCGATCCGGCCTTGTATGCAAGAGGCGCCAAGCTGACCGTGACGTACACCGACGATGATTACGCGCCAGGTCAGATTCTTGCAAAAGCAGACTTTGCTGTGCAGTGAGCGCGCCGCTGCCAAGGTCGGTCGGGAAACCCTTGGTTGTGACCATGGGGCTTGGCAGCCTTCTTGGTGCGAGCTTTGTTGTGGCAGGCCGCAGCGATGATCAAACTGAGCATACTGCACCAAACATCCTTGGCGCGGCTCAAACGAGCAAAGCTTTGGAGCTTCCCGAGCCGATTTTTGCTGTCTCAGCTGGCGTCCCAAAAGCGGATATCTGCAAAATAGGGGGACTGCTGCCGATACCTGATTATTCCGATCCAACTGCCTCTGGCATCGGCAAAATCCGCGCGACTGGCCACGGGCGGGCTGTGGTTCGCACCGGGCCAACCCTGCCCTCGGGCGGATCTCAAGCGCTCACGAACAATGCCTTGGCCAAAGTCTTCATCAAGACAGGCAATATCTCGGTCTTTCGCGGCAATAGTCTGACAGACCAAGGCAAAAGCGCGCAACAGGTACTACTCAACGTGAATGCACCAGGCATGTCAGGCGCGTTATCGCAGACTGTCGAGGCGGATTCGGCGCATCGCAAGGGCGCTTCCACGCTGGTTGATGGAACGTCCTCCGCGCCCCGGCCCCCTGCCAAAACCGGGGAGTCACAAAGTGCCAATGCGATGCCTGAGGACGACTTTAGGCGCCCACAAAGCATCCAACCGGGTGTCGGTGTGACAGAGCCAGGTGGCGATGTTGGCCAGAACGCTGACAGTCCTGTGACCGCACACACCGCACCAGAAGCGAGAGTTCAGATCGCTGGCAATTCGATCAGCAGCAACGCTCTTTCAGGTGGCGAGGTTTGGCAGTCGGCAATCCAGCTTATGCCGCCCGAGGACATTGTTGGAACAATGCGCGCACGTGCGGTGATCCACACTCGGGCAAATGCCGGTGCTCTACGGCGAGAGACTGACCACAGAGCCGTGTCGAGCAAGGCCGGCATGACCGATTTGCGCGCTGCGCGAGGTCATTCCGGCCGTATCAGATCCATCTCGACAGTGCCGGTTCGCGCAGCCGAAACCGCTGCGCCTGCCGCGTTGGACGGGGGCAACCTGTCTGGCGGCCTGGTGCGCCAAGGCCAGCGTGCAGGGGCGCTGGGGCATAGCGCTTTGCAGCAAAGTGGAAGCCAGAATAACACTCCCAGTCCGGCTCTAGACCTTGATCAGGCTCAACAGGTTGAAACTTTGCCGGTGCGCCTGGGCAATCCCGACACTTCTGCAGCGCGCCTGCCCGCGACGATGCTGCGGCAAGGGGCAGTGGCATTGCCGCAGCCGGCCTTTGGTCTGATGGACGGCAATAGTGCGGCAAGGATGTCCAGCGATGTGCGCCTGACCGATGTCCGCGGGGCCGCTGGCTCAGCCCCATTTACGCTCGATGATGAACTGATTCTCGAATTTCGCACAGGCCAAGGAGAGATGGCCCAGACAATTACCGCATATGGCAATCGGGCCGAGACCTATCTGCCTTTGGGTGAGATCTCCCGTCTGCTCGATCTTGCTATCGTCGTCAGCGACGATGGTCGTTATGCGTCGGGTTGGGTGCTGGATGACCAGCAGGTGGTTGCACTCAATTTGCGCGCTGGCACCATGGTTATTGCAGGACTTGAAATCGCCCTTAAGGCTGCTGATGCGCAGGCTGTGGATGGGGAGCTCTATCTGCGCAGTGGTTTGTTTGCGCAAGTGATGCCGCTGGAACTCAAGGTCGATTTGCGCGCGCAGACGGTCACCGTTCAGACCAAGCAGCCTTTTCCCTTTGAACAGCGCGCGGCGCGTGAAGCCGCGCGCGAGCAATTGGCAGGTCGGGGTAAGGGGCGACAGGCCGCTGCTTACGAGCCTGAAGCAACACCTTATCGTGTGCTTGACGTGCCGCTGGGCGAGGTCGAACTGCGCGCGGTTTCAGATGTTGCACGAGGCAGGCGCACTGAAGCAGATGTGCGCCTTGCTGGCGATCTGGCTTATTTGACTGGCCAGCTCTATGTCACGGCAAGTTCGCGCGATGGCGTGACGGCAGCGCGCGCCACGCTAGGGCGGCGTGACCCGGACGGGCGGTTGCTCGGGCCATTGAAGGCCAGTGTTTTTGAAATCGGGGATGTGGCAAGCGATGCCTTGCCACTTGGTCTTCGCGGCATTGCCGGGCGCGGCATGACATTGTCCAATACGGCGCTCGAGCGAGCCTCGGTCTTTGACAGGATCGATCTTCGCGGGGAACTGCCCGATGGCTGGGAAGCAGAGCTCTACCGCAACAACACGCTGATCGGCTCCAGTGCCACGGCGGTGAACGGACGGTACGAATTTCTGCAGATTCCGCTGGAGTTCGGCCTGAATGTGATGCGTGTCGTCCTGTATGGCCCACAGGGCCAACGGCGGGAAACAGTGCAACGGTTGAACGTGGGGGATGGCAGGTTGGCAGCGGGCGAATTGCGATACAGCCTGTCTGCTGCGCAACGCGATACGAATTTGCTGGGTCTGACCGGGCCTGACTTCGTGCCTGGTGTCGATTTTGGGCGTTGGAGGGCCACAGGGCAGCTTGCCTATGGTGTAAATTCCGCTGTCACTGCTAGCCTGGGCGCAGGGTGGTATCAGAGCGACACCGGCACGCATTGGCTGGCAACCACCGGTTTGCGCGGTGGGCTGGGCAGCATTGCCGGCCAGGTCAATGTTGGCACGAACGATGACGGTGGACTGGCACTTGATGCACGCCTCGCCGGCCGAGCGCTGGGAATTGCCTGGACGGCTGTCCACGGCGAATACAAGGGCCGGTTTACCGACGAATTGCGGGCGTTCTCGATCGAGCCGCTGCGCCGGGCTAGTGAAGCTGACATGACAGCGACCTTGCGTCTGGGGGCAGGGGAGGGGGCGCTCGCCGTACCGTTGGCGGGGCGTTTGCGGCGTATCGAGTTTGCCGATCGCCGTGTGCAGATAGATGCATCCGTGCGTGCCTCGACAGTTGTCCGGCGGCTCTTGCTGTCCAACACCGTGACGCTCACGCGCTCACAGGTCCCGGAGTTTGATAGCGACACGCAGATTCTTGGATCATTTGATCTGGCGACCCTGAACAGCGGACGGACCCGTTACCGTGCTGCCTTGGGTTATCGGCTTTCACCGGGGCGCCAGCTGAGCCGGGCGGCCGTTGAAGTCGACCGGACATTTGGTCCCGATACCATGGTCAAGGCATCGGCCGGGCGGGTGTTTGATACAAAGGAAACTGTGCTTGGCGCATCTGCTGTGCACCGTCTGGGCCCTGTGGCATTGGCACTTGATGCCAATCTGACTTTGCCCCGCAAAGACCATGCGGTCATGGCGCGCATCGGTTTCAGTTTCGGGCGCAACCCGGTTTCGAACGCGTTCTTTGTCGCACAGCCTGGCCTCACCTCCGGTGGTGCGGTGGCTGTTGCGGCGTTTGCTGACGGCAACGGCAACGGCATTCGCGATGGTGACGATGCACTGATCGAGGGCGCCGAGATCGATACCGGAGCCCAAGTGGTGCGCACCGGAACGGACGGTGTCGCCTTTCTGGGACAACTGGGCAATGCGACGCGCACTTATGTGCGGCTCAATGCTGAAAGCCTTCCTGATATCGCGATGGCGCCGTCGCGTCCGGGCTTTTCAATCATGCCGCGTCCGGGCCGGATTCACGTCAGCAAGTTTCCAATCGATATGTTGGGCGAGGTTGAGGGTAGTGCGGTCTTTGGTTCCGAGCAACGCGGTGTTTCGGGGCTCGCATTGGTTCTGATCGACAGTGCCGGCCATCAGGCCGCACGCGTACGTACAAGCGCAGGCGGTACGTTTTTGATGGAACAGCTCCGGCCAGGTCAGTACCGGCTCGATATCGACCAAGATCAGGCCAAGCGGCTTGGCCTGACTGTCAGCCAAGCCACGTATGTTGTCATCGACGCGGCTCATCCGATCGTCCGATTGAAGTTGCTTGTCACCAAACGTGAAAACAACTGACCGCTTGCGCAACACCCGATGCGGGTCAGTACAGGCAGGCGCATTTTCCTGAGCCGGGTCTTAGATGTTGTGCGTTGTGTAGCGATTCTTTTGGCTATGGGATGGCATTTCAACACTCAAACCGTCGGCATTCTTCCAATCGACCTGCTTCTCGCCCCGGGAAGCAAAATGGGCTGGGCTGGGGTTGACCTTTTTTTTGTTCTATCTGGATTTCTAATTGGGGGATTGATTTTTAGCGAATACGAATTCACCGGTGAATTCAGGAGTCGCATCTTCATGATGAGAAGAGCGCTAAAGATTTGGCCAGTGTTTTACGCATTTCTTATAATCCAACTTCTAGTCAGTCGGCATCCATGGGAGACTTATCTTTTTCAATGCCTGTTTCATCTACAAAATTACTATCACACATCTCTACCGCATTTATGGAGTCTAGCAGTTGAGGAGCATTTTTATCTAATATTTTCGCTTGGCTTTCCAGTAGTAGTTAGATCAAAAGGGGCGCTGAATTTATTGCCGTGGATACTGATTTTTCTCATGATATTTAGCTTTTTTGCTCGCGTTTTTGCAGTTATGTTGGGCGTTGATGATCTGGATATCCAGACTCAGACACAGTATCGCCTTGATGGGCTTGCTTGCGGTGTTTTACTTGCATGGGTGAAGCATTTTCGTGGAGAAATCTTCGCAAAAATACTATCGCACAAAGCAATTCTTATTTTGATTTGGCTATCGAACTCACTCATGCTATTTTTGAATAATCCGAAAAGTGATTTCATTTTGACATTTGGATACACTTTTAACTATATTGGGTCATCTGCCTTTATTCTATCAATGTATGATGTTGAGTGGTTTGCAAGATCAAGGGCCGCTCGCCTGATGGCGTGGATTGGACTTTTTTCTTATTCGATGTATGTTTTCCAATTTGTTGCAAAAAGACCTGCTGAGAATTTGGCCCTGGCGCTGCATCTGACAGGAACAAGTTACGCCGTGTTTAGCTTAGTATTGACCTATGGTGGAGCTATTATCGCAGCTATATTAGTAACGTTTTTTATTGAATCACCCATTTTAAAATTAAGGAATTGGATCATTCCCAGCCGCTCTTTTTTGTCTCATAATGTTCAGCAAACGCGTCCCTAGCGGCGTAGTCGGCCACGGGATTGGAAAAGGAGGATTTCGCGGTCACTCACAGTTTGTTTCGCCTTGCGGGCGGCGCCAGCGACGCTTCATGTGCTGCGACGCTTGAGACTGACGTGATGGCGTGGACGACTCCTGCACCAGCGTAGCTGTGCAATGATGGGCCGTTGTAGGTCCACGTCTAGGAGTCGGCAAATGAAGCAGGAGATTGTTACTGTCGGTTTGGATCTGGCGAAGAGCATTTTTCAAGTTCACGCGATCGGGAGCGATGGCGCCGTTCACATTCGGCGCAAGCTTCGGCGCGCAGAGGTGATCGGCTTCTTCACCGATTTGCCAAACTGCCTTGTTGGTATGGAAGCATGTGCATCGGCCCATCATTGGGCTCGCGAGCTGATCGCACAGGGGCACGAGGTCCGGCTGATGCCGCCTGCCTATGTAAAGCCCTACGTAAAGCGCGGGAAGACTGATGCAGCGGATGCGGAGGCGATCTGTGAGGCGGTTACGCGCCCGACGATGCGGTTCGTTGCGGTGAAGACTGTCGAACAGCAGGCAGTTTTGATGCTCCACAAGAGCCGCGACCTGATGGTGCGGCAGCGGACCATGCTCGTCAATGCCTTGCGGGGCCACCTCGCCGAGTACGGTATCGTGACAGGGATAGGCGCTGGCGGTGTGACTGCGATGCTGAAGGCGCTGCATGAGCGGCAAGAAGAGCTGCCTACTCACGCTCGTTCCGCGTTGCACGGCCTCGCTGCTCAGCTGAGGGCGCTCACCAGCGAGGTCGATAGACTGGAAGCGCAGATCCTCGCGTGGCACCGCGCCGACGAGACGAGCCGGCGGCTCGCCACGATCCCGGGCATCGGCCCGATCACCGCGTCAGCTATATCAGCCGCAGTGCCAGATGCGTCGCTGTTCCGATCCGGCCGCCAGTTTGCGGCATGGCTAGGACTCACGCCTCGATCGAACAGCTCTGGCGGCAAGGAACGCCTAGGCGGGATCACCAAGCAGGGAGATGGCTACTTAAGGCGGCTGCTTGTGGTCGGCGCGACGGCGGTGATGCGTATGACGCGCAAAAACGCCGATCGGCAGCCCTGGATGGCGCAGCTCCTGGAACGCAAGCCCGCGAAGATCGCGACAGTCGCGCTCGCTAACAAAACAGCGCGCATCGCTTGGGCGGTGATGTCGCGCAAAGAAGTCTACGCGGCGCAGGCCGCGTGACCGTCGTCCGTGCTGCCGCGTAACGCCGACGGCAGGGTGGCGTAGGAGTAGCTGAGTAGTGATGACAAACCGGTCAGACCGGGGGTCGGCAAAACCCAGGGGGTCACAGCGCTTCGAGCGCGATGACGTGATTAGGGAGCCAGCCTGCGGACTTCATCAGGGCCAGCAGCCATGCGGTGCTGCGCGAACAGGCCGAACACATGGATGCACCCGACTGGTACTCATCGCTGAACAAAAGCTCTTGCGCCGCAGGGGTCGTCCACACATGGACCTACAACGGCCCCTCATTGCACAGCTACGCTGGTGCAGGAGTCGTCCACGCCATCACGTCAGTCCTGAGCCTAGTCATCTGGAACTGAAGTAAGTTACATTATATGATGCGTTTTCCGAGAGGGAGGCGTTGATGGCTAACGCATATTCGAAGGGGCGTCCGATTGAGCCGTTGGTGGTGACGGCGGAGGAGCGTGCTTATCTTGAGCGACAGGTGCGTCGGCATCGGG
>Ga0209066_10006281_pt1 | contig 12169 bp, 10 predicted proteins | sample All_14_2_FD_187198 | JGI IMG/M metagenome (GOLD analysis project Ga0209066, IMG submission 187198) | Freshwater microbial communities in response to fracking from Pennsylvania, USA - Allegheny Zone_MetaG_DW_15 (SPAdes) (version 2) ...
CCGTCGCCGGTCATCGCGACGACCTGACCATCCTCCTGCAGCGCTTGCACCAGCCGCAGCTTGTGTTCCGGGCTGGCGCGAGCAAACACATCCACCTCCATGGCCACGCGTCGCAAAGCCGCATCGTCCATCAGGGCCACCTCTGCGCCCGTGATCGCGGGTTTTCCGACGCCAATGCCCAGCTGGGCACCGATGGCGCGCGCGGTCTCGACGTGGTCTCCGGTGATCATCTTCACGCGGATACCAGCCCTTTGGCATTCCTGGACGGCGCGAATGGCTTCCTCGCGCGGCGGGTCCACGATGCCGACCAGGCCCAGCATCGTGAAACCGTGTTCCACGTCGGAGAAGCCGAGTTGCGCACCGGCCGGCTCGGCGCGTTTGCAGGCCAGCCCCAGGAGGCGCAGGCCTCTGGCCGCCGTGTCGTTGGCCATGCGGCGCCAGGTGTCCACCTCGATCGGACGGTCACCTGCGTCGGTGCATTCGAAGGAGCAGATGTCGAGCAGGCGCTCCGGAGCGCCCTTCACGAAGATCCACGACTGGCCGTCGGCATCGCGATTCCAGGTCGCCATGAAGCGGTGTTGCGATTCGAAGGGGATGGAGTCCAGCCGTGGCCACTCGGCGCTGCCGATGTGCTGGGTGAAGCCGGACTTCTGCCCGACCACGAGCAAGGCACCTTCGGTCGGATCGCCCACCACCTGCCACACGCCATTGTCGTCACGCAGTTGGGCGTCATTGCAGATCACGCCTGCACGCAGGGCCAGCGATAACGAGGGGTGGCGGTTGGCATCCACCACATGGGCACCGATGTTGAAGTCACCCACCGGTTCATAACCCACGCCGGACACGTTTACGTCCAGCTCCGCAGACACCACGCGTTGCACCGTCATTTCGTTGCGCGTGAGGGTGCCGGTCTTGTCCGAGCAGATGACGGTGACCGAACCCAGGGTCTCCACCGCCGGCAGCCGCCGCACGATGGCATGGCGCCGTGCCATGCGCTGCACGCCCAGCGCCAGCGTCACCGTCATGATGGCCGGCAGGCCCTCGGGGATGGCCGAGGCCGCCAGCGCCACGACCATCAAGAACATTTCGGCGGGAGCGTGCTCCCGCCAAAGCACGCCGAGCACGAAGGTCGCCACCGCCAGCGCGAGGATGGTCAGTGCAAGGATGCGACCGAAACGGTCGATCTGGCGCAGCAGCGGCGTGCTGATGTTGCGGATACCTGCCAGCATGCGGTTGATCTGGCCCAACTCGGTGCGGCTGCCCGTGGCCACGACGATGCCCGTGGCCTGTCCATAGACGACCAGCGTGCCGGAGTAGGCCATGCCAGCGCGGTCGCCGAGCGGGGCATCGGCCGCAACGGCCCGCGTGTCTTTGTCGACCGGTAGCGATTCGCCTGTGAGTGCAGCTTCTTCCACCCGCAAATCGCGCACCTCGACAAGCCGCAGATCCGCTGGCACGCGGTCGCCCGAGGCCAGCAGCACCCTGTCGCCCGGCACGAGGTCGGCGGCGTCGATATCGAGCCTCCGGCCGTCGCGCAGCACGGTTGCGTGGGGCGACAGCATCGAGCGGATGGCTTCCAGCGCCGCTTCGGCTTTGCCTTCCTGTATGAAGCCGATGATGGCGTTGACCACCACCGCAGCCAACAGAACGCCGGTGTCGACCCAGTGGCCGAGCACCGCCGTGATGACCGCCGCGCCCATCATCACGTACAGCAGGATGTTGTGGAACTGCAGCACGAAGCGCAGCATTGGGCCGCGGCGTTTGGCGGGCGCCAGGCGATTTGGGCCGTGTAATACCAAGCGGCGCCGCACTTCTTCGGCACTCAGACCGCCAGGCTCGGCCTGGAGCTGACGCTGCACGTCCTCGGGCGTGAGTGCGTGCCAGGTGGCATGAGAGGGTGCCGACGGGGTCGAATGGGTCGTGGCGGTCTCGGACATCGGTGGGAGATCGGCTTTCATGTAAGTCGGGCTGCGCTGATGTGGAATCGGCACAGGTATTGTTAGCCCGGATATTTCACCATACCCCCCGTAAAAGAGGACGGCATTGCCCTTGTGTGCCCGAAAATCGAGGTATCGAATCTTGATCAAACAAGCGGGCAATGCCGAAGCCAAACTGTACCGAAAAAATTGACGTTGGAACGCTGGACTTTGGCCGATTGGGCAGGCGTGTGGTGGAGGGACGATTCGACGGGGGCAGCATGACCAGCGATGGCGGCGTGATGCTGCTCGGGCAGGTCGATCGCAAGCTGGGATTGATGGACGCGGCGGCACGCTGCATCGCCGATCCGCGCAGCCCGCTCTTGATCAAACACGGTGTGCGCGACATGTTGCGCCAGCGGGTGTATGGACTGGCACTGGGCTGGGAAGACCTGAACGATCACGGCGCACTGCGCCAGGACGTGGCTCTGCAGACGGCCGTGGGCGTGGACCGCGAAGTGGCCAGTGCACCCACCCTGTGCCGCCTGGAGAAGTGGGCCGACCGTGCCACGGCCTGGCGGCTGCACGAGGTGCTGGTCGATCAGTTCATGGCCAGCTTCGACGGTGCTCCCAAGGAGTTGGTGCTGGACTTTGATGCCACAGACAACCCGCTGCATGGGCAGCAAGAGGGCCGCTTCTTCCACGGCTACTGCGACAGCTACTGCTACCTGCCGCTGTACGTGTTCTGCGGCCAGCAGTTGCTGTGCGCCTACCTGCGGCCCAGCAACATCGATGGCGCACGCCATACGGCGGCCATCCTCAAACTGCTGGTGCGCCGATTGCGCGCACAGTGGCCCGATGTGCGCATCGTGTTCCGTGGGGATTCGGGCTTTTGCCGCCAGCGCATCCTGAACTGGTGCGAGCGCGCAGGCGTGCATTACATCGTGGGTCTTGCGCGCAACACGCGGTTGCAGGCGCAGGTCGAGTTCGCTGAACTCTGGATGAAGGACGAGTACGAGCGTACGGGGCTCAAGCAGCGCATGGTGGACGAATTCAACTACGGCGCACAGAGCTGGCCCCACGAGCGGCGCGTGATCACGCGGCTCGAATGGGGTGAGCAGGGCTGCAACCCACGCTTCATCGTGACCAACCTGCCTGGTCGAGCCCAGGCGCTGTACGACGACGTGTACTGCCAGCGCGGCGAGGCGGAGAACCGGATCAAGGAGGCGCAGGTCGGCCTGTTCGCCACGCGCACGAGCTGCCATGTGCTGCGCTCCAACCAGTTGCGCATGCTGCTGGCCGCGCTGGGCTACGTGCTGATTGAACGCCTGCGCGCGCTGGCTCTGCAAGGCACGGCGTTGGCCACGGCACAGGTGGACACCCTGCGCATCAAGTTGCTCAAGGTAGGCGCCGTGGTGACGCGCAACACACGGCGCATCCGCCTGTACCTGGCCTCCAACTGGCCCAGCGCTCAGACCTTCGCGCACGCCATGAGCCAGCTGCGCTCTCCCTGAACGACAAGCAGCGCCTGGCCGGCGCGATGACACAAAAATGGCCCGCAACCCAAGCCGGGGTAGGGGTTGGTGCGGGCACGTGCGCAGTGCGGGCGATCAGCGTCCTCGCTGCGCTCCCCATCGCGGCCTCGTTCGTTCACATCTGCGCCGTTATGCCCCATTGCGCAGGCTGTTGGCTATGAGCGTGAAATATGCGGGTTAGGGGTCGATCCTTCCCTTGACTTGCAGTTCCTTCGAGTATCAGTCATCGAGAATAAGCCGAACCATAAGTTGATCTCCGTCAAATCCAGGTTCGCAGGACAAGCCCGCGATCAGAAATCCGGCACGGAACCCTGTCAGTAAAATCGACGTCAATGTCCTTGCTGTTTTTGCTTTCGTTGCCCTTCATTGGCAGCGCGGTTGCCGCGCTGTTGCCGACCAACGCCCGCAACCTCGAATCGTTGTGGGCCGTGGTCGTCGCCCTGGTGGTGACGGTGCAGTTGGTCTTGCTGTATCCCGACGTGAGTGCCGGCACCGTGGTGTCGGAGCGCCTGAGCTGGCTGCCCAGCCTGGGCATCGACATCGTCGTCCGCCTGGACGGCTTTGCCTGGATGTTCGCGATGCTGGTCAGTGGCATGGGCCTGCTGGTCATCGTCTATGCGCGCTACTACCTGTCGGCCGACGACCCGGCCGCGCGCTTTTATTCGCTGCTGCTGGGGTTCATGGGCGCGATGCTTGGCGTGGTGGTCTCGGGCAACCTGGTGCAACTGGTGGTGTTCTGGGAGCTGACCAGCATCTTCTCGTTCCTGCTCATCGGCTACTGGACCCACCGCAAGGACGCCCGGCGCGGCGCCCGCATGGCCTTCACCGTCACCGCGACCGGTGGGCTGGCGTTGCTGGCCGGCGTGCTGCTGCTGGGCCACATCGTCGGCAGCTACGAGCTCGATGTGGTGCTGCAGGCTGGCGACATGGTGCGTGCGCACCCGCTCTACGTCCTGACGCTGGGCCTGGTGCTGCTGGGCGCACTGACCAAGAGCGCGCAGTTCCCATTCCACTTCTGGCTGCCGCACGCCATGGCCGCGCCCACACCGGTCTCGGCCTATCTGCACTCGGCGACGATGGTCAAGGCCGGTGTCTTCCTGCTGGCCCGCTTGTGGCCGGTGTTGTCCGGCACCGATGAATGGTTCTGGATCGTTGGCGGTGCCGGCCTGACCACGCTGCTGCTGGGCAGCTACGTGGCGATGTTCCAGAACGACCTGAAGGGCCTGCTGGCCTACTCGACCATCAGCCACCTGGGCCTGATCACGCTGCTGCTGGGCCTGAACAGCCCGCTGGCCGCGGTGGCGGCGGTGTTCCACATGATGAACCACGCGACCTTCAAGGCCTCACTGTTCATGTCGGTCGGCATCATCGACCACGAGACCGGCACGCGCGACATGCGCCGACTCGACGGCCTGTTCCGCTTCATGCCCATCACCGGCACGCTGGCCATCGTGGCCTGCGCGGCGATGGCCGGCGTGCCGCTGCTCAACGGCTTCCTATCGAAGGAGATGTTCTTCGCCGAAACCGTCTTCGTGACCGCGCACCCGGCCATCGAATACGGCCTGCCGGCGGCCGCCACGCTGGCTGGCGTGTTTGCCGTGGTGTATTCGCTGCGCTTTGGTCACGACGTCTTCTTCGGTCCGCCACCCACCGACATCCCCCGCAAGCCGCACGAACCGACGCACTGGATGCGCGTGCCCGTGGAGCTGCTGGTGCTGGCCTGCGTGGTTGTCGGCACGCTCCCGGCCTGGTCCATCGGCCCGGTGCTGGCGCTGGCTGCGCAGCCGGTGGTCGGCGGCACGCTGCCCGACTACAGCCTGGCGGTCTGGCACGGCTTCAACACCCCCCTGGTGATGAGCCTGGTGGCCACCGTGGGCGGCCTGCTCATCTACCTTCGTTTCGCCGCTCGCTTCAAACAACGTCGGGCCCGCGGTGCGCCGCTGCTGCAGCACCTGGACGGCAAGCGCCTGTTCGAGAACGGGCTGGCCCGCATCTCGGACGCTGCGCGGCGGCTGGTGCGCTGGCTGGGCACGCGCCGGCTGCAGCCGCAGCTGTTTGCCTTGCTGCTCATCGCCGGCCTGGCCGGCCTGGGCTCGGCTTTGATCGTGCCGCTGACCTGGGGGGATCGCGCACGCGTGGCGGCCACGCCCGAGTTCGTGCTGCTGTGGCTCGTCGCCGGGGCCTGCGCCATCGGCGCGGCCAACCAGGCCAAGTTCCACCGCCTGGCCGCGCTGACCATGCTCAGCGTTGTTGGCCTGGCGCTGTGCATCACCTTCGCGTGGTTCTCGGCCCCGGACCTGGCTCTGACCCAGCTCGCGGTCGAGGTGGTCACCCTCGTGCTGTTCCTGCTGGGCCTGCGCTGGATGCCCAAGCGCGTGGAACTGGACGATCCGCGCATGGCAACGCGCGCCAGGTGGCACCGACGCCGCGATTTTGTGCTCGCGCTGGGCATCGGCGGTGGCCTGTCGGCGCTGTCGTACGCGCTGCTGACGCGGCAGGCGCCGTTGTCGATCTCACCCTTCTTCCTGGAGAAGGCACTGCCCGAGGGCGGGGGCACGAACGTGGTCAACGTGATGCTGGTCGACTTCCGCGCCTTCGACACGCTGGGCGAGATCACCGTGCTCGGCATCGTCGGGCTGACGGGGTATGCGTTGCTGCGGCGCTTCCGCCCGGCGCAGGAGACGATCGAACCGACGGAACAGCAACGGGCACCCGTCGAGGCGACCGGGGCCGACCTGATCGACCGTGACGGGGATGGCGACCATCACCTGCCGCCCTACCTGGAGGTGCCGGCGGTGCTGGTGCGGCTGCTGCTGCCGGTGGCCGGGCTGTTCGCTTTCCACCTTTTCATGCGCGGTCACAACGAACCCGGCGGCGGCTTTGTCGCCGGCCTGGTGGTGGCGATCGCCTTCATCGCTCAGTACATGGTCAGCGGCACACGCTGGGTCGAAGCCCGGCTGCACCTGTTGCCCACGCGCTGGATCGCCGCCGGCCTGCTCATCGCGCTGACCACCGGGCTGGGCTCCCTGGCGCTCGGGCACCCCTTCCTGACCACCCACACCGCGCACGTGAGCTGGCCGCTGGTGGGCGAGGTGCACCTGCCCACCGCAGCCCTCTACGACCTGGGTGTGTTCGCGGTCGTCGTGGGCTCGACCCTGCTGCTGCTGACCGCCATTGCCCACCAGTCCTTGCGCGCACGCCGCCAGCAGGGCACGACCCTTGATGAACGGAAGGACAGCGTATGGAAGCCGTGATCTCGATCGCGATCGGCGTGATGGCCAGCGCGGGGGTGTGGTTGCTGCTGAGACCCCGGACCTTCCAGGTGCTGATCGGCCTCACGCTGCTGTCTTATGCGGTCAACCTGTTCATCTTCAGCGTTGGCAGCCTGGCCGTCGACCGCGAGCCCATCGTCAAGCCGGGCCTGGCGGCTGATCTCGTGAACTACAGCGACCCGTTGCCGCAGTCGCTGGTGCTGACGGCCATCGTCATCGGCTTCGCGACAACGGCGCTGTTTCTCGTCGTGCTGCTGGCGCTGCGCGGCCTGTCCGGCGGTGACCATGTCGACGGTCAGGAGGAACGCCCGTGATGGCGATGATGGATCACCTGCTGGTTGTACCTGTTCTGCTGCCGCTGGCCACGGCGGCGCTGATGCTGCTGCTGGGCGAAGGCCGGCGTGGCCTGAAGGCGGTGGTCAACGTGCTGTCAACGACGCTGGGGCTGGCTGTTGCCGTGTGTCTGCTGCTGGGCGTCGCCGGGCGCGACGCACCGGCTGCCTTCGGCGTCTACCTGCCCGGCAACTGGCCCGTGCCCTTCGGCATCGTGCTGGTCGCCGACCGGCTGTCGGCGCTGATGGTGGTGCTGACCGGCTGCGTCGGCCTGGCCTCGCTGCTGTACGCGCTGGCGCGCTGGCAGCACGCGGGCGTCTATTTTCACGTGCTGTTCCAGCTGCAACTGATGGGCCTCTACGGCGCCTTCCTCACGGCCGACCTGTTCAACCTTTTCGTCTTCTTCGAGGTGCTGCTGGCGGCCAGCTACGGCCTGCTGCTGCACGGAGGCGGCAGCGCGCGGGTGCGGGCCGGCCTGCACTACATCGCGATCAACCTGGTCGCTTCCATGCTGTTCCTGATCGGCGTGGCCGTGCTCTACGGCGTCACCGGCACGCTGAACATGGCCGACATCGCGCAGAAGCTGCCGGCGGTGCCGGTCAGCGACCGCGGCCTGCTGCATGCGGGCGCGGCCATCCTGGCGATCGCCTTCCTCGCCAAGGCCGGGCTGTGGCCGCTGAACTTCTGGCTACCGCCGGCCTATGCCGCGGCCAGCGCACCGTCCGCGGCCGTGTTCGCCATCCTGACCAAGGTCGGTGTCTACGCCGTGCTGCGGCTGTGGACCCTGTGTTTTCCGGCCGATGCCGGCGCCTCGGCCGGCTTCGGCAGCGAGGTGCTGGTGTGGGGGGGCATCGTCACGCTGGCCTTCGGAGCGGTGGGCATGCTGGCATCGCAGCAGCTCGCGCGACTGGCGGGCTACGCCGTGATCGCGTCCTCGGGCACGCTGATCGCTGCCATCGGCTTTGATGCCCCGGTGCTCAGCGGCGGAGCCCTCTTTTATCTGGCGAGCTCCACGCTGGCGGGCTGCGCGCTGTTCCTGCTGGTGGAACTGCTGGAGCGGGTACGCCAGGTCGAGGTCGGCCCGCAGGATCTCGATGACGGAAACGGTGCCTTGCCGGCCTTCCTGGATGCCGAACCTCTCCCCGGCACCAACCTCGACGACAACGAAGAAGCCCTGGTCGGCCGCGCGATCCCGGCCGCACTGGCCTTTCTGGGCATCGCCTTTGCGGTCTGTGCGCTGGTGACGGCGGGTCTGCCACCGCTGTCCGGCTTCGTGGCCAAGGTGGCCATGTTGTCCGCGCTGCTGGAGCAGTCCACGCCGGCGGCCTGGGCCTTGTTCGTGCTGCTGATCCTCTCGGGCCTGTTTGGCGCCATGGCGCTGATGCGCGTGGGCATGCGCCACTTCTGGACCGCGCAGGACCGTCCACCGCCGCGCCTGCGCGTGATCGAGACGCTGCCGATCGCGGGGCTGCTGGCCGCCTCCGTGGCGCTGGTGCTGCAGGCCGAGTCCGGGCTTGCCTACACCCGCGCCGCCGCCGAGTCGCTGCACGCGCCGCAGCTGTACATCGACGCGGTGATGGGTGCCCGACCCGTCGTCCGGACGCCTGGAGCCACGCCATGAAGCGCCTGCTGCCGTCGCCCTGGCTGTCGCTCGGTCTGCTGGGCGGCTGGCTGCTGCTGACCCGCAGCTTCAGCGTCGGCCAGGTGCTGCTGGGCGTCGTGGTCGCGGTGGTGATGCCGCTGCTGATGGCCCCCCTGCGGCCGCGCCCAGGCCCTCTGCGGCGCTGGGGCCTGCTGGTGCGGCTGATCCTGCGCGTCGGTGCCGAGGTGGTGCACTCCGCGTTGGTGGTCGCCGCGGGCGTTCTGCGCTCCAGGTCGCGCCCACCTCGCGGGACCTTCGTCGTCGTGCCGCTGGAGCTGCACGACGCCCACGCCTTGGCGGCCCTGGCCATGATCTCGGCGGTGATCCCGGGCACGGTCTGGTCGGAGCTGGCGCCCGACCGCAGCGCCCTGCTGATGCACGTGTTTGACCTCCAGGACGAGGCCGCCTTCATCCAGCACTTCAAGACCGACTACGAACAACCTTTGAAGGAGATTTTCGAATGAGCGCCTTGTTGTCGATGGCGATCACCGCCACCCTGGTTCTGTATGCCCTCGCCATGGGTGTCGGCGTGTTGCGGCTGTTCCGCGGCCCCAGCGCACAGGACCGCGTGCTGGCGATGGACTTCGTCTACGTGGTGAGCATGCTGGTGATGCTGGTGCTGGCCATCCGCTACGACAGCGAGATGTATTTCGAAGGTGCGCTGGTGATGGTGCTGTTCGGCTTCGTCAGTTCGGTGGCCATGGCGAAGTTCCTGTTGCGTGGCGAGGTGATCTGACCATGCCAGCACTTGCCGAAATGATCGTGGCTGCTCTGCTTGTGTGCAGTGGCATGGTGGTGCTGGTGGCGGCGCTTGGCCTCTGGCGGCTGCCCGATTTTTTCTTGCGCATGCACGCACCGGCCCTGGCTTCCACGCTGGGCGCATGGATCGTCACCCTGGCTTCCATCGTCCACTTCAGCGCGCGCGGAGCCGGTCTCAGCCTGCACGTCTGGTTGATCATCATCGTGTTGTCGATCTCGGCACCGGTCACAACCATCGTGCTGGCCCGCGCCGCACTGTTCCGCCGTCGCCAGGCGGGCGATGACCTGCCTGCTCCCTTCCAGAAAGGCCGCTGAGCGCCCAGATTCTGGTGGCGCCGCTTTCAGGTGCCGCTGTGCGTCGATACGAGCACGTCAGCATTCCCTTCGGCCAATACGTGTTTGGTCACACTGCCGAGCAGCAGGTCCACCGTGGCGGACTGCCCATGCTTGCCCAGCACGACCAGGTCACAGTCGTGCGACTGCTCGTTTTCGACGATGCGCATTGACGCATCGCCCTCGACAACGCATGGCTCCCACTTCCGGGGTGGCAGGCCCACTTCGTTGGCAAGCTCATGCACCTTTTGTCGGGCTTCCGCACGGGCCTTGTTCCGATACAGATCAACAGTGGCCGCATCGACGCCCGCAAAGTGGAGTTTTTCCTCGAACGGCACTTGAAACACGGTGAGGAGTACGACATGAGCATGTGGTGCTACCCGAAGCGCAAGCATCAGAACCTCGCGAGACCAGGGAGAGAAGTCCACGGCCACCAGTACACGCCTGTAGGCCTCGTGTGGCGATTGCCGCACCACGAGCAGGGGTCGTGCTGTGCGCCGCATCAGTCTCTCCGACGTGGTGCCCAGCACCAGGCGGCGAAGGAATCCGGCACCACGCGCACCCAGCACCAGCAGTTGCGCATCGAGGCGGTCCGCTACTCGGAGGATTTCATCCAGAGCAGATCCAGTGGCATCTTCTGCATCTACTTCAATATGCCGCCGAACCGAAATTTCGGTGGCCAAGCTGCGCAACATGTCATGCGCTTCATCGCGCATCTTTTGCTCTGGATCACTCGATGCACCCAACCATTCGCGAATCCGCGCGAGCGGCTCCCCCGGCAGAACGTGCATCAAAGTCAGTGGTGAGTGCGTCTCATGAGCAAGTCGCGCGGCTCGGTCAGCGGCGTGGCGCGCGTGGGCCGAAAAGTCGGTTGCGACGAGGATGGGACCAAGACTTGTCATGATGAATACTTTCTCTCAGCGCGGTTTGACCGCAGTGATGCGTTGCGAGAGCCGACGTTCGAAGCGAGAGGCAAAAGCGGGATGTGATCGCGGCACAAGGGAGCTTGCCGCGGACAAATCGAGTTCTTGCCTTATATGCCTTGTTGGCGGCAGTGTGCTGGCGCACCGGTGGCAACAAGGAATGCCATTCGGCTATCGTAGCTTCCGTGCCACCGACCAACAACCATGGAGGTTCGCGTCAGAGGTGCCACAAGACGTTCTGACACCGCAATATCTGGCCGGCTTGCAGGCTGAGCGAAGCACCCACTCAGGTCAGGTGAAAGAGCTAGGAAAGAAAGCAACGCAGCGAGAATTTCACAAATGAAACCTAGGAGAACAGAAGCCCTGCTCGATTCGGCGTGGAGCAAGCGTCACCTGATTGTCGCAACTGCAATCTTGCTTGCGGTAGGTTTGTACGGATCGACGACAACCACCCCAGTTCGAAGCATTTTCCCCTACGCTTTTGCCGCAGGCTTGGTCGCATGGAAACACGGCGTGGCAGCCGGATTTCTGTTTGCTGGATTGGGAACGCTGTCTGCACTAGCGACGGGCGCGTTCCCAAGCAACGAAGCTTTGCAAGGGCATGAGTTGGGAGAAGGTTTGTACACCTACCTGAAGCTTTCAGCCATTGTTCTGGGTGTAGCCCTCGGAAATCGCTTGAGGCAGTGAGCATCCGTTGTTGGAATTGCAGCGTGCAGCTCTTCTGCACAGATCTCTGTCGGCTCCTGACCGGCAGCCCTGCGGGCCAGCCGCTCACGCAGTCCGGACTTCTGATCCAAGCCACGACCTGGCACCTCTCAGGCGCATGCTATGTGGCCCTCAACTCGATGGGAGACCATCGTGGAAATCACCTGCACTGCCGTGAACCACGAGCCATGGAAAAAAATGGGGAAGATCGTTGGACAGGAGGCACCCTTCAAGCTGATGAAAGAAATTTGGGCGTTGCGCGTACGACATCGACTTTCTGACGTTTGATGAGCTCTATGAGCGAAACAGATTCATCGCGGAGGCAGCCACCTCAAGGCAGCAGCCAGCAGTGCGCGCGTCTACTGCGCTACCCATAGAACCGGGTTGCGGAGTGTGAGGAGCATTGCACTGAGGTCGGCTCCTGGTCGGGCACAGCCGATCACCTCGGGCGCGAGGAGTCGTTCTCAAAGCACGACCAGGCTGGCATATATTGAGAGGCTGATGACGGAGGTGCAGCGGTCGTTCGACCCCTCCATCCTCGAAAGACAGGTGACCGCGGCGGCCGACATTCAAGCGTTTAAGGTCACCGGCAGCAACCAGCCTAGAACCGCCATGACGCAACAGGCATCCAGTGGCTTTCATAGCCGACTCCACACCCCATCAAAGCCTCACCCGACCAATCGAAGCACCCCGCTTTCTGCTCTCCTGGCACCTTCCAACGCATCCCGATGCATGGCGCCACCTTGCTGGC